>Ga0182016_10001366_pt1 | contig 29770 bp, 29 predicted proteins | sample 712S2MmetaG_FD_120491 | JGI IMG/M metagenome (GOLD analysis project Ga0182016, IMG submission 120491) | Permafrost microbial communities from Stordalen Mire, Sweden - 712S2M metaG | ecosystem: Environmental > Terrestrial > Soil > Wetlands > Permafrost | place: Sweden: Stordalen | collected...
ATTCCGGCGAGTCGAGGCTCTCGGTGTGAAGCTTCGTCAGCGTGTAGCGAATGCCGTACTGGCGCAGGTTGTTGCAGGCCGACATCTTGCCGCAGAAGCTGTCGCGCCGGTGCTGGATCGTCAGCTTGTCGGCGGCGTCGGGCGTCGCCTGCACCAGCACCGGAACGCCGAGATCGGCGAGGCGCAGCGTGTTGGCGATCGCGCGCTCGTCGCCGAAGTTGGGCAGGGTGACGATGACGCCGTCGATGCGGTCGCGGTTGGCTTTGAACAGCGCCGCGCATTTCTTCGCGTCCTCGAAGGTCTCGACCACGCCGAAGCGCGTGTCCTCGGGCGTCAGCACGACCGAGTCGTAGCCCTTGTCGGCGAGAACCCTGATGATGTCCTCGCGCCCCGACTTGGCGAGCAGGGCGGGGAAGAAATTGCGATTGCCGACGATCACGCCCATCGTCATCTTGCGGTCGGTCATTTCAGGTCATGCCTCCTGGTTTCGCGCCCGTCTGGCGGCGCGACACATGCGGTTCCTCGCCGCCGATACGATTCCTGCTGGCGTTTTTGGCCATGATTTCGGTCAACCGGCGGCAGCGGCGCAGCGTCCAGGCGGAGCATGAACCCCAGCCGCGCCGCGCCGCCGCCCAGGCGTCACGCCGGCTCGGCCTCGATGATCGCGATGGAGGACGCGGTGGCGACCGTCCGGAGAAAGCGGAATCCGGCTGCGCCGAGCAGATCCTGAAACTCGGCCTGCAGCCGCTCCCGGGCCGATCCGAACATCGCCATCATCTGCAGGTCGATCAGGTAGCTCGCCGGGGCGCCCCGCGCCGGGTCGGGGTCGAGAATCTGCTCGCCGATCAGCAGACGCGCGCCCGGCGCCATCGCCTGCCGGCAGCATTGCAGGACGCGCCGACAATCGGCGTCGGAGCAGTCGTGCAGCACGCGGACGAGAAGATAGAGGTCGGCGCCCGCGGGAACCTGGTCGAAGAAGTCACCCGCCTGCGGGCGGATGCGGCCGCCAAGCAGCAGCGCGGCGGGGATCGCCGCGATCACGTCGGCCCGATCAAGCACGATCGCGGTTGTCGCCGGATAGCGGACGAGGATGCGCCTCACCGTTTCGCCGCGGCCGCCGCCGACGTCGACCGCCGTCCGACAGCCGGAAAAGTCGTAGGCCTCTGCGATCGCCTCGTGATGGCGATCGGGAACCTCCGCCATGTACTGATCGAACCGGCGCGCCTCGTCCGGGTGTCGGCTGAGATATTCGAAGCGGCTGGCGCCCCAGGCGGCTTCGTGGGGAACCCGGCCGACCAGCGCCTCGTCCAGCGCCTCCCACGCCCGCCACGCGCCGGGGGCGGTGTAGAAGCGGGCGGCGGCGTGGAGGCTTCCCTCTGCGTCGGAGCGCAGGAGGAGCGAACGGGGCGAATGGGCGACGCGCCCGTCGGCGCCGACGCGGAAGATCCCGAACGACGCCAGCGCGCGCAGGCAGCGCAGCAGCGGTTCGCCCTGAACCGAGCATTCCGCCGCGAGGTCGTGGACGTCGCGGCCGCCGTCGGGCTCGATCCGGTTGGCGATCCGCAGGTCGGCGGCCAGCCGGATCGCCCGTGAAATCTGAAACCCCCGCATGAGCAGGACGAGGGCCTCGCGATCATCCGTCGTTTCCATCTTTGCGTCCGCAGGTTCTCCGTTCGGCTTGCGCCACCATAGGGATGCGGTGCATCGTCGGCGAGCGGCTTGGCGACGACCTCCGTAAACGGGATGCGACGGCGCGAAACCGGGGAAGCGTCGTTTCGGCGATGCGCCGCAGTGGGCGACGCTTAATTCACGGACGCAGCATGCCGTTTGCTGACCTGAAACGGGAAATCCTTGATCCGGAGATGTGTGCGCGCTGCGGCGCATGCGCGGCCGTCTGTCCGCCGGGCTGGCTGGCCATTGGGGACGACGGGGCGCCGCTGCCCGCCATCGACGTCGGATCGATCGATTGCGGCGATTGCAACCTGTGCCTGGACGTCTGCCCCGGGCGCGATCCTGATACGCCGCGATCGGAGACGCGGATCTTCGGCCGAACGCGAACGCCGGCGGAACGGTGGACCGGCATTTTCGAGCAATCGCTGCTGGTCGCCTCCGTCGAGCCGCGGGTGCTCAGCCGGGCGGCCGCCGGCGGCGCCGGCAGCTCCCTCCTGCTTGCGGCGCTCCGCTCCCGTCTGGTCGACGCCGTCGTGGTGGTTGGACGGGATCGGGAGCGGCCATGGGCGCCGGCCGCGCTGATCACCGACGACGAGGAAGAGCTGCTGAACTGCGCGCAGACGAGCTACTGCATCACGCCCAATCTGCAGACCCTCCGCGACCCGCGCTTCGCCCGGGTGGCGGTCGTCGGCGTGCCGTGCGAGGTCCAGGCGATCGCCAAGATGAAGAACCTCGCTCCCGTTCCCACGGTCGCCGAGAAGGTCGTGCTGACGCTGGAGATCGCCTGCGCCTCCAACACCAAGCGAGAGGGAACGGAGCATCTGATCACGGAGAAGCTCGGCGTCGCCCTCGGCGACGTCCGCGAAATGCGCTACCGCGACGGCGAATATCCGGGCGAGTTCGCGGTGACGACGCGCGACGGGAAGCGCCACGCGTTGCCGTTCTTCGAACTCGTCGACGAATTCAAGCGATTCAAGACCCACAGGTGCCTGGCCTGCGGCGACTGGTGGTCGGGCCTGGCGGACGTCTCGATTTCCGACGGCGATCCGAACATCTACGCCAGCAGCCAGACCGGCGCGCGGCCGCCCCGGCAGTCGATGACGATGGCGCGCACCGCCGCAGGGCGCGAGATCCTGCGGGTCGCCGAGGAGCTCGGCCTGATCGAAAGCCGGCCGGCCGCATTCCAGCCCGAGACCAACCTCGGCCTGCAGCGGAAGCGGTTTCGCTACGCCGCCTTCGTCAAGGCGACGCCGCAGCGCGCGCCAACGGCGCCGGTCGCCTATGACGAACCCGACGCGCTGTTGAGCGACGCCGAGGTCATCAGCCGCATGGCGAACCACCGGCCGGTCGCCGACGAGGATCGCCGCGCCGCGCCGGCCGAGACCGCCATCCGGATTTCGCTCGACGAGTCGCGCCGAGACGACGTCGTCTTTCGCCCCCGCGGCGACAAGTCGATCAGCCAGCGCGCGATGTTCGCCGCCGCGCTCGCGCAAGGAACCAGCTCGGTGCGCAACGTTCCGGCGTCGGACGACCTCCAGTGCAATCTCGCCGTCCTGCGGCAGCTCGGCGTCGACGTCTGGGAGGCGGCCGACAGCAGCTACGTCGTCGCCGGCCGCGGCCTGCGCGGCTTGGCGGCGCCGGCGGGCGGGGCAGCGCTCGACGTCGGAAACTCGGCCACCACCGCGCGCATTCTCATCGGTCTGCTCGCTGGCGGCGCCGGAGAATTCCGGGTCGACGGCAATGCGCTCTTGCGCCGCCGTCCGATGGATTGGGTGGTCGACCCGCTCGTGCGCGCGGGCGCCGACATCGCTTATGCCGGCGAGCGCGGCCGACTGCCGTTGCGCATCCGCGGCGCGCAGTTGACGGCGATCTCCCATGACGTCGGCGTGTTCAGCGCCCAGCCCGTCTCCGCGTTGCTGTTTGCGGGATTGCAGGGCGCGGCGCCGAGCGCGATCAACCGCCGCGTCCGCGCCCGGGACCACACCGAGCGCCTGTTGCGTCATCTCGGGGTTGCGATCGAGGACGCGGAGCGGCGCGTTCGATTGACGCCGCCCGAGCGGCTGCCGGCCTTCGATCTCACGGTTCCGGGCGACATTTCGAGCGCCGCTTTGCCGATCGCCTGCGTCGTGGCGAGCCCGATCCCCCGGCGGCTGACAATCGAGGGGGTCGGCGTCAACCCGACTCGGACCGGCTTCCTGAGCGCGCTCATCGAAATGGGCGCGGCGATCGAGATCGCGACCACGGGGAGCGAGGGCGGCGAGCCGGTGGGCGTGGTGACCGTCGAGTCTGGCCGTGAGCTTCGCGGCGTCGAAGTCGCCGGCGACGCATTCGTGCAGAGCCTGATCGACGAGCTGCCGCTGCTGGCGGCGGTGGCCGCGCGCGCCCGCGGCCGCACCGTCATCCGCGATGCAGGCGAACTGAAGGACAAGGACACCGATCGGATCGCGACCACAGCGGCGGTTCTCCGCGCCTTCGGCGTCAGGATCGACGCGCGCGCCGACGGCTGGTCGATCGAAGAATCGCGCCTCGCAAGCCCGGGGTCGCTGCGTCTGCCGCCCGATCACCGGGTCATCTTCGCCGCGATGACGCTGGCGAGCCTGCTGCCGGCGCCGACGACGCTGTGGGGTTGGGAACGGGTCAGCGTCTCGTTCCCCGATTGTCTCGAGCTGCTGGGTCGACTGGCGTCGGTCGAGCGTTGCGAACCGGCGTGAGAGGACGCGACTCGCCAAAATGAAGCCGGTGAAGACCATTATCGTGACGGGCGCCGCCGGCCATCTCGGGCGCGCGGTCGCCCTGTGGTGGTCGCGGCCGGGGGTGAACCTGGTTCTCGTCGATTGCGCCGCGCAGGCCCTTGCCCAACGCGCCCACGAAGCCGCTGCGCGCGGCGCCGGCGTCACGGCGATCGCAGTCGACCTCACGGCGCCGGACGATCTCGCATCCGCGCTGGGCGCGCTTCCGCCCGCGCTCTGGGAGGGCAGCCCGTCGCTCGTCCTCCTGCACGGGACCGCTGGCCGGCAGGCCGGACAAACGCCGCGCCTGGGCGATCTCGATCTTGCCGATTGGCGACGCGCGCTCGACGTCAACCTCACGTCGTTCGTCTTCGCCGTCCAGACCGTCCTGCCCTATATGAAGAGGGCCGGCGCCGGGCGGATCGTGCTCGTCTCGTCCGCCGCTGGTCTTTCGGCGTCGCCGACCGCCGCGTTGTCGTATTCCGTGACCAAGGCTGCGATCGCGGCGCTGCCTCGCCTTCTGGCGGCGGAACTCGGCGCCTTCCAGGTGCTCGTCAACGCCGTCGCGCCGGGCAAGTTCGAAAATCCCCAATGGCCCGACGATCCCTCGGCAGTCGAACGCTACGCCGCGACCGTTCCGCTCGGCCGGATCGGCTCGACCGAGGAGGTCGCCGCCCTGATCGGCTTCCTGAGCTCCGACGCCAACACCTATGTGACCGGCCAGACCATCCTGCAGGATGGCGGCCGGCTGTCGGCGCCGCCGGGGGCGCCGCGGCGATGAGCGCGCCTGGCCATTCTCACCCGCTCCTTGCGCTGGCGACGGCGGTCCCCGAACACATGGCCCTTGCGGCCGAGGCCGTTCGCGGCCTGCCTGGTCTGCCGGAACTGGCCGAAGTTCAGAATATCGTCGTCTTCGGGATGGGGGCCGGCAGAACGGCCGGCGCCCTCGTGCGCGCGCTCGCCGGCGCCGTCGTTCCGGTCCCGATCCTGGTCGAAAGCTCGTATCGCGCGCCCGCCTGCGTCGGCGCGCGCTCGCTCGTCTTTGCGATCTCGGGGTCGGGCGACACCGACGAAGTCAATCACGCCGCGGCGGCCGCGATTGCGCGCGGCGCGCGTCTCGTCGTCGTCACCGTCGGCGGCTGGCTCGCCGCGCTGGCCGAGGATTGCAACGCGCCGTTCGTGCGCATTCCGGCGGAGATTCAGCCGGCGCGCGCCGCATTGGGGTTCATCGTCGCGGCGCAGTGCGCGATCCTCGAAGACATCGGCCTGTTGCCCGGCGCGAGGGCCTGGATCGAGATCGCGGCGGCGCAACTCAGGCGGCGGCGCGCCGAGCTTCTGCAGGCCGACAATCCGGTGAGCCGGCTGGCGCCGCTGCTGGCGGGCCGTCCCGTTCTGATCCAGGGGGACGACGCCTTCGGCGCCGTGGCCGCCGAGCGGTGGAAGGCCCAGCTCAACCAGAACGCCAAGCAGCCGGCCTGGTTTTCCGAGCAACCCAATGCGAGTCACAACGAGGCCGTCGGCTGGGATTGCGCGATCGGACGGGCGCCGTGGACGGACGCGGTCGTCCTGCTCAGGCACGACTTCGAGGATGCTCGCGTCAGCCGCCGCATCGATCAGCTCGCCGATTATCTGGCCGGCAAGACCGCGGTCCACACGGTGCGCGGCGCGGGCGGTTGCCCGCTCGCCGCGGCGATGGACCTGATGATGATCGGCGACGTCGCTTCGCTCCACGTCGCCGGGCTCAACGGCGTCGATCCGTCGGCGATTGCGTTCATCAGCGAAACGCTGAAGGACGGTCTGACGCCGCCAGGGCGTTGGAAGGGATAGAACCCATGGCGAATCCGGCGCAGCGCCTCGGCGAAAGGATCGCCGTCGTGTCCGGCGGCGCTTCCGGCATCGGACGAGCGATCGCGTTGCGGCTCGCCGCTGAAGGCGCAATCGTCGAAATCCTCGACCAGAACGACGCGGGCCCGACCTGCGCAGAAATCGCCGAGGCTGGCGGCACGGCTGCGTGCGGCGTCTGCGACGTCGCCGACGACGCGCAGATCGACGCGGCGGTCGAAGCCCTCCGCGCACGCCGCGGCCGGGTCGACATCCTGGTCAACAGCGCCGGAATCCTGACCGACCGGCGGCCCTGGCGCAGTCGAACCCGCGAAGAGATCGAGCGGTTCGTGAAGATCAACTATGTCGGCGTCTTCGCCCTGACCAAGGCGATCTATCCGCTGATCACGTCGAGCCGCCACGGCCGGATCGTCGTCGTCGGATCGCGAACCGCGCTCATGGGCAATCCCGGAATGTCGGGCTACGTGGAATCCAAGGCGGCCGCGATGGGCTTCGTGCGGGTGCTGGCGCGCGAAGCCGGCGAGCACGCGATCACCGTCAACGCCGTGGCGCCGGGCATGATCGCGACGCCCGGAACGCGCGCGAACTCGGACGAGGCGGCCTTCGACCGCATGGTCGGCATCCAGGCGATCAAGCGACGGGTCACGCCGGAGCACGTGGCGGCTCTCGTCGCGTTCCTCGCCAGCGACGACGCCGAAATGATCACCGGACAGACGATCGTCTGCGACGGGGGCGGCTATCTGCATTGAACCGGCGCGCGCCGACCAGGCCTCGGGTCTAGCGCGGCGCAGAAGCCTCGCTCGACGTGACGGCCGGGCCGGCGTCGCCTCCAGGGGAAGAACGGGCCGCAAGGAAAAAATAGGCGGTCAGCAGGAGAGCGAGAACGCCCAGCGTCATGAAGATCCGTCGAGGGCTAACGGCGGCGGCCATGACCGGCGCCCCGGGAGCCGCGACCCTGGAACTCCGCGCTTGCGGTAGGAGCGCAATCAGGCGAGCGGCCGTCGCTGCCGCGGACGGACCTGGCGCGAAGGCGATCGTCGTCGCCGCAATCAGCATCGTCAGCCGCTCCGTCGCCCTTTCCCTGGGCATGCTCGCCAGGCTGACGGCCTCCTGCCAGGGATCGACGTCGAACCGGGCCAGCGCCGAAAGGACGCTCAGCGCCGTTCCATTTCGCTCCTCGCCGACCGACGCGAACAGGAAACCGTCGAACTGGCGGCCAAGAAGAGGGGTTATCGCGGTATGGGTCATGACGTCAGCCCTGTTGCTCGTCGAGACCGGGCGCGCCCGCGCGCCCGGGCAGATTCGCAAGCGATGCGTTCCGTCGGTCGCGTCGCCGGCGCTCGCCGTCGTTTCGCGATCACGACTCCCTGGCGGGCGAGGCGCTGAAGGCAACCTCGACTTCCACCTCCATTGCGCTGAGAGCGGCGCCGCTTCCGAAGAAGCTGCCGACGACCGGCATCGCCTGCCGGATGTTGCGCGCGACGGCGACGGGAACGAGGTTGGCGCCGCCGACGCTGCGGTTGGTCGGATCGAAACTGATCCAGCCCGCGCCGGAGACGAACACCTCGCCCCAGGCGTGGGTCGATCCGGCGTCGGCGGATCCCGTCAGACTCTGATCGGGGTTGAAGAGATAGCCCGAGACGATTCTCGCGCCGAAGCCAAGGCAGCGCGCCGCTTCGACGAACAGCACGGCGAAGTCCCGGCACGCGCCCCAGCCGCGATCCAGCGTCTCCAGCGGCGATTGCGAACCCTCGTCTTCGCGGCTCTGGTAGGCGATCCATCCGGCCACGCCGTAGCTGAGGTCCTTGAGCAGCGCCAGCGTGTCCGTACGATCGCCGCTGACGAACGCCCGCGCCCATTTTGCCAGCCGTCCGGCGGGGTCCGGATACTGCTGGATGGTCAGCGCGCCGAGGTCTGTCCATTCGTCGTCCGAATAGCGAAAAGGATAGACGATCGCCGAGGCCGCGATGTCGAAGATCGGCCATTCGGAGCTGTAAAGCTCGAGCTTTGCGACGCTGTCGATCACCAGGCTGTCGGTCACGCCTTGAAACGCGGCGGTGGCGACAGAATTGCCGAAGACGTCGTGCGCCCACGTGACCTGCGCCTCCGGCGCAACCGTCACGGCGCTCGAAATCAACCGCAAGTCTCGGCCCTCGCGCGGGCGAAGCATCAGCCGATGCGGCCCGAGACTGACCAGCCCGCGATAGCGATAGCTCGTCCGATGATGGATCTCGAGCGCAATCATCGGCAGATCCTCGCTCCGATCGGACGCAGGCCGTTCCACAACCGCCTCTTCACGAACCGAGACGAAAGAAGCGTTCCGCCGGCCGAACGATGTATCCACCGCCGCAGTCGCGCCACCGATCGTTTCAATCAAAGATAGTGTCGATCCCAGAATTTCATAGATAGCCAACGGCTTCTGCTCAGATAAATCGTCTGGAAATCCCAGTCTACATCTGGGCTTGGGCAATTTTCCTATCTTTTTTTCATCGCAACGACTATCAATGTATCTAAGGAAGTTCGGTGCGCGGATAATTCGCGGCCGCGCCTGCCGAATGGCGGGCGTCGATGGCTGCTCGACCGAGGCGCAAGGTTCGATTTTTGCGCCGCTCTCCGCCGCCTGCCGCCGACTCCCGGCGCGGAGAGAATCGCATTTTTTCAGACCTGCGGCGCCGGGCGCCGCCAATAGGAGACAGAAATGGCCAAGTCCCAGCGACACGGCAATAAGGAAGCGCGCAAGCCGAAGGCGCCGAAGCCGACCGTAGCAGCGCAGACCTCGCCGTTCGCCCCGAAGAGCGGATCGATCGCGACCAGTCCGCCAAAGCGAAAGGGCTGAGCCGCGGGCGCGTCGCCGCCCGCTCGCACAGCCAGCCTCGACCGGGGGGTGATGGTCGATCCGAACGGGACCCGTCGCGGGCTCCGAAACGGGTTCCCGCGGCGCGCTGGACGCGCCGCAACGAAAGCGAGTTCAATTATGCAATATCTAGGTCGAATTTCCGGCAGCGGGTGGTTGAAGCGTGACGGCGAGGCAGTCGCCCGCGCCTCGTACGACTTCGAGGGATTCAGCAGGCAGGGGGGAACCGTCGTGAGTTCCGGAGAGATCAGCCTCTCTCCCTCCGACCTCAAGATCGTTTTCGGCAGGCTCGGCGTTCAACTCCTCACCGATGACGGCAGGCTCCTTGACCTGCGGTTCTCCAGCAAGGAGCTTCGTCACGCGGAGGATTCGGCCCCGGTCGAAGTGTCCGGTGATTTGCCGGGTTCGCCGGCGGAATGGCGCGGCGGGTCGACTGCGGATGTGGCGCGGCCGGCGCCCACACAGAATCTCCGTCCCGCGTCGGCGCGAAGCGAGAAGCCGGCGTCGAACGCGCAGCGCCAGCGGCGCGTCTCAGCCTGAGGCGACGCGAACGCGGTGGACGGCGCCGTCGTCGACCATGCGCAGTCGCAGCGGCCGCTCGGGGATTTCAACGCCAGCGATCTCTGCGAACCGGACGCCCCGGCTGACCCCGGCCGGATTGTCGACGACGATCTCGTAGCGCGCCGATGGTCGCCGCACGCTCATCTCGAACGTCGTCCACGCCTTGGGAGTGCAGGGGTCGAGATGCAGGAAGGCGCCGCGGATACGCAGCCCGAGTCTGCTCTCGACGCCTGCGCGCTGCAGCCAATCCGCTGATCGAGCGCACCACGTCCAGCCGCCGCGCGTCGGCGCGGCTGCGCGCGCGGTTGATGGAGTTGAGAAGCGAGAACGGGCCGAACGCCATGTCGCCGACGCCGAGCGGGGCGAAGGCCATCGCCGACCAGGTCGCGGCGCGCGTGTAAAGTCCGCCGTCCTCGCGCACGCCCGGCGGACAGCTCTTGACGTAGCCGGGATCCCGGGCGGCCCTGTCGAAGGGCGGCGCAAACAGCAGCGCTAGGCCGTCGTCGCGCCGGTTCCGTTCGCGCTCCACTGGCGCCGTCGCGCGTTTAATTCGCTCCGGCGGCGCAGCGCCAGACAGCGCGGCCACTGCCTGCGCGATCGAATTGATACGGCGCTCCTCGTTCGCCGCCGAGCCAGGCGGTTCGCCGTCGTCGAAGAAGGACCGCCAGCGCCAATCGCCGTCCCCCGCCTCACGCTCGAGCGAGGTCTTCAGCGCGGCGGCGTGCGCCGTTCATCGCGCGGCCGGCGTCTACGCCCATTTTCGCGTTCGAGAGCGCGCGGTCGGACGGCGACGCCGGGAGCGCAGTTCCCCGCCGCTATTGACGAGCGACCCGCCGGCTTGGCGCGCCGCTCGCGTTTTCACGCCGAGCCCGTCAGGCGGTCAGTAATCCATCCCGCCCATGCCGCCCATGCCGCCGCCCGGCGCGGCTGCCGCCTCGCTTCTCGGCCTTTCCGCGACCATGGCCTCGGTCGTGATCATCAGGCCGGCGACCGACGCCGCGTCCTGCAGCGCGATGCGAACCACCTTGGCGGGATCGAGAATACCTGCGGCGAGCATGTCGACAAATTGCTCGGTCTGGGCGTCGTAGCCGTAAGTCTGCGATTTCTCGGCGAGGATCTTGCCGACGACGATCGAACCTTCGCCGCCCGAATTCTCGACGATCTGGCGGATCGGCGCTTCGAGCGCCTTCAGCACGATGTCGATGCCCGACTGGATGTCCGGGTTTTCGTCGCTGAGTTTGCCGACGGAACCCTTGGCGCGCAGCAGCGCCACGCCGCCCCCGGCGACGACGCCTTCTGCGACCGCGGCCTTGGTGGCGTTGACCGCGTCGTCGACGCGATCCTTCTTCTCCTTGACCTCGACCTCGGTGGAGCCGCCGACGCGGATGATCGCGACGCCGCCCGACAGTTTGGCCAGGCGCTCTTGAAGTTTCTCCTTGTCGTAGTCGGAGGTCGTGTCTTCGATCTGCGACTTGATTTGAGCGATGCGCGCTTCGATGTCGGACTTCTTGCCGGCCCCGTCGATGATCGTCGTGGCGTCCTTGTCGATGCGGACGCGCTTGGCCCGCCCCAGCATGTCGAGCGTCACCTTTTCGAGCTTGACGCCGAGGTCCTCGGCGATGACGTCGCCCGCGCTGAGAATCGCGATGTCCTCGAGCATGGCTTTGCGTCGGTCGCCGAACCCGGGCGCCTTGACCGCCGCGACCTTGAGGCCGCCGCGCAGCTTGTTGACGACCAGGGTCGCCAGCGCCTCGCCGTCGATGTCTTCGGCGATGATCAGCAGCGGCTTGCCGGCCTGGACGACCGCCTCGAGCAGCGGCAGCATCGCCTGCAGCGACGAGAGCTTCTTCTCGTGAACGAGGATGTAGGGATCCTCCAGTTCGACGATCATCTTCTCGGCGTTGGTGACGAAGTAAGGCGAGAGATAGCCGCGATCGAACTGCATGCCCTCGACGACATCGAGTTCGGTTTCGGCGGTTTTGGCTTCCTCGATGGAGATGACGCCCTCGGCGCCGACCTTCTTCATCGCCCTGGCGATCATTTCGCCGATCGACTTGTCGCCATTGGCGGCGATTGTGCCGACCTGGGCGATCTCCTCCGAGGACTGCACTTTCTTGGCGCGGCGCTCGATGTCTTTGACCACTGCGGTCACGGCGATGTCGACGCCGCGCTTCAAGTCCATCGGGTTCATGCCGGCGGCGACCAGCTTGAGGCCTTCGCGCATGATCGACGCGGCCAGGACCGTGGCCGTCGTCGTGCCGTCGCCGGCGAGATCATTGGTCTTGGAGGCCACTTCGCGCACCATCTGTGCGCCCATGTTCTCGAATTTGTCGGCGAGTTCGATTTCCTTCGCCACCGTGACGCCGTCCTTGGTGATCTGCGGCGCGCCGTAGGACTTGTCGAGAATGACGTTGCGCCCCTTGGGACCGAGGGTCACCTTGACGGCGTTATTGAGGACTTCGACGCCGCGCAGCAGGCGCTCGCGCGCATCGGTGGAGAATCTGACGTCTTTGCTGGACATGGTTTTTGTTCCAATGATTTGAGAAGCGGACAGGCGTCGTTCAGGCGGCCTTCTTGGCCGCGGTCGCGCCCTCGATCACGCCGAGGATGTCGGATTCTTTCATGATCAGGAGGTCTTCGCCGTCGATCTTGACTTCCGAACCCGACCATTTGCCGAACAGCACGCGATCGCCGGCGTTGACCTCGATCGCGATGAGCTTGCCGGCCTCGTCGCGCGCGCCGGGGCCGACGGCGACGACTTCGCCCTCTTGCGGCTTTTCCTTGACGGTGTCGGGAATGAGGATGCCGCCTTTGGTCTTGTCCTCGCCCTCGATGCGACGGATCACGACGCGGTCGTGCAGCGGGCGAAATTTCATGGGAGTCCGTTTCCGGTCAGCTTACGCAGCCGGCGCGGGGCAAATGCTCCGGCTCTCGGCGCGAGTCTGACGCCGCGCTTAGATGGCTATCGTTGGCACTCGTTACAAGAGAGTGCCAATCGGCTTTGACGGCGGACGCTCGTCGTCGATCTGCGCGGTCGGAACCGGTTGCGGCGTCGGTTCCGCATGCCTTGGCCCTGCGCCCCATCGGTTGCGCAGCCTTGAACCGCTCCCTCAGTCGCCCGTTGTCCCGCCGGCGCTCCCGTGCCAATCTCAATACGCGACTCTAGCTCCGGCTGAATGACCGTGGGGGCGCGGCAGACGTAGCGGCGACGGGCTCGCTCGGATGCTGGGGGTGGAAAACAGCCGTTCGATGACGCCAAGGGCAAGAGCAGCTCACCGCCGGAAGCGGACCAATATCGATGCTCTTTCTATTCATTCGGACCCATTGTTCGGGACCTTCGGTGTGGACAACCCGCATTGGCGTCTGAATCAGCCAGGGGTCCTAGCGCTGATTCGCGAAGCCGTTCGTCGAGACAATGGCCCGGGGGACGGTGAACTGGCGCGCCATGGCGGCCGCTCATCGCCGCGCGTTTCGTATGGTTCACTTGCCGTTGCGCACGGCGCGGCATCGCGAGCTTCGCCGTTGGTCGCCTACGCCGCGGCCGACTTGCTAAATTCACAATTCCGGGACAGCGTGCACTGCAAATGACAACGCCGTCTCCTTTCGCCGATCGGAAGATCGGCGCCGCGCGCGAACGGCGCCGATTGGGGAAGGACCTCCTGACCGCATTCGCGATCAAGATCGTCGCCATCATCGCGCTCGCCTTGCTGTTCTTTGGCGTCGGCCATCGCGAAAGCGTCGATCCGGCGAAAATATTCGCGCCAGCCAATTCCGCGGCGCAACTCAAGGGTTAGGAGACCGGCGATGTCCGCCATCGATGTCGTGTCGCTTTCGCGCATCCAGTTCGGCATGACCGCATTGTATCATTTCCTCTTCGTGCCGCTGACGCTCGGTCTGTCGCTGCTCATTGCGATCATGGAGAGCGTCTACGTCATGACTGGCCGCGCCGTTTGGCGCGACATGACCAAGTTTTGGGGGCTGCTGTTCGGCATCAATTTCGCGATGGGGGTCGCCACCGGAATCACGATGGAGTTCCAGTTCGGGACCAACTGGGCCTACTACAGCCATTACGTCGGCGACATTTTCGGCGCGCCGCTGGCGATCGAAGGGTTGATGGCGTTCTTCCTCGAAGCGACCTTCGTCGGGCTGTTCTTCTTCGGTTGGAATCGACTGTCGAAAGTCGGCCATCTCACGGTCACCTGGATGGTCGCGATCGGCTCGAATCTTTCGGCGCTGTGGATCCTGGTCGCCAACGCGTGGATGCAACATCCGGTCGGCGCGCACTTCAACTTCCAGACCATGCGCATGGAGATGACCTCGTTCAAGGAGGTCCTGTTCAATCCGGTCGCTCAGGACAAGTTCGTCCACACCGTTTCGGCCGGATACGTGACCGGCGCGGTTTTCGTGCTTGCGGTCAGCGCCATCTATATGTTGCAGGGCCGCCATAGCGAGTTCGCCAAGCGGTCGATGACCGTCGCGGCGAGCTTCGGGCTCGCCTCGGCCTTGTCGGTGGTCGTACTGGGCGACGAAAGCGGCTACACCGCGAGCGCAAACCAGAAAATGAAGATCGCCGCCGTCGAGGCGATGTGGAACACCGAGCCCGCGCCCGCCGCGTTCACCTTGTTCGGTCTTCCCGACGCAAAGACGCACGAGACCGAGTACCGGGTGCAAATCCCATGGGTCCTGGGGTTGATCACGACGCGTTCGCTCGATCAGCAGGTTCCGGGGATCTCCGACCTCGTCGCCGAGGCGCAAACGCGCATCCGCAACGGCATCCCGGCCTATGCGGCGATCGAGGCCCTGCACAAGGATCCCAACGACGCGGCCGCCAGGGCGGCGCTGGCGAGCCACGTGTCCGATCTCGGCTACGCGTTGCTGCTGAAGCGCTACGACCCCAACGTCGTCGACGCCACCGACGCCGAGATCGCCCAGGCGGCGCAAGACACGGTTCCCGCCGTCGCGACGCTTTTCTGGAGCTTCCGCGTCATGGTCGGGCTGGGCTTCGGCTTCATCGCGCTGTTCGCGGCTGCGTTCTGGCTCGCCGCCCGGCGCCGGCTCGATCAACGCCGTTGGTTTCTCTGGCTTTCGGCGCTTTGCCTGCCGCTGCCGTGGATTTCGTGCGAGCTCGGCTGGATCGTCGCGGAATATGGACGACAACCGTGGGCGATCGAAGGGATTCTGCCGACCTATCTCGCCAACTCTTCGGTCGCGGCGGGCGACGTTTGGTTCTCGCTGATCGGTTTTATCGTCTTCTACACCACCCTGGCGGTCGTCGATCTCTATCTCATCGTGCGAACCATTCGTATCGGGCCCGAGATGGTCGCCGACGATCGCGGTCCTGATCACCCGCACGCGATCGCGCAACCCGCTCAATGATTCCTGGGAGCGCGCCATGATCTTCGACTACGAAAACCTTCGCCTCGTCTGGTGGCTGCTGCTCGGCGTGTTGCTGATCGGCTTCGCCGTCATGGACGGCTTCGATCTCGGCGTCGCGGCGCTGCTGCCGTTCGTCGGCCGCAGCGACGTCGAACGGCGGGTCGCGATCAACACCATCGGGCCGGTGTGGGAGGGAAACCAGGTTTGGCTGGTGCTCGGCGCCGGAGCGATCTTCGCGGCATGGCCGCCGCTTTACGCCGTCAGCTTCTCGGGCTTCTACCTCGCGATGTTCCTAGTCCTCGCCAGTCTCATCCTCCGGCCGGTCGGCTTCACCTTCCGCTCCAAGATCGACAATCCGGTCTGGCGCTCGATCTGGGATTGGGCGCTGGTCATTAGCGGCGTGGTTCCCGCGCTGATCTTCGGCGTCGCCGTCGGCAACGCGCTGCAGGGCGTTCCCTTCGCCTTCGATCCAGACCTGCGCGCGAGCTACCAAATCACGCTGCTCGGCCTTCTCAATCCGTTCGGCCTGCTGTGCGGGCTGGTCAGCCTGGCGATGCTGCTGATGCACGGCGCCGCCTACCTCGGCGTCAAGGCGGGCGAACCGGTCGCGAGCCGCGCGCGGCAGGCTGGAGGCGTCGCCGCGATCGTCACCCTCATTCTGTTCGCTCTCGCCGGCGTGGCGACCGCCTTCCTCATCCCGGGCTACGTCATAACTTCTGCGATCGACCCCGCGGGCCCGTCCAATCCGCTCGGCAAGACGGTCGTGACGCAGACCGGCGCATGGCTGATGAATTATGGCGCGCATCCGTGGATGCTGGCGGCGCCGGCGCTCGGCTTCGCTGGAGCCGTGGCGGCGTTCTTCCTGTTCAGGGCGGCGCGGCCTGTCGTGACCTGGCTCGCGACCTCCGCTTCCGTCGTCGGGATCGTCGCGACTGCGGGCGTCAGCATGTTTCCGTTCCTGCTGCCGTCGTCTTCGTCGCTGAGCAGCAGCCTCACCGTCTGGGACGCCTCCAGCAGCCGCCTGACGCTCGGCGTGATGCTGGTCGCCGCGGTCGTTTTCGTTCCCATCGTGCTCGCCTACACCGCGTGGGTTTTTCGCGTTCTGCGAGGCCACGTCACGGTGGAGGAAATCACGCGCGATCCGCACGGCGTCTACTGAACCGGAGAAGAGTCGATGTGGTACTTTTCGTGGGTTCTCGGCGTCGGCTTGGCGGCGGCGTTCGCGATTCTCAACGCGATGTGGTTCGAACTCGACGCCGATCGCGACGCCATGATGAGGCCGGCCGATGCGCCGCTCGCCGACGAGCGAGCCCCTGCGCCGTGACCTTCGATTGACTGGCGCAGGAAACTTCGTGGGTCTTCGGCGCCGACGCAGCTGAAATTGCGTTTGGCGTTTCGCTCCCGCGAAGGATCATTCCGGGGCCGGGCCGAGCATCCGGACCAGCCCGCCATATTCGGATTGCCATTTGCGATAGGTGACTTGCGTGAGTCCGATCGATCGGAGCGCGTCGGCGACGCTGACGCCCTGCGAGGTCAGCGCGTCGACCTGACGAAGCTTCGCGACGATGTCCTCCGGGCGCTGTCTCTTTCTCGGCATTCTGGCGTCCTCGGCGACCGTCAAATTTTAACGCCGCGAAGAGCGGTCGTGGGGTTGACGACCGGGCGGCCGAAGGTCTCTCCCACCCAACGGCCGCCCAGCGCGACGCGCGCGGGGCAATCTTGCCGGCTACGGCGCCCGCCGCGCCGAACTCGCCTGTCAGGCCTTCGGCAGTTCGAATGCGACGAAATGCGATCCGTCGGCGGTCTTGATCCTCATCAGCACCGCTTTCCTGCCGTCATGACGCGCGACCGCGATGTCGGCGGTCACCTCGTCAGGCCGGGAGACCGTCTTGCCGGAGACATCGAGAATGACGTCGCCGCTCGAGAGACCCTTGCCTGCCGCCATTCCGTTGGGATCGACATTGACGATGACCACGCCTTGATCGCCGGCGCCCGCCACCTGGTTGGCCGGGGCCAACTCGACGCCCAGCATGGGCGCGGCGTTGTCCGGCGCGCTGTCAGCCTTGGCGGTCTGCTCGTTCTTCTGCGAAGCGAGCGTGAGGCTGACCGTCTTCGGCGCCGTCGCGCAGGTAGGCGATCTCCGCCTTGTCGCCTGGCTTCAGCGCGGCGACAAGGCGGGTGAGGTCCGCGGCGTCCTTGATCGACTGGCCGTTGAGTTTGGTGATCACGTCGCCGGACTTCAGGCCGGCGTCGGCGGCGGGCGTACCAGGCTCGGTCTTGTCGACCAAGGCGCCGCTCGCGGTCTTGAGCCCGAGCCCGTCGGCGATGTCCTGGCTGACCGGCTGAATCATGACGCCGAGATATCCGCGCTGCACGACGCCGCCGTGTTCGAGCGAGCCGACGACGCTGTCGACTGTGCTGGCGGGAATGGCGAAGCCGATTCCGACGCTGCCGCCCGACGGGGAGAAGATCGCCGTGTTCACGCCGACGACTTCGCCTTTCAGGTTGAAGGTCGGTCCGCCCGAGTTGCCCTTGTTGATCGGAGCGTCGATCTGCAGGAAGCTGTCATAGGGTCCTTCGCCGATGTCGCGGCCTTCAGCCGAGATGATGCCGGCGGTGACGGTGCCCCCGAGACCGTAGGGATTGCCGACGGCGACGACCCAGTCGCCGACGCGCGGCGTCTCCTTGGCGAAGGAGACGAACGGGTAGTCGCCTTTCTCGGTCACCTTCAGCAGCGCCAGATCGGTCTTGGGGTCCGTACCGATCACCTTGGCGTCCAGGGTCTTGCCGTCGTTTGTGGTCACGGTGACGGTCTTGGCGTTGGCGACGACATGGTTGTTGGTGACGACATAGCCGTCGGCGGAGATGAAGAACCCGGAGCCGAGAGCGACGGCGCGCTGCGGTTCCGTCTGACGCGGCGCCATGCCGTTCTGATCGCCGAACCGCTTGAAGAACTGCTGGATCTGCGGCGGCAGGTTATCCATCTGACCGGAGAGATCTTCGCCGCTGGCCGCGGCGTTCACGATGTCGACCTTTACCGACACCACCGCCGGCTTCACGCGCTCGACGACCGTGGCGAACGACGGCAACGACTGAGATTGCAAATCGGAGGTCACCACCGCGGCGGCGCTTGCGGGCGCGGAAGCGGACATGACCATTCCGCCGATCGCGCCGGAGGCGACCAGCGCCACGACGGCGGCGGAGGCGAGCATGCGATGGCGACGATGGCTGCGGTCGTTCAGATTGAAAAATGACATGGCGGGTCTCCGTAGCGGAAAGATCGTCTTCCGCGCTCGATGGCGACACCATGCGCCGCGGCGCCCCCATGGCAGGTGGCCGGCGCGTTAACCTTTCTTCATCGCCATGCGAAGGACGTCGTTGCGCACGAAGCCGCGCCTCGCGCCGCTTCAGCCGTCATTTCGAGCCGCAACTCGCCCGCCAGGCGCGGCGTTTTACGCGCAACAGCAAGAATCCACTCTACTTGGCAGGGGTCGGCTTCTTCTGGATCTCCGCCAGAAGGACGCTGGCGCGCGCCGCACCCTTGTCTCGGTCGCTCGACGACATCGACGCGAAGGCGGCCTCGCGCTCGACCTTTGCGAAGCCAAGCCCTTCGATGACCGCCACTTCCGACCAGGCGTAGCTCTCGATCGGATCGGCCGTCGTTCCGAGTCCGAATCGGTACATCTGACCGAGCCGCATCGCCGCGCGTGGATTGCCCTGTCGCGCCGCGTTGCCCAGGAGATCGAAAGCCTTCGCGTAATCCGGCGGGGCGAGGTCGCCGTTCAGATAGATTTCTCCCAGCCTCGCCTCGGCGGGAATCGAATTCTGGGCGGCGGCTTTCGCGTAAAGCGAGATCGCTTTCGTTATGTCCTTGGGCACGCCGACGCCGAGTTCCGACATGTGGGCGAGCCAATATTGAGCCGCCGGATTGTCTTTGGCGGCCAGGTGATCGAACAGGTTCAGCGCGAGGGCGTCGCTTCCGTTGGCGAAAGCGAGCTTGCCCAATTTGAGCTGTTGCGCGCTCGATTCGATCGGCGACGGGACGAGGCTGGAAAAGCCGCCGCGCCACCGCACTTCCTGGAATAGCCCGCCGATCGCCAAGGCGACGACAATCGCGCCGACCATGGAGAGCGAAAGTGTCGGCCCGCCAGGCGGTCGCCGGCGTGGATCGGCGGTTGTCATATCATCCTCAGTTGGAAAGCCGCCTCAGCGGCGAATGGACTGGCGACGGACCGCCCCCGCTCTCGGCGTTCAACGATACGTCGCAACTTCGCCCGTCATCTCGCGCGGCGCCTTGCCGAGGCTCCGACATCGTCGATGATCAATTCGTGTCTCCCCGCTTCGGGTTTCGCGCGTGCCAAAGAACCCCGCCTGTTGTTGGGCGATATTCAACTGCGGGCGCTTGCCGCGACGATCTCGCTGGCGAGTTTCGCCGCGGCCTTGGCGCTGTGCTCTCGCGCGTCGCGAGCGCTTCGGTTGAGCCCGACAGCGTCATTCAGCGACCTGCGCGGATGAGGGCTTACGCCGCTTTTGCGCCACCGTAGACATCGAGGTTCGAGGGCTTAACCGCGCCAAGAATCGCCTTGGCGCGAGCGACTTCTTCGGTCGTGCCGCGCGCCATCACGAGAAAGCTGTCTTCCTTTACGGCCGTTTCGTACTTGATCACGCTGTCCTTCGGTATCCCGGCGCCATAGAGAGCGGCGCCGAGCGCGCCAAGCCCGCCCACGACCACGGCGTTCTCGACACCGGAGATCAGCACGGTCGCCAGATAGCCAAGCACGACGACGTGCCCGACAAAGGGGATGGTCATGAAGATCGAGCCAAAGAACAGGCCCCAGAAGCCGCCCCAGAAGGCGCCGCGAGAGCCCCAGAACTTGACCCGGTCGCCGGCGGTGTAGAAGCCGACGACCTTCTCGTCGGTGTGGTATCCCCTGCCGACAAGGCTGAGATTCTTCATATCAAAGCCCGATGCGGCGAGCTTTTTCACGGCAGACTCCGCACCCGTGTGGTCTGCGAAGACGGCGACGACCGAATTGACGATTTCCATTTGATCCTCCTTCAGGACGGGGCGGCGCCAGGCAACGGCGCCTCCGTGCCGCGAGCTGCGGGCCATGAGCGAGCCACGGAACATTCACGATGACCCGCTCTCAACGTCCGTCGCCTAGCCGACGCAAAGATATTTGCCGCGACCGTGCGCAGATAGGCTCGGAATCTACTCACCGTTGATCCGGTCGGTACGCCAATTCTTGGAAGCTTACGGCTCGGTTTCCTATGGAGTACGTCCGCCTTGCGTTCTGTGTGAGCGTCGCCGAGTCTCGACAGACCTTCAATGTTCGCGCGGAGTTTCGATCGACGGCGAAACTTTCTCCGAACCGTTGGGGCGCACCGGCGAACGGTCGGCTTTCTCCAGAAGGTCGATGAACGGCTTCATGATGTCGATCGGCATCGGGAAGACGACCGTCGAATTTTGCTCGGCGCCAATTTCGGTCAGGGTTTGCAGGTAGCGCAGTTGCATCGCTGCGGGAATGCTGCCGAGGATCTTGGCGGCGTCGACGAGCGTCTGGGAAGCCTGGAACTCGGCCTCGGCGTGAATGACCTTGGCGCGCCGATCGCGCTCGGCCTCGGCCTGTTTGGCGATCGCCCGGACCATGTTTTCGGTGAGCTCGACGGTCCTGATCTCGACATTGCTGACCTTGATCCCCCAGGTTTCCGTCTGCGTGTCGAGTATGCCTTGGACGTCGGCGCTCAGCTTCTTGCGTTCGGACAGCATCTCGTCGAGTTCGTGCTGGCCGAGCACCGCGCGCAAGGTCGTTTGCGCCAACATGTTCGTCGCGGGAAGATAATCCTGCACCTTGATGATCGCCCGTTCGGGATTGACGACATTGAAGTAGAGCACCGCATCGACCTTCATCGAGACATTGTCGCGCGAGATCACGTCCTGGCTGGGGATCTCGATGACCTGGATGCGCAAATCCACCCGCACCATTTCCTGTATGAAGGGGATCAGCAGCACCAGGCCAGGGCCCTTGACTTTCTGAAACCGTCCGAGCGTGAACACCACGGCGCGCTCGTATTCGCGCAGGATGCGCACCGAGGCGGCCAGGCATACGACGACGACGAAGGCGACGAGGGGAACGAGGTAGGTTGCATAGGTGAACATCGGTCTGGCGCCTCTCTCAGGTCTTGCTCTTAGGTCGTGCCGCGCCGCTCTCCGACGTGCCGGCGGAATCAAGCGGTGCGCACGCCGCACGCCCGCTGGCTTTGCGCACGCGGCAAAATAGGCCCACGACGGCGCGCCCGGGCAGCCTCGGAATCTACCTATTGCGCTCGAGCGACTTGGCCGACCGAACGGTCCCCGGCCTGATGCGCTCGCGAGCCCCCCGGCGCTCTTTCATCAGGCCGACTGAGGCAGGGCTGCGTGGCGTTGCGAGAGAGTTGGTCCCGGTCGGCAGAGGGTTCCGCGAAGGCCGAGTGGATCGCCGCCAAAATTGGTCGTTTGCGATATTGGCGCGGCGGGCGTGACGGGGGGAGAAGTTATGGGAGGCGGTGTTCGGGAGGGATTGGGGCATCGCCGACCAAGGCCTCCGTTGGGCGGTCTCCGTCGCGCATCGCTGCGACGCATGATGGGTCTTTCGGCGATGGATGGCGGCCAATCCGGGCATTCCGCGCGCGTTGCTGGCGCGATGCTTATTGAAGGAGTTGCGGTATGTCCCTTCTGCCCATCCGGAACGGTCCGTGATTGCTACCCGACGAACACAGGTTCCTCTTCCGTCGCCACGCGGACGACTTGACCGAGTCGTTGATGAAGTCAGCGAGATCGCTCGTTTTCAGGCCCACGGGGCATCGATATCTTCGTAGGCCGCCACAAGGGCGTCGATCTTCGAGAGAACGTTCTGATGGAACCGCCGCTGTCGCTCGGTCAGGTCTACGCCATTTTGGGTGATAATCGCGCCCCTCTCGATTTCGTCGAGAGCGGCGACTGTCGCTGCCCTATCTTTGCGAAGCGTCGCGATCTTATCGTAGTACTCGCCCATGCTGATCCTCGTGTTTTGCGGCAAGCCTTCCGCACGACGCGGGTGCGGCGCGGGAGCCTGTCGAGCCGACTTGCTTTTGAATTGAGAAAGGACCCGCGGCCTCCGCAGTCTCGTATTGCGGCGAATTCACGGCGAGAGTCGGAATCTACTCACGACGCCCGATTGCGTATGTCGTCTGCCACAAGGCTCGACGCCTTCACCTCGACCAACGCGGCGCAGCCGGAAAACCTGACGCAAAGCGGCGATGTCGCACGGATCAAGCGCCAAAGTTTCTGTTTGAAAGCGCGGGTTGCGACTGCCCTCCGGCGATAAGATCGAGTGCGGCGGGGGCAGGTCAAGACGAGTCATGCGTCGATCGCCGTGACGCAAGCCTCACGGCCGGAAGCCTCACCGATATTGAAATCGAAATTGAGCGTGCGCCTGCGGCGCCGGCAGCGACGCGCGAACAGGAGTGGAGTCCGGCTCCGGCGCCTCGAGAGGCCATCGTTCGATCATGGCTGATGTGCGAGATGGGAGGCGCGCATGCGCCGAGATCAAATCGCGACAGCCTGGACGCGGCTCGTAGTCGAAGTCGCTTTGCCGCTGAGTTCCACGCCCGAAGCCTGCTGTAGCGCCGAGCTGGCGCCGGGCGCGGAAAAGGTCTGTGCGCACCGTGGTTGTGGCAGCCCTCAATGTCGCAGCGCCGACGGCCGTCTTGTCTCCTGGGTCCGGGACCGTCCGAGACTTGGCGATCTGACGATCTGAGTAGATTCCGACTCTACGGTTCGGACCCGTCTGTGGGTAATGCTGGCGACGTCGGTGCGCGCTCCTGTGGATCCGAGTCTGGGGATCCCAGCGGAGACAAGGCCAAAGTTCCGGCGTGGGCTGACGGCGCAGCACGACGGCGGGTCAGAGACTTTCGTGGAATTCGGCATGGACCGCGTACCGAACTCGACGGCGTCTCTGCGCCTGCCTAGACGGGGCGATCGTGAGAGCGCAGATGTTGAAGGCATGTATTGATCCGCTTCGGCCTATTCGATGACGGGAACCATCAGCGCAGCGATCCGTCTCTTGTCGAGTTGGGAGGAAGCATGAGCCCGCGTCTGATCATCGTCTCGAATCGAGTCGCCGTCCCCGAGCCGGGAAACAAACAGATGGCCGGAGGGCTCGTGGTCGCGGTGAAAGCGGCGCTGAGAAACCGCACTGGCGTGTGGTTCGGCTGGAGCGGCAAGATCGACGAAACGGAGACGGCGCAGCCGCGCATCGTCGAGCGCAACCACATCACCTATGCCGTGATCGATCTGTCGAAGACTGATTTTGAAGAATATTACAATGGGCTGGCGAACCGGGTGCTGTGGCCGATCCTTCACTATCGAGTCGATTTGCAGGAATATTCGCGCGCCGACCATTCCGGCTATATGCGCGTCAATCGCCAGTTCGCCGACAGGCTCAGCGCCTTCCTCAGAGAGGACGACGTCGTTTGGGTGCACGACTACCATCTGATGCCGTTGGCGCGCGAACTGCGCGCGCGAGGACATCTCAATCCGATCGGTTTTTTCCTGCACATCCCCTGCGCTCCGTTGGACATTCTGCGCACCTTGCCACACCACGAAGAGATTCTCGGCGCCCTCACCTACTACGACCTCGTCGGCTTTCAGACCGAGAATGACCGCGATAATTTCGCCGCCTACCTCTTGGCGATGCCGGGGGCCAAAGAAGGCCGCGACCTGACTTTCGAAGTGGGGGGGCGCCAGACGCGGATCGGCGCATTTCCGGTCAGCATCGAGACCGCCACTTACGCGCGGCTCGCGCGCAACGCCGCGCGGTCGCCGCTCGCCAAGGAGATCAAGGAGAGCCTTACCGGGTTGCGTCTGGTGCTCGGCGTCGACCGCCTCGACTACTCGAAGGGCATCGTCCAGCGCATCAACGCGTTCGACCGCTTTCTCGAAGTCAATCCAGAGTGGCGATCCCGGGTCACCCTGTTGCAGATCACGCCGAGGAGCCGGTCCGACCTCAAGGACTACGCCGCGATCGAAAATGAAGTGACGGCGCTGATCAGCCGAGTCAACGGCCATTATGGCGAGGCGTCCTGGACTCCGATCCGCTATATCAATCGAGTCTATTCGCGCACCGCGCTCTCAGGCATCTATCGTGCGGCCGATGTGGCGCTGGTGACGCCGCTTCGCGACGGCATGAACATCGTCGCCAAGGAATATGTCGCCGCGCAGGATCCGGAGAATCCCGGCGTGCTCGTCCTGTCGCAATTTGCCGGGGCGGCGGCGGAACTCACCGGGGCGCTGATCGTCAATCCACACGAGAGCGACGCCGTGGCCGCCGCGCTGAAGCGCGCACTGGAAATGCCGTTGTTCGAGCGACGCGAACGCCACGGACCGATGCTGGAACATCTCCTGGTCCACAATATCGAACGCTGGGCGGAGGACTATCTCGCAGCGCTTGCCGAGACGCGGCAGCGCCCGAGCTTGATGAGCGAACTGCGCGCATTCCTCAGCCCTTCGAGGTCGTCGACCGATCGGCGGGCGCCTCCGGAGGCCAGAAGACAAGCTTGAGAGAGGCTTGCGTAGGGAACTGGGCGCGCTCGGCTGATCAAGTGGTTAATCGAGGCGGGGTCCGATTGCCTGCCAATCGCCGCTCTGCTGGCCGTTCGCGCTCGCTTTGGCTCGCAGCGTCGGCGCCGGGCGCTGACGGCTCTTCTCGTCCCGGCCCCTCTTCTCCTGAGTCGCCGAAGCCCGGCGCGGCCGCGAGCGCGGTTCTAAGCGCTGCGCAAGCGCAAGCGACCGCCTGGCGACGCGCGACGCAAAAACGGGGCGCTCTTTCTTATTTTCGGGTCAGCGCAAGTAGGGCGCTGTCTCTAGCGCCCGCGAAATAAAGCTTTGTTGTCAAGAGAGTAAATGGTGGAGCCAGACGGAATCGAACCGACGACCTCTTCAATGCCATTGAAGCGCTCTCCCAACTGAGCTATGGCCCCGAATTTTTCTGCCGCGCCGCAATCCTTTGGGGAGGAGCGGCGTCGTCCGGCGGCGCGGCTTATAACCGCAAATGCGCTTGGCCGACAAGGGCCGATCGCACGATTGTTGCGCGTCTCTCGGTCGCGCCGCGGAGTTTGCCCACTTAGGGCTCCTCGTCGGGAGCGATGTCGCCGTCGATCAGATTGGTGACGTCGTCTTCCTCTTCCTCCTCCGCCTCTAGGAAAGGATCTTCAGGCTCGGCTTCGTCTTCCTCGACGTCGATGTCCTCAACCGCCGGCTCGGCGGCCTTCTCCTCGGTCGCCTCGACTTCCTCGAGCGACACCAGCTCGACGCCAGCCGGCTGCACAACCTCGTCTTCCTCGACCTCGGGCTTGGCGGCCGCTCGCTCGACGCGCGCGGCGCCTTGGAAGATCGTGCCACATTTCGGGCAGACGATCGGGTCCTTGTTCAGGTCGAAGAACTTAGCGCCGCAGTTCTGGCATTGGCGCTTGGCTCCGAGCTCGAGTTTGGCCACAGGCGACGATTCCCTGACAGTGGGGCGGCTGTTGTTTGGACGCTCCGGTTAGTCGGCGTCGCAGCCCGTGTCAATGCGTTTCGGCAACCGCGGTCGACAGCGCCGGAGGAGGGTGTTACGAGCCCAGCCCCAGACCGGCAAAACGGCCGGCGAAGCAAGGTTTTGCGAGTCCGGATGTCCGCTCACCCGACGCCCTCCGCCCAGCCGCTCGGCGCCGAGCGCGGCGGCCCGCTCAGAGGCCGCGTCCGCCCTCCGGGCGATAAGTCGATTTCGCACCGCGCCTTCATCTTCGGCCTGTTGAGCCGCGGCCGGACCGCGATCGAGGGTCTGCTCGAAGGCGACGACGTGTTGCGCACCGCGGCGGCCTGCCGCGCGCTCGGCGCCCGCGTCGAACGCCACGGCGCAGGGCTTTGGCAGGTCGACGGCCTCGGACTCGGCGCGCTGCTCGAGCCGCGCGACCCGCTCGACTTCGGCAACGCCGGCACCGGCGCCCGCCTGATGATGGGCGTGGTCGGCGGCCATGGAATCGTTGCGACTTTCGACGGCGATGCGTCGCTGCGCAAGCGGCCGATGCGGCGCGTGCTCGACCCGCTGCTGCTGATCGGCGCGCAAGTCGTGGGGGAGGCCGAAGGCGGACGCTGTCCAATCACCTTGCGCGGCGCACACGATCCGGCTCCGATCGCCTACCGCACGCCGGTCGCTTCGGCGCAGATCAAGTCGGCTGTGCTGCTCGCCGGGTTGAACGCGCGCGGCCGCACCATTGTCGTCGAAAGCGAGGCGTCGCGCGACCACACCGAGAAGATGCTGCTCCATTTCGGCGCCGACGTGCTGGTCGAGTCGGAGGGCGATGGGCGGCGCATCACCCTGACCGGCCGCCCCGAGCTCACGCCCCGCCCGGTGGTCGTCCCGGCCGATCCGTCGTCGGCCGCCTTCCCGATCGTCGCCGCGCTGGTCACCCCGGGCTCCGACGTCGTCGTCGAGGGGGTGATGATGAACCCGCTGCGTGCGGGGCTCGTCGTCACTTTGATTGAAATGGGCGCGCGGATCGATGTGCTCGGCCGGCGGCGCGAGGGCGGCGAGGAGATCGCCGACCTGCGCGTGCGCGCCAGCGTGTTGAAGGGCGTCGAAATCCCAGCTTCGCGCGCGCCGTCGATGATCGACGAATATCCGGTCCTCGCCGTCGCCGCCGCCTTCGCCGAGGGCGAGACGCGGATGAGGGGCCTCCACGAATTGCGGGTCAAGGAGAGCGACCGGCTCGCGGCGATTTCGGCCGGCCTCGCCGCCGCGGGCGTCGAACGCGAGATCGTCGGCGACGACCTGATCGTTCACGGCGGCGGGCGGCCGCCGCCGGGCGGCGGCGTGGTCGCGACCCACCTCGACCACCGCATCGCCATGAGCTTCCTCGTCATGGGCTTGGCCTCAGCCAGGCCGATGGCGGTCGACGACGCGGCGATGATCGCCACCAGCTTCCCCAATTTCCGTCCGCTGATGGAGAGCCTGGGCGCGCGCTTCGTCTGAGCGGCGCGACGGGCGTCAATGCGCGCGCTGGACGGCGAATTCGACCGCGTCGAGCAGCGCGTGCTTCCACGGCGACGGCGGGAACAGCTCGAGCGCGTCGCGCGCCATCGCGCCGTAGTGGCGCGCACGTTCGACCGTGTCCTCGAGCGCGCGGTGCTTCTTCATCAGCGTGAGCGCGGTCTCGAGGTCGCCCTCGCCGAACTCGCCGCGCTCGAGCGTGCGGCGCCAGAAATCGCGGTCGCCGATCGAGCCGCGGCGGAACGACAGCACCACCGGCAGGGTGATCTTGCCCTCGCGGAAATCGTCGCCCACGTTCTTGCCGAGCTTGGCCGACGAGCCGCCGTAGTCGAGCGCGTCGTCGATCAGCTGGAAGGCGATGCCGAGATTGGCGCCGTAGCCGCGGCAGGCCTCGATTTCCACCTTGCCGCGGCCGGCGAGGATCGGCCCGACCTCGCAGGCGGCCGAGAACAGCGCCGCCGTCTTGGCGCGGATCACTTTGAGATAGGCGTCTTCGCTGGTCGCGGTGTCCTTGGCGGCGGAGAGCTGCAACACCTCGCCCTCGGCGATGACCGCTGCGGCGGTCGACAGCACGTCGAGGCAGGGGAGCGAGCCGACCTCGACCATCATCTTGAACGCCTGGCCGAGCAGGAAATCGCCGACCAGCACGCTCGCCTCGTTGCCCCACAGGACGCGCGCCGCCGCCTTGCCGCGCCTGAGATCGCTCTCGTCGACGACGTCGTCGTGCAGCAGCGTCGCGGTGTGCATGAACTCGACCGCGGCGGCGAGCTTGACGTGGCCTTCGCCGCCATAACCACAGAGGCCCGCCGTGGCGAGGGTGAGGACCGGTCTGAGCCTTTTGCCGCCAGAGGAGATGAGGTGGTTGGCGACTTCCGGGATCATCGCGACGTCGGAGCCGGCCCGCGACAGGATGGTCTGATTGACCTGCGCCATGTCGTCGGCCACCAGAGCGGCCAGGCGTTCGAGGAGCCGCTCGGGCGACCTCTCCTCGAGCGGAACGACGATACCCACGGGCGCTTCCCTTGCCATAGCGGAACCACGCGACCATAAAGACGCCTAGGCAAGCCGGCAAGGGCGGGCGCCGGCCGAGGCGGCAGGATGGTCGAGCTCGTTCGCACTAATGATCTCGTGCTCATCTCGTTCGTCGAGAGCCTGCTGAGGCAGGCCGGCGTACGCTTCTTCATCGCCGACAATCACATGAGCGCCGTCGAGGGCTCGCTCGGTTTCCTGCCGCGCCGCATTCTGGTCGACGCCAACCAGCACGCGCAGGCGCAGCGGTTGATGCGCGAGGCCGGCCTGTCGCGCGAACTCAGCAATGGTTGAAGGGGAGACGACCAGCCTCGACGCGATCCTCGGCGGCCGGCTCATGCTGCGCCAGCGGCGCGACGGCCATCGCGTCGGGCTCGATGCGATCCTGCTCGCCGCGGCGGCCGGCGCGCCGGCGACGCGGCTGATCGACGTCGGCGCCGGAGTCGGCGCGGTCGGGCTCGCGCTGCTCATGCGCTGGCCCGGGGCGACGGTCGATCTCGTCGAACTCGACGCCAGCCTCGCCGCGATGGCCATGGAAAACGCGGCGCTGAACGGCGTCGCGGCGCGGACGCGCGTTCTCGTCGCCGATGCGCTCGATCCCAAGAGCCGGCGCGCGGCCGGGCTCGCCGACGCGGCGGCCGATCTGGTGCTGGTCAACCCGCCCTATCTCGTGGCCGAGGCGGCGCGTGTCTCGCCCGACCCGGCCCGCGCGCGCGCCCATGTCGCCGGCGAAGGCGCGGAGGCGCTCGCCGGCTGGGTGGTCGCCTGCATCGCGCTGCTCGCGCCGCGCGGACGCTTCGTCATGATCCATCGCGCCGACGCGCTGCCGGCGCTGCTGCCGGCGTTGGGACGCCGGCTCGGCGACATTGCGCTGCGGCCGATCCACCCGCGCGCCGACGCGCCGGCGATCCGGTTGCTGTTCTCGGGCGTCAAAGGCTCGAAGGCGCCCCTACGCGTGCTGCCCGGCCTGACTCTGCACGAAGCCGATGGCGCCGCGACGCCGCTCGCCGCAGCGATCCAACGGGGCGAGGCGTTCCTTTAGCGGCGGTCGGCCGGAATCGGCGGCGAGACGGGTTGACGGCGTCGGTCCGCATGCGGCAGGCGGCCGCGGACCGTCGGTTTACCGCCGCGCGCCAGCGTGCGATCGTTGCGGCGCTTGGCTCAGTCCAGGGAGTCTGCGCATGACCCCGGTCGCGATCTCGATCATCGCCGCCGCCGCTTGGGCGATCTCGGCGAATTTCCCGGCCCACGCCGAGACCATCAACGTCTATGACGATCACGGCGGAATCGTCCCCGAATATGACGCGCGCTGGGCCGCGCTGGCCGCGCGTGGCGTCGACGTCAGGATCGTCGGCCCGTGCCAATCCGCCTGCACGATATTGCTCGCGCATATTCCCTACGACCACATCTGCGTGACGCCGCAAGCGCGGTTCGGCTTCCATCAGGCGAAGTTTCAACGATCCACGGACATGCTGTGGGCGGGCTACAGCGCCGGCATTCGCGAGTGGATCAATTCGCGCGGCGGGCTGACGCCCGACTTCAAGTGGATGGGCGCGCCGGACACGTATCGGTTCTTCCATAAGTGCTGAGGCGGAACGGCCGGGCGGCGCTCCCCGCTCGCCCGAAACCCCTCAGACTGTCATGGCCGGGCTTGACCC
>Ga0182016_10001369_pt1 | contig 29738 bp, 20 predicted proteins | sample 712S2MmetaG_FD_120491 | JGI IMG/M metagenome (GOLD analysis project Ga0182016, IMG submission 120491) | Permafrost microbial communities from Stordalen Mire, Sweden - 712S2M metaG | ecosystem: Environmental > Terrestrial > Soil > Wetlands > Permafrost | place: Sweden: Stordalen | collected...
GCTGCTCTACCGTGGAGCCTTATTACCAAAGCCATCGACGCAAAGATGCGGATAACCGACTATCCGGTCGCGACCGTATAAATGGGGTCTTAACGAGTCCTGAAGGCAGGGCAGGCACGATTTTTTCCGCCGCCCACGTCTGCGCGATTCAGACCGCACCACCGGAAATCCAGGCCGCTCTAGAGTCTCGGGTGCCCGCTCCCACTCCTGATTCACCAGGTCAGAGGACTGCGATACACCTGTTAGAATTGACAATCATGATCCCAGCGGACACTACGAGCAAGTGGCCTAAGCGCATTTCACCGCTGACCAAAGAGCGGCAGGACATTAGCGATGACTTCATGAAGCTCTGGCACGAAAAGCTTCCTCGGTACTCTGCGGTCGAAAGATTCAACCACGGGTGGGTGGTAAAGCATGCTCCGCCGGGGTTTCGCCGAACCCTGGAAATCGGAGCCGGATTGGGCGAGCATTTCAGGTTTGAACATTTAACAGCGGCGCAGGCAGCCGCGTACTGGGCGCTTGAGTTACGCGGAAACATGGCGGCCGAGATCCAGCGGCGATTCCCGCAGATACAGACCGTTGTCGGAAACTGTCAGGAAGAACTCAGTTTCCCGTCGAACTACTTCGATCGCATCGTCGCCGTTCACGTCCTGGAGCACTTGCCAGACCTTCCCGCAGCGATACGAGAAGCGTACCGCCTCTGCGACAAGGAACGAGGCACGTTTCAAATAGTGATTCCGTGCGAGGGCAGCCCGGCTTATGGTTTCTGCCGCCGAATTTCGGCGCAACGGGTCTTCGAGAAGCGTTATAAGCAGTCGTATCGCTGGTTTATTGAACGTGAACACATCAACCTGCCTTGGGAAATCATGCAGGAAATAGACCCCTACTTCTTGATCGAGAGCAGGGCTTACTTTCCCATTCCGGTTCCATTCGAATTCTGCAATCTCTGTATCGCCATGAATCTTCGGCCCAAATCCGCCCCCGGCCGCGAGGCAGACGCGAAGGCAACAAGATGAATACAATCCTCCTGGCACTTTCAGCCCCCCTAATAGGAACGGCTGGCCAACTCCTGCTTAAACATGTCATGCGTGGTGTTGGTCCGATTGCTCTCGCACAGGCGGCTTCTCCCTGGCGAATCGTTCGGCAACTCGTCCTCAATCCGACCTTTCTCTTGGCCGTCGCTCTTTATGCTGTGGGTTTTGTCATCTGGTTAGTCGTGATTTCGAAACTCGATTTGAGTTACGCATATCCGATATTGGCCCTCTCGTACTCGCTGGTGCCGCTGCTGTCTTGGCTGGCTTTTGGCGAGCACATATCACCGATGCGCTGGGTCGGAATTGCGATCATCTGTGCCGGCGTGGCGGTGGTCGGATTGTCCCGCTGATCGCTTAAACGGTGTACTTTTGATGCAATCGCCGCTAGTTCAAGATTGGGAAGGTGCCGTAGTGCCCTGAAAATCGAAGCGCCATTGGACCTCATTGAGGCCAGCACCGCGGAGTGGCGTTTTTTTCCAGCCCAGAAAAGCAAAGACTCGCCGCCTCCGTGCACCGACCAGTTTGTCGCCTGCCTGCACACTCGCCACGGTAGCGGGATCAGGCAAACAGGGGCCAGGAGCCTATCCCGGGTACGCCGTGGAGGCTCGCCTGATGATAGAATTAAGCCTTCGCTGAGCTTTTATGACTTCCGACTTTAATGTCACCTTGATTCTGCCTGCTTATAATGAGGCCGCAACGATCAACGCGACTCTCGGCGAGGCAGTCACATATTTTCGCCGGCGTAGTTTGACCTGCCAGATTATTGTCAGCGCCGATGGCGATGACGGCACAAGAGAAATTGCCCGGAGTTTTGCCGAGGGACATCCGTTCGTTCAGGTCATAGGCGAGCCGACCAGGCGGGGTAAGGGCAGGGGTATTCGAGAAGCGGTGAAGATCGCGACGGGCGATATTGTCGGCTTCGCCGACGCTGACAATAAAGTGCCGATCGCTGAATTTGATAAGTTGGAGCGCTGGCTCCATGAAGGATTTGACCTGGCGATAGGTTCCCGAGGGCTGGAGGGCTCTCGTGTAGAGCGCAAACAGCCGTGGTACCGGCGCGTGGGATCCCGAGGGTTCTCCTTTTTCCTGCATGCAGTGGTGGGAATGCCTGGCATTGCGGACACCCAATGCGGCTTCAAGTTTTTCCATCGCGCAATTGCCCAGGATCTGTTTTCGCGGCAGCGGATAGACGGCTACATGTACGACGTGGAGATATTGGCTCTCGCGCAGCGGCTGGGTTATCGCATTAAAGAGGTTCCGATTCGGTGGCACGACGATGCAGACAGCCGGCTTCAGTTGGTGGCGGGCAATTTGCGCAATGTGACTGACATCTTCAAGATTCGTTTTTCATTGCCGCGCCAAACCCAAGCTGCAGCCGTCGTCCGGGCCAAGGCCAGCATCGGCTGAAATGAACCGTGTTCATGCAGCGTCCAGCGGACTACTGCGGTTTATCGGATTCTGCGTTACTGGCATTCCGGGACTGCTGACGCTGCCCTTCGCGATGCCCGGCATCCGGCCGCTCACCCGGCGCCACAAACATCTTTAGTTTCGACATCTTCACCGCCGCGATCCATTCGGCCATGTACTTAAATGGATGCGCCGGGTTGTACCCCAATCCCACTGGCAATGCCATCAGGTACGCCGGAATCGAATGCCGCAGCGGCTCGAAAAACTGATCCCGCCGGTCCCGCAGAAAAGAAAGATACCCGTACACCCATTTCACCGGCACATAGCCGAAGTGTTGCCCCAACAGCGCGATCGATTCCGTGAAGACGGTCCGCCGTTGTCCCAGAGTCTTGTTCTCCCGGTGCATGCGAGAGCTCGCCAGATATTCCGGTAGATGCACGAACCGGTATCTCTTCGTCAGCCGGATCCACAGATCGTAGTCGAAGGAGGACCGCAGAGCGGGATTCAGCATCCCAACGGCTTCCACCGCATCCCGTCGAAAGAAACACGCCGGCTGGCAGATGCAGCACTCCCTGGCGAACATGTTGGGATCGAAATCTTCTGTCGGATAGCTCCCCAGCACCTGTCCCTGGGCGTCCGTCCAATAGCCCTCGCCGTAAACTGCTGCGGCGTCGGGATTGCAGTTTAGTGCGGCTACTGCCTTGCTAACAGCTCCGGGCAGATAGGTGTCATCGGCGCCCAGCCAGGCCAGAATCTCTCCGCGCGCCTTCGCGAATCCGTTGTTGATGGCATCTGCCGCGCCTTCATCGGCACCTGAAAAATAGGTCAGTCGATCTGCGTACGGCCGCAAAATATCCAACGACCCGTCCGTGGAGCCTCCGTCCATAACGAGGTACTCGATGTAGGGATAGTCCTGCGCAAGGACACTTTGGATGGTTTCTTCCAGGAACCGGGCTGCATTGAAACTCGGAGTGATTACGCTTACCAGCGGTGGAGCTCGCATAATATTGCAGCGTTCTCGGCAATTCCGCTGCCGCAACGCGCGAAACCCGAAAAGCCGTACTAAGAAACGGTTATCGCTGCGTTATTGTGGCGGAGTCGCCCCGTAAACGGTCTTCAAGACCGCTGGTCTCAACCGCCACTCACCCATTCCTCCAGCAACCATTATATGGTCGTCCAGCCCGCTAGTTTAGGACAGGCACTGGACAAACGTTGAATGAGGTTTTGCGTAGGTTTGAAGACGAAGCTTCGCGTGAGTCACGCATGCCTAAGGTGCCAAGCTTAGGGATGGCGTCTCTCTACTCGTGCGAATTTCGCCAACCGCCTCGGGTTGAGCCTGCACACCGTGGAAACGCACCGCTGGCGCTTGATGGAACTGCTGAGCGCCGTCCGCCGCGGCATGTTGACGTAGCCGGCCCGGCCTACCCCGCACTCCCCAAGTGCAAAAACGTCTCCAGCCGCTGCCCGATATCCTTCAGCGCAGCATCGGAATTGCCGCCGGGCGCAGGGTTGCCGCGAGATGGCGTCCGATACGTGGCTCGATAACGTCGATTCCCAACACGCTCACCAGGCGCTGGGATTCGAGGTGGTCGATCGCTGCGTCAACTATCGCAAGAGCCTTTGAGGGCAAGGCAAGAGGGCGAAGGGCGCCTCTCCCTCGCGGTCGCGGCTCAGCAGGCGCTGGTGTTTCAACGCGGGATTAATGAGCCGCGCGCGCAAGCAAGCGGTTTCTGGAATTTTGCAAGTACCTCCCCTACCGCTTGGCCAGCCCGTCCAGCAGAATCTTCACCGGGCGAGTCGCCGCCAGCAGCACTTCCGCGTTGGGGCGCTGCATCCGCGCGATTTCCTTGGTCTGCGCGGCAACCCATTCCGATGGCGCGGGTTTGCGACCGCTCCAGTAATCCAAAATGTCGATCCCCATCGCGCCCACCGCGGAGAGGTCCTTTGAAAGCGGCTTCACTTCGGCCAGCAGCGCGTTGCCCTCGGCCAAACTCTGGAAGCGCAAATCGTTCGCGGCCCACACGCTAAAGACCGCCCGCAATGTTGCCAGATCGGCCGCATCGGCGCTTGCCCCGGCCGCCACTTTGCGGGCAAGCAACTCGAGATGCCGCACGGTTTCGCTCTCCATCCGCGCCGCGTCCACAAAACGATTGAGCGGCACCTGCGTATCCCGCGTGCGGCGTCCCGTGCCCAGCCCGCGCGCTTCCGACGCATCGGCCAGCACACGCAGCGGCTCGGCCGGCCGCGGTCCGGCCAGCCTGTTGAGCATCTCGCCATAGCTCGACCGGTGCGTCACTCCGGTCCATTCGATTTGGCGGCTCACTGCCTCCATGCGCGCGTACATCGAGTCGATATCGATGATGTCGCGTGGCGACCAGAAGCGCTCGGCGATGGCCGCCGCGCGCGGCCATACGCGCGAATCCACCGTCTCCGCGCCCACCAGCTCGGCCCACATGCAGGCTTCGCCACCGAGAATGTGGGCCGACTGCTCCGGCGTCAGCTCTGCCGCCGGACCGGCCAAAGGGTCGATTCCGTAGTGGTACGCGGCCGTCCGGCCATGATCGAGATAATATCCGGCCGAAAGTATTCCGCGATAGCCCTTGGCAGCTGCGGCCGCCAGCGAATCGGCCCCGCGCCAGGATTGAATCACCGCGTCCTTGGGAAGATCGGGACCGAGGATTTCATCCCATCCCACCATAATCTTGCCGTACTTCTGCAGGATCTTGAGAATGCGCTGGTTGAAATACGTTTGCAGCGCCAGGATGTCCTTCAAACCGTGCTCCTTGGCGAAAGCCTGCACGTTCTTCGATTCCTTCCACGCCTTGCCGTTGACCTCGTCGCCGCCGATGTGAAAGTACGGATCCGGAAAGAGCGCGGCCATCTCGCCGATGAAGCCATCGAGGAAGTTGTAAGTCTCTTCGCGCGTGGGGTCGAGCACCGGGTCGAACACACCGAAGTGCAGGCCGATCTCGAACGGGCCTTTGCCGGAGGCCAGCTCGGGGTATCCCACCAGCCAGCTCAACGTGTGGCCGGGAATATCGAACTCCGGTACCACCCGGATGCCCCGCGCTGCCGCATACGCGACCACTTCGCGCATCTGCTCCTGCGTGTAGAACATGCCGTCCGACCCGGATTGCTGCAGTTTGGGGTACAGCTTGCTCTCGGCGCGAAAGCCCTGATCGTCGGAGAGGTGCCAATGGAAGACGTTCAGCTTCACGACAGCCATGGCGTCGATATTGCGTTCCACCACCTCGACGGGCAGAAAATGGCGCGAGCAATCCAGCATCAGTCCGCGCCACGGGAAGCGCGGCTGGTCGGCGATCTGGACGGCGGGCACGCGGAATCCGTCCGGCCCGGGCTGGATCAGTTGCAAGAAGGTCTCGAGGCCGTGCAATGCGCCGGACAGCGTCGCCGATTTGAGGGATGCGCCCGAGGGAGCGACATCCAACGTGTAGCTCTCGTCCTCGCCAAGCACTGCAGATGCCGTGCACGGCGCGCAGGCGATCGCCAGCGTGGGCGTCGAACCTGCGGGAGACGGAATGATGCCGGTCTGCCGCCAGATGCGCGCCAGGAACCGATTCACCGCCGGCGCGAGACGGGCGTCCGTCTGCGCCGCGACTCCGAAAGTAGCGCCGATGGGAAGCGCGCCTTCCACGGGATCCATTCTTGCGGGCATCGGCATCGGCATGGGTGTGGCCGCGTGAGCCACCAGGGCGGCGCAAAAAGGGAAGAACAAAAACGGGGTTCGGCGCATCCACTATAGTGTAGAAGATGTCGCTCCAAATCTGGCTGGTTCGCCACGGTCAAACCGCATGGACGCTCTCGGGTGCGCACACCGGCCGCACGGACCTGCCGCTCACTGAGGCTGGCCGCGAAAATGCCCGCGCGGCGGGCCGCTGGCTGGCCGGCCGCAAGTTCGCCCTGGTTCTGACCAGCCCGCTTTCCCGTGCGCGCGAAACTTGCCGGCTCGCGGGATACGGCGACGTCGCGCAGGTCGACCCTAACCTCGCCGAGTGGGACTACGGCGACTACGAAGGCCGCACCACGGCGGAGATCCGCAAGGAAAGGCCGGACTGGTCGTTATGGCGCGAAGGTCCGCTCAACGGCGAGACGGTCGAGCAGGTCGGAGCTCGCGCTGAGGCGGTGCTGGCGCGGATTTCGAATATCGATGGCGACGTGGCGCTGTTCGCGCACGGTCATCTGCTGCGCATCCTCACCGCGCGCTGGCTTGGGCTGCCGCCGGATTGCGGACGTATGTTCGCCCTGGCGACAGCCACGGTGAGCACGCTGGGATTCGAGCGCGACAACCACGTCATCTCGCAATGGAATGTGCCAACGTCGTGATGTGGGACATGCTTGAGCTTGTCCGGCGAGCGGAGCTCGCCTTGACCGACCTCTCAGCCGGTGGGCAAGCTGAAGCATGCCCCACGTCTTCCTCCACCTTAAGGATCCGATCGGCAGCCACGTCCTTGAGGGTCTGCACCGCGCCTCGCGGCCAGCGGATCTCGATCGACGAGATCTGCTTTTCGTCCCCCAGTCCGAAGTGCACCCGCTTGTCGCTCGATGACATGAACCCCGTGCTGACCGAGACGTGATTCCAAATTACGCGGCCCGAAGCCGTGGTGACCTTTACTTTCGCGCCGATGGCGTCGCGATTGCTATAGCGGCCCACCAACTCGAGCGTAAGCCAGTGATTGCCGTTGCCTCCCGAGTTGAGCAGGATGCGAGGCCGCTCCATGAGCGAGGTCACCACCAGATCCTGGAAGCCGTCGTTGTTGAGATCGCCGACCGCCGATCCGCGCTGGTAGCCGGTCCGCAGAAAACCGGCGCCCATCTGGGCGGACACGTCCGTGAATTGCTTCCCGCCCAGATTGCGAAACATGGTGTCGTGCTGGCGGGAGTTCGCCTTGACGTTGTCGATGTCGCCGTTGGCGGAGTATAAGTCCTGCCAGCCGTCGTTGTCGTAATCGATGAAAGCCGCGCTCCAGCCAGAGAGCGGCTGGCTCAGCTGTTGCAGGTGCACCTGGTCGGGGACGTAGCGAAAGAAGTCGCCCCGGTTGCGGTAGAGCTGCCAGATCTGCCCCATCAGGTTGTTGGTGAAGATGTCCACCCGGCCGTCGTTGTCGTAGTCCTTGGCGTCGCTGCCCATCGAGGAAACTGCTTTGGCATCGTCATTGTAAGCCACTCCGAGCTGCATGCCCTGGTCTTCGAAGGTGCCGTTTCCCTGATTGATGAAGAGCGAGTTCGGCTCGGTGTCGTTGGCGATGAAGACGTCCTGGTAGCCGTCGCCATTGAAGTCGGCGATAGAGATTCCCATGCCCTTCCCCGGCGAAGCGGCGAAGCCGGACTTCTCCGTCACATCTTCGAACTTGCCGTGGCCCAGGTTGCGATACAGCCGATGGGTGGCGCGCGGATAAAACGTCGGACTGCAGTAGTATTCCACGCCGGTGACGCTGCAGCGCCGGTCGGTCTGCGGAGTCCAGGTGGTGTAGTTGGAGACGACGAGGTCCAGTAGGCCGTCGTTGTCGTAGTCGAACCACGCCGCGCCCACGCTCAGCACCCCGGTAGGCTTCCCGCCGATACCCGATTGCTCCGTGACGTCGGTGAAGGTTCCGTTGCCGTTGTTGTGGTACAGGGTATTTCGCCCGGCGCCGCAAATGAAGATGTCTTCGAAGCCGTCGTTATCGTAATCGCCGATGGCGACGCCGGTATTGTATCCGAGCTGTTCGCCGAGCAGTCCAGCTTTCGCGGTCACGTCTTCAAAAGTGCCGTCGCCTTTATTGCGCAGCAGGGCATTGTAGAAAGCGGGGCCGGTCTTCTTCAGCTCCGGCAGCTTCGCGCCATTGGTGAAGAAGATGTCCATTTTGCCGTCGTTGTCATAGTCGAAGATGGCGACCCCGCCGGCCATCGGCTGCACGAAGTACTTCCGCGCCGACAGGTCGTTATTGGTGATGTAGGAGAACTTCGAGCGCGCGGTGACGTCGATGAAGTGCGGCTGCGCCGGCTGGAACGCGATTGCCGCGGCGACACAGATAGCGGTGAGGAGCGCCAGTCTCACTTGCCGGCCGGAGTCGGTACGCCCGAAACGTTGCGCTTCACCGTCTCCGTGTTCTGCTGGATCTTGGCGGCGGTGCTCTTCTGCAGCGCGAATTCGCGGGCGGCATCGTCCTTGCGCCCCACTTCCTGGTAGGCGTGGGCGAGGGTGAAGTGGATGGTCGGGTTGTCGGGCGCGAGCCGAGCGGCGGTTTCCAGCGGCCCCACGGCGTCGGCCGCTTTATCGGAATCGAGCAGGCAGCGGCCGAGGCCGAAATGCGGCTCCGGCAGACCGGGGTTCAGCTTAACGGCATTCCGGTAATGCTCGATGGCTTGCGGCAGTTGGCCGCTTTTGCGGGCCAACTCGCCCAGGAAGTATTCCGCGCTGGCGTTTTGCGGGTGAAGCTTCAACTCCTGTTCGAACTCTTTGCGCGCCTCGTCGTTGGACGTAGCGGTAGCTGGCAGGGTGAGGATGATCTGGCCGATGCGCGAGTGGATTCCCGGCATCTTCGGTTCGCGCGCCAGCAGAACGCGGTATTCCGCGATGGCCTTCTTCCAATCGCCCTGTTTCTCGAAGTTCTCGGCGTTGATTTCCACTACCAGGGGTGAATCGGGAGCGGCATCCATCAGCTCCTTCGAACTCCGCGCCGCCAGATCCGAGTACACGTGCGTGGCCATGAATAGGATTTCAGGATCGTGAGGAAACTGCTCTTCCAACCAGGCCAGAATCGTCGTCGCAGCGCCGCGATGGTCCAACATCATGGCGCAGCGCACTCCGGCGGCGCCCATTCGCCGCTTGAGATCGCGGTCTTGAATCTGAGTGTCCTGTTCCAGCGCCTGATGAATGAGGGGCATGGCCGCGGCGCAGTCGCCATGTTCGGCTAGTTCGGTGCCGCGTTCGGCGGCTGACTGATTGGGGGAAGCAAGGCTGATGCCCATCGAGAACACGGCGGAGAGAACTGCGCTGAGGGCGGGCCGAAACATACGCGACTCTTACTATATGAAAATGCCCGGCCCAGCGCCACTAGCGCTGAGCCGCGCAGATTGTAGGACTCCCGAAAACCGCTTGCTCACGCGCGCGGCTCGGTATGAGGAGGCGTTACCGAGCCGCGACCGTGAGGGAGCGGTCCAATTCTAAAACACGTACTTCAATCCAAGTTGCAAATTGCGAGCGCCTTGCGAGGTATTGACGACGCCCGCTCCCGAGCCGCCGAAGATATCGGCGGAGTATCCGATCACATCCAGAACCGGAGTATTGAAGGCGTTAATAGCCTCCGCCCGGAACTCGACGCGCTGCCCCTCGCGAATGACGAAGTTCTTCGCGATGCTGAAATCGATCTGCTTGATTCCAGGGCCGCGTTCCGTGCCCACCCCGCAATTGCCGAAGTGGCCGGCCGGCGGGTTGGACATATTCGCGGTGCTGAACCACACATAGCCGCCTCCGTTAGCCGCCGAGTTCTCGGCGAACGGAGTGGCGATCGCCGGCCCGTTGCAGCTCGGCCGGGGATCGAACGAACCCGTGCCGGGGTCGCCGCCCCAGTCCTGCATGGTAATCGGGAATCCGCCGTGCACGGTAAAGACGGCGTTCACATCCCACCCGCCGAGGACCGCATCGAGAATCGGGCTGGCGTCCTTGCCCATGGCGCGGCCCTTGCCGAAGGGCAACTGGTAAGTGACGTAGCCGTTGAATACGCTGGTCACGTCGTGGTCGCAGACGCCGTAATCCGCGTTCATGTTATAGGTGTCCTGCGGGAAGCTGATGTCGTTGCTGGCTTGGCTGGCCGCGTTGTCTCCATACCGCCCGTAGTAACCGTTGTTATTGGTCAGGCACTTGGACCAGGTGTAATTCGCCTGAAACGACAGGCCCTTGCTGAACCGTTGCTGGAATGCCACCTGCAAAGCGTTGTAATTCGCCTGGCCGGTAGTCAGATTGAGCCTTACCTGACCCGTACCGTCGGCAACCAGTGCCGGATTCCCGGCGAGGAACGGACTGGGCAACACCGTGCCCGACGAGGTAAGTTGCCCCTGGGCGGCGTTGACGATAGTCGCCAGGTGGTCGTTATGCTGTCCCACATAGGCGGCTTGTAAGGTGGTGGCGTTGCCGAACTGCCGTTGAACCGAGAAGTTCCACTGGTTCGATACCGCGGGACGGTAGTTGGTATCCGTCAGATGGACGCGAACACCGCCGAAGCATGCCTTGGGAGCGGAAGTCACGTTCTGTAACGTGCAACCAGCCGTGTTGCCGAGGCCTGCGAAACCCTGATCGAGAGTAACCAGATTCGCGGGGATGCCGTTCGTGCCATCCCAATTGCCCGACAGGTCGGCGTTCCAGGGAGCGTTGGTCGCCAACCGATTGTACTCGCCGGTCCCTTCCTGGAAGCTGGAGCGGCTGAACGCGGCGCGAATCACCGTGTTGTGAATCGGACTCCAGGCCAGGCCGAGGCGCGGCAGGAAATTAGCGATGCCGTTGTACTCGTTGTACATGGCGCGGCTCTCACCATTCACTCCCGCGAGCTGGATCTGGCCCGTGAGTTCCTGGATGTTGGTCTCGCGATTGCCGATTTCGTAAATCGGTGTGAAGAGCTGCCACCGCAAGCCGAAATTCATTGTCAGTTTCGGAGCGATTTTCCAGTCGTCCTGGACATACGCACCCGCGGCGCTATTGCGCTGTCCCACGGTGGAGCCGAATCCGGTGCCGATTCCCATATAAGAGGGAAGGCCGAGAACGAAGTCGGTTTCCGCATTTCCGGTGTAAGTTCCATTGAAACCGATCTGGCCTGCGCCGCCATCGGCCACCACCGACGGAAGGTAATCGTTGCGGTAACGGATGAACTGGAATCCGAATTTCAAATTGTGTGCGCCGTGCGTCCAGAGCGCCGTATCTTCGAACAGGATGGAGGTCTGGTGGAAGATCTCCGGGGCATCCACCGTTCCAAAAGCGAACGGACCGTTGACGGTGCCGCCGAGCGGCGCACCGGAGAAGGAGAAGCCCGGCAGAAAGTGAGTCGGCTCGCCGGGCACCAGCGCGCCCAGGTTCGTCGAGGTACCGGGCTGAATATTCCCTTCCGCGGGGAAGTAGTTCACGCCGACGCGGAATTCGTTGATGACGGTGGGCTTCAAGGTCTTCGTGTAGTTAATGACGCCGTTCCAGAGTGGGAGGCTTTCGTTGCCGTTGGTGCTGTAGAGAATGGGCTGGCTGTTGACGAACTGCTGCACGACGCTCTGTTGGGAGTAGCGAACGGAAAGGTGATCTTTGTCGCTGGGAGCCCAGTCGATCTTGGCGTCGCCTTGGTCGCCGTTGGTGAAATCGTGCTCGGCGTTGGGCACATTGTTGACCAGGCCGCCGGCCGTCGGTTGCGGAAGCGCCTTCATAATGTTCAGGGCTGTCTGGCTGAAGGTGATGCAGGGACTGACCCCCATCTTCTGCCCGGCGCCGCATTGCGTGGCTTGGTTGAGGTTCGCCGGCATCGGGACGTTCGTGCCCGGGTAATGCAGCGTGGTTGCGAGATCGGTGAAGTTCAGGCCATTTTCCGCGGTGGTGAAGGTGTTGATGGTGCCGACGGTGGTGGGGTGATCGAACCGCGATCCCTGATAGTCCACGAAGAAGAAGAGTTTGTTCTTCTTGATGTGGCCGCCGAAGGTTCCGCCGAATTCATTCCAGCGGAGCTTTTGCGGGCTGCCGCTCACAGAAGGATCGGTGCTGAAGTTGCGCGACCACTCATTGGCGTTCATGGCGTCGTTGCGAATAAACTCGAACAGATCGCCATGGTACGAATTGGTTCCCGACTTGGTGATCACGCTGATCACGCCGCCCATGAACTGTCCGTACTCGGCCGACGGATTGTTCGTGATGACGTTAAATTCCTGCATCGCATCCACGTTGGGTGCGTAGGCGACGTTGTTGTCGACGAACTCCACGTTCTCCATGCCGTCCAGCAGGTAGTAGTTGGCCTGTTCTCGATTGCCGTTGATGTACGGCCGGCCGGAGTTGAAGGTCGACTGCCCGGAATTGAAAGCGCCCGGACTGGTGGTGACCGCGCCTGGCATCAGCAGCGTCAGCTGGTTGTAGTTGCGCGTTTCGAGAGGCAAGGCGGTGATCGCGGCCGACTCCATCACCGTGCCCACCTCGGTGGTCTCAGTCTGCAACAGCGGAGCGCCGCCGGACACCTCGATAGTGGTGGAAGTCTGCCCGATGGTGAGCGCGACGTCGATTTTCGCCGTCTGGTTGAGATCCAGAGCGAACGGCTGATGGACTGCGGTCTTAAAGCCCGCAGCCTCCACCGATACCTCATACCGCCCAATGGGCAGTTGGGCCAGGTTGTAAAAACCTTCGGCATTCGACTTGGCCGTCCAAGGTGTGCCGCGGTCCATGTCTTTGGCGGTGATCGTCGCGCCCATCACGGCTGCACCGGATGGATCGGAAATCTTGCCGGTGATAGATGCGGTGGCCTCCTGCGCGAAACCGAATTGCGCCAAACCTGTAAGGAGCGCCGCAGCTAAAATGAACGTTAACCCGAATCGGGTTCGTGCCTGGAATTCGCTTCTTTTCATATACGCCTCTAGGACCCCTTCGTCCAACTGTTGTTCTTGGGCGACCCCAAAATCTTCGGCGCGGACGGCCGATTTGCCGCCAGGCCGGTGTTGCTTGCCCGCAGCAACAACGTCTCGGTCATACTGTGCCCCTAGCCTAGGCAAAGTCCAGTTCACAACGGTTGCGGGACGGTTACAGCAGGTTCGTTACGCCAGCGAACGTCAGTGAAATCAAGGGCATGTGAGAGCAATCCGGAATTTGGAATCGTCCTCACCGGCTGCCACGGGTTCCTCGAAGCGCGATATGGCGCCCCGTTTTGCATCGGTCGGAACAGTAACGCAACCGTTGCGAACTGGACATTCCTCCGGCCTGGGCTTTAGGCTTGCCCTTGGACCGTGGGACAGGTTCTTACCTACAGACCTACCGTGATGCCATGACCGACCCCGGAAAAGTCCGTCAAAAACCTCCGTTCGCATGGGTGCCGACGCTTTATTTCGCGGAGGGCGTCCCTTTCTTTGCCATCTCGCTGATCGCGGGCATTCTTTACAAGCGGCTCGGAATGGGCAACGATGTCATCGCCCTTTATACCAAATTGCTTCTGCTGCCCTGGTCGCTCAAACCGCTCTGGAGCCCGCTGCTCGAGATGTTCAAGACCAAGAAATACTTCGTGGTCTTGCTGCAGTTGGTGGGCGGCGTGAGTCTGGCCGTGATTGGATTGTGTCTGCCGCTGGCGAGCTATTTCCTGTACACGATCGTACTTTTCGTGGTGGTAGCGTTCTGCTCGTCGACCCACGATATCGCCGCCGACGGACTGTACATCGCCAGCCTCACGCCCAAGGAACAGGCCGCGTATGCCGGCTGGCAGAGCGGATTTTACAGCGTGGCGCGGCTGTTCTCGCAGGGCGGCCTGATCATCCTGGCGGGTTATCTGGAATCGCGCACCGACGTGCCGCACGCGTGGATGGTGATTTTCGCCACCATGGGCGCGATCCTGATGCTGCTCGGGGTGTATCACTGGCGTGTGCTGCCCACGGGCGGCGTGGCGCGCCATTCCGGCAGCCTGCGCGAAATCGGCGCGACGTTCTGGGATGTGCTGATCAGCTTTCTCAAAAAGCCGAACATTTATCTGCTGCTGCTTTTTATCCTTCTGTATCGCGCCGGTGAGGGCCAGGTGGTAACCATCGGTCCGCTCTTCCTGGTGGACAAGCGCGCGGTCGGCGGATTGGGCCTATCGATGGATCTGTTCGGCACCATTTACGGCACCTTCGGGACGCTGGCGTTCCTGGCAGGGACGATGCTCGGAGGGTACTTTACCTCTTGGTTGGGACTGCGGCGGGCCATTCTGCCGCTGATCTGCGCCATGAATTTCCCCAATCTGGCGTATGTTTACCTGAGCATGGCGCGGCCCACCAATCACGTGCTCATTGGCGCCGCAATGAGCGTCGAAATGTTCGGATATGGGTTCGGATTCGTCGGGGTCATGCTCCTCATGATGCAGGAAATCGCGCCCGGCAAGTATCAGACGGCGCATTACGCCTTCGCCAATTCGCTGATGAATCTGGGACTCATGATTCCCGGCGCGGTGAGCGGCAAAATCCAAATGGCGCTCGGATACCAGAAGTTCTTCGTGTGGGTGCTGATTTCGTCGATCCCGGCACTGATTTTGGCGCGCTTCATTCCCATCGGACGGGGTACAGCGAACCAGGCGATACCGGATCGGGAGGTCCAACCGTCCAGTGTCTGAGAACTTGAAAGCCGCGGTGCTCGCCGCCGGAGATTCCATTCTGCTGGAACGTCTGGGGGAGCGAAGCGTCGTCCAATGCGTTCTCGATAACGCGCTCGCAGTGGTGCCGGCCGAAGATATTTGCGTGGTGATCGGCAGCGAGGGCGAACAGGTGCGCGCGCACCTCGGCGAACGGTATCGCTACGTGGTGCAGGAACAGCCGCTCGGTACCGGAGACGCCGTGCGCCACGCGGTTCGAGCCTTGGGCGAATTCCACGGCGATCTGCTCGTGCTTTATGGTGACACTCCGCTGTTCCGCCCGGCGTCGATTCGCGGCCTGCTCAATCGCCACAGACTGCGGAAGGCCGACGCCACGCTGCTCACCGCCGTCGTCGATCGTCCCCTACCGTACGGCCGCATCATCCGCGATGCCGCCGGCAACATCGTCGATATCATTGAGGACGCCGAGGCCGGCGAGCGGGTGCGCGCTATCCGCGAACTGAACGTGGGCGCTTACGCGCTGCGGGCAGACGTGATTCCGCCGGAACTGCCGCGCCTGACCGACTGCGTGCACGGCCTGATCCGCGCCGGTCTGCGCGTCGAAAGCTACCAGATTTACGATCCCGACGAAGTGCAGGGCATCAACAATCCCGACGACCTGGCGCGCGCCGAAGTGATTCTGCGGAAGCGCCTCTACCGGCCGCATCGCGAGGAAGAGCAGAATCTCGTCCGCTTCGGCACCGGCGGCTGGCGCGCGGTCATCGGCGAAGGCTTCACCATGCACAACGTGCGCCGCCTTTGCCAGGCGCTCGCCAACGAGATCACCCGGCGCGGCGAAGAGAAACGCGGAGTGGTGGTGGGCTACGATCGCCGCTTCCTGTCGCGGCAGGCCGGAGAAGCCGCCGCGGAAGTCTTCGCGGGCAATAACATCGCGACCATCCTGCTGCCGGAGCCCGCGCCCACACCGCTGGTCACGTACGCCACGGCTAAGCGCCATTCGGCGTATGGACTGGTGTTCACCGCCAGCCACAATCCGCCCGAGTGGAACGGCCTGAAAGTTTTTCGCGGCGACGGATCCCTCCTCCTCGACCGCGAAACACGCCAGATCGAAGCCGAGACCAACGCGCTCCCCCCCGAACGCGTCATCAAGCTCGACCTCGATCTGGCGCTCGCCGCAGGCGTGGTCGAACGCCGCGATTTCACCAACAAATACGTGGACGCCGTCGAATCGCTCATCGATCTGGAAGCCATTCGCAATGCGGGGCTCAAACTGATCGTCGACCCGATGTACGGCGTCGGCCAGCTCACGCTCGGCACGGTGCTCACCGAAGCGCGCTGCCGAGTGACGTTCATCCACGAGCGCCACAATCCGCTGTTCGGCGGCCGTTCGCCCGCACCTGACGCCGAAGCGCTGCGGCTGCTCAGCTCGACCATGCGCGACGACGGTTACGACCTCGGGCTCGCCATGGATGGCGACGCCGACCGCATCGCTATCGTCGACGAGCGCGGCGAATATGTCTCGGTGAACGACCTACTGCTGCTGCTCTACTGGTACCTGCACGAAGTACGCGGCGATCATGGCGGCGTGGTGCGGAACCTGTCGACCACTCATCTGCTCGATCGCCTGGCGGCGCGCCTTGGCGAAGAATGCTACGAGGTGCCCGTAGGGTTCAAACACGTGGTCAGCTCGATGGTCGAGCACAACGCCGTTTTGGGCGGTGAATCGTCCGGTGGGCTGACGATTCGCGGACACATTCTCGGCAAGGATGGCATCTTCGCGTGCGCGCTGGTGGTGGAAATGCTGGCCAAGACGGGGCAGCGAATTTCCCAGTTGCTGGATCGCGTCTACGCGCTCACCGGCCGGCTCTATCAGGCAGAGGAAAGCCTGCCCGCCACGCCCGAGATGCGCGTCGCCATTCCGCGCCGCCTGTGCGAAGCACCGCGCGATCGCATCGCATCGTACCCTGTGCTGAGGACGTCTCAGGAGGACGGCATCAAGCTATACCTCGAAAACGACAATTGGGCGCTGCTGCGCTTCTCCGGAACGGAGCCCGTCCTGCGGCTCGCAGTCGAGGCTGACTCCCCGGAAAAAGTGAGCGAGCTGCTAGCCTGGCTCCGCCAGTTCGTGAAATGACGTGGGACATGCTAGCTTGTCCAATCTTCCTGAGAGAACACCATGCGCTACGGCCATTTCGACAACACCAATCGCGAATACGTCATCGAACGCCCCGACGTGCCGGTCTCCTGGACCAACTATATCGGGGTCGAGAACCTCTGCACCGTGATCTCGCACAATGCCGGCGGGTATTCCTTCTACAAACACGCCGAGCACCAGCGCGTCACACGCTTCCGGCCGAACGGCGTGCCGCTCGACCGCCCGGGCCACTACGTCTATTTGCGCGACGATAACACGGGCGAATACTGGTCGATCTCCTGGCAACCGGTGGGGAAGGATTTGGCCCAAGCGAAATACGAGTGCCGCCATGGGCTGTCATACTCCAAATTCTCCTGCGATTACCGCGATCTCCACGCCGAACAGACGATTTTCATCCCGATTGGCGATGATGTCGAACTGTGGGACGTGCGCATTCGGAATAACGGCGCCACCCCGCGCGGGCTGAGCGTCTTCTCGTATCTCGAGTTTTCCTTCCACCACATCGAGATCGATAACCAGAACCTGCAGATGAGCCTGTACGCCAGCGGATCGAGCTGTGAGGACGGCGTCATCGAATACGATTTCTTCTACGAGCCCTGGACGTTCCACTATTTCGCCGCCAGCTTCCAGCCCGATAGTTTCGATTCCATGCGCGATAGTTTCATCGGACCGTACCGCAGCGAAACCAACCCCATTGCGGTGGAGCGGGGTAAATGCGGCAACAGCGTGGAACTCGGCGGCAACCATTGCGGCGCGTTGCACAAGCGCGTGACCATCGCACCGGGCGAAGAGGCGCGGCTGGTCTTCATGCTCGGCGTGGGCCCACGCGCCAAAGGCCGCGAAATCCGCGCGAAGTATTCCGACCTTGCTGCCGTTGATCGCGCTTTCGACGCGCTCGGCCGCTACTGGCACGATAAGCTCGCGGTTTTCCAGTGCGAGACCCCGCACGCCGGGCTCGACACCATGATCAACACCTGGACACTCTACCAGGCGGAGACATGCGTGGTGTGGTCGCGATTCGCGTCCTTTATAGAGGTCGGCGGGCGCACCGGCTTGGGCTATCGCGATACTTCGCAGGACGTGATGAGCGTGGTCCACACCAATCCCGCGAAATGCCGGCAGCGAATTATCGAACTGCTTCAGGGCCAGGTAAGCCAGGGGTATGGGCTGCACCTGTTCGACCCCGACTGGTTCGACCCTGAGAAGCAGAACGCTCCCAAATTCAAATCGCCTACCGTCACGCCAACGCCGGATCGCAAAAGCCTGATCCACGGCCTGGCCGATGTCTGCTCCGATGATGCGCTGTGGCTGGTGCCCTCGGTGTGCGAGTACGTGAAAGAGACCGGCGACGTCGCGCTGTTCGATCAGGCAGTCCCCTTTGCCGATGAGGGCACGGCGAGCGTCTACGAACACCTCAAGCGCGCGCTCGACTTCTCGGCCGAGCAGGTGGGTCCGACGGGCATCTGCAAGGGCCTGCGCGCCGATTGGAACGACTGCCTCAATCTCGGCGGCGGCGAGAGCGCTATGGTCTCATTCCTGCATCACTGGGCGCTACGAGCGTTTGTGGAAGCAGCGGAATTCCTGGGGCTGAGCGAAGACGCGCAGAAGTATTGCCTGCTGGCGGAAAAGGTGCGCGCCGCCTGCGAGAAGGAACTGTGGGACGGCGAGTGGTACATCCGCGGCATCACCGCCAAAGGCGTCAAGATCGGCACGCAGGCGAACGAGGAAGGCAAGATTTTCATCGAGAGCAACACCTGGGCCGTGGTGTCGGACGCCGCGTCGCCGGAGCGCGCCCGCTCGGCGATGGACGGGGTCGACCGGCATCTCTACTCGCCGTACGGCATTCACCTGCTCTGGCCGGCATTCTCGAAGCCCAACGACGATATCGGGTTCGTGGCGCGCGTATACAAAGGCATCAAGGAGAACGGCGCGATTTTCAGCCACCCTAACCCCTGGGCAGTGATCGCCGAATGCAAACTGGGACGCGGCTCGCGAGCCATGAAGTTCTACGATTCGCTGCTGCCCTGCAATCAGAACGACCGCATCGAAATCCGCGAGGCCGAGCCGTATTCCTACTGCCAGTTCGTGATGGGCCGCGACCACACCGCCCACGGCCGCGCGCGCCATCCGTGGCTCACCGGCAGTGGAGGCTGGAACTATACGGCGGTGACGCGCTGGATTCTGGGAGTGCGGCTGACGTTCGAGGGGCTCATCGTCGACCCTTGCGTTCCCGCCGATTGGAAGCAATTTCAAGTGACGCGGAAGTGGCGCGGCGCGACGTTCCGCATCTCGGTGAGCAATCCCGAGGGCGTGGAAAAGGGCGTGAGGTCGGTGAGTTTAGATGGAGCCCGCGTGACGGGTGCAATCCCTCCGCAGGCGGCAGGGAGCATGCACCAGGTCGAAGTCGAGATGGGTGCGGTATCGTAAGGATATGATGCGGGAAGAGCAGGACGCCATCGCTTCCCAGATCCTGGAAACGCCGGACGACGAAGAGGCCTGGGCGCGCAGTTTCCGCGATAAGCCAGAGGTGTTGCGATCCTTGGCCCGCGAAGCTCTCGACGAGCATCGACGTGGCGAAACGCGGCGGCTTTGAGGAAAGTTGGGCCGTCTTCCCCCTACATCGTCCGCGTAATCTTATGCAGCATGCGTGGATGATCGGGATTCAGCCCCTTGATCGCCGCCAATTGCGCCGCGAACAACTGAGCCGGGATGATGTAGGGAATGGGCGTGTACAGATCCTGCGGGCCGTCCCAAGTGCCCGGCGCATTCGGCAGCCGTATGAGCCGCGCGGGCTTGGCGCAGGCCTCGGTATTGCTCTCGTCGGTGATGATCAGCGTCTCGGCCTTCACTTCTTCCAGCATGTCCACTACCCCGGAGATCGACTGCCACGTGACTCCGGACGGGGCGAAGGCGAAGACCGGGAATCCGTGTTCGGCCAATGCGATCGGGCCGTGCATCAGGTCGGCCGACGAGAAGCGCTCGGTCACCACGTAGCAGGTTTCCATTAGCTTGAGGCCGAATTCCAGCGCGTTGGCGTAGTTCAGGCCGCGCCCCACCGTCACGGCGCGCGTCATGAACATGTAGCGCTCGGCGATCTCACCCACGCGGTCCTCAATGTCCAACACCTTTTCGGTCCATTCGGGCAGACGGCGGAGCGCATCGAACGAAACTTCGCCGCCGAGCGCGTGGGCCAGCAGGTAAACGGCCAGAAGCTGGCATGTGTACGTCTTGGTCGCCGCGACACTCTCTTCCTTGCCGGCTCGTACCAATAGGGTAAAGGCCGAGATCTCCGCCATGGTGCTGTTGGGCTCGTTCGTGATCCCCACGGTGATGGCGCCGCGGCTGCGTGCGTCCGCCAGCACTGCGTTGGTATCGGTCGATTCGCCCGATTGCGAGATTCCCACCACCAGCACATCGCGCAGATCGAGCGGGCTCGCGTAGAGCGTCAGCACCGAGGGCGCTGCCAGCGAAACAGGAATATGAGTGGCGATCTCGATCAGGTAGCGGGCGAACTGGGCGGCGTTATCGGAAGTGCCGCGCGCCACCAGAATCACCAGCCGCGGCGGGGTAGTCTCCAATTGGCGGCGCAATTCGCGAAGCGCCAGCGCGCCCTCATCCAAGGTTTTCGCCAGCGCCTGGGGCTGCTGGCGTGTCTCTTCCAGCATTCTCGACATGCCAAGTCTGAGCCTGCGCTACGGCGGGTCCGAAGTCCAGTACCGAACGGTTGCGAGGCTGTTGCGGGGGGTTCGTTACCGCCATCGAACGTTTTTCTTTTCAGCGGATAAGCCGGACATCGGCGAATGGATAGAATCGCCCGGCAAAACACGCTACTCTGAGATATCTCCATGTCTCAGGGACAATCTCCAGGATCCGTCCCGGCGCCGGCGCGGGAACCGGCGGCATCGGCGACCGAAGAACAGGTCCGCGAAGAGCTGAGCCGCGTCCTCGCCTGCCACGAATTCCGCACCAGCAAGCGCAGTCAGGACTTCCTCCGCTACGTGGTGGAGAATACACTCCAGGGTCACGCCGACATGCTCAAGGAGCGCACCATCGGCATCGAAGTTTTCGGCCGGCCGACCAGCTACGACCCCGGTGACGACGCCACCGTGCGCGTGAAAGCCGGCGAGGTTCGCAAAAGGCTCGGCATTTATTATTCCGATCTAGGCGCGCACAACCCGGTGCGCATCGAATTGCCTTCCGGGACATACGTTCCGGAATTCCACCTGGTGAGCGCGCCCGTGCCGGCCCCCGCCGAGCAGCCGGCCGCGGCCGTGCCGATGGCGGCTGCGGCTCGCGCGGCCGATCCTGTAATAACACCACTTCGTGCCGGTCTCGCCCTCGCGGTTTTGGCCGCCGCGGTTCTGGTGGTCTGGCTCGTGACTCGCCCGGCGGTCACTCCCCTCGACGAATTTTGGGCTCCCGTGCTGAATGGCTTGACGCCGGTGCAGTTGTGCGCCTCCTACGTGCCGGTATATGGCGTGGATATCGACCCGTCGATTACTCCGCCTTCGGGCGTCGGGGATTTCACCCTGCTGACCGATCAGTTCGTGGGTGGCGGCGATCTCATCGCGACTTCCCGGCTGGTGGCGATGCTGACGCGGCTGCATCGCGCCTATCGCGTGAAAGTCGGCAATGACGTCTCGTTCACCGATCTTCGCTCCGGTCCGGCCATCCTGGTAGGGTTCTCCTACACCAAGTGGAAACAGATCAGCAATCAGATGCGCTTCTTTGTGGATGGCTACCGCCGTCCGGCCGGCATCACCGACGACGGCAAAGCGACCGAATGGGTCCTCCCCGCCCTGCCGCGCGATCGCCACGCTACCGAAGACTATGCCATCGTATCGCGCGTGTTTCATCCGGACACCCACGCGATGTTAGTGGAGGTCGCCGGCGTTACGCAATACGGAACCGATGCGGCCGCCGACCTGATCACCAACCCCGAGCTGATGGCGGAGGCGCTGCGCGGCGCGCCCTCCGGTTGGCAGAAGAAGAATCTGCAGCTCGTGCTCCACGTAAAGGTAATTTCCGGTGCGCCTAGTTCGCCGACGGTGGTGAAGCAGTATTTTTGGTGACCGGTCGGTTGGAAAACCCGGCTGGTGGAGTGGACACGGGGGCCGCAGCTCAGTTACGGCAGCGCTGAGACTCCGAACTCCTGATGTCGGCCTACGACGATAGGCTGCCGGGGAAAATGACCTGAGCCGGTTTTGCGTCCGCCGGCCGCTTCGCCCGCCGGGCACGGCTCAGTTTTGGCAAACTGCGTTGCTCCGTCGTCCTGGGCATCCTGTCGATGCTCGTCTTGCCGGGCGACGGCCCTCGAGTGACGAAAAGGTGTATACTGCCTCCTAACCGTAAAGACGATCAAGGCCCCTGGGAACGGTTCGGAGGGCGGAGATGTTCTGTAGATCCTGCGGTAACCAGGTCCACGAAAGTTCACGTTTCTGTACGGTCTGCGGGACGCCCGCAGCCGCGGCCGCGCCGGGTCAAGCCGACGCTGTTCAACCGGCCACCCCATTTCAATCGCCTGCCATCCGTCCGGCCGATTCGGGGCAAGCTGCTGTTCCCATTCCCCCGCCCGGTCCCTTCGGAACCGCATCGGTGGCAGCGCCCGCTCGGGCTCTGGCGCCCCCACTCGCGGTGCCGCTTCCGGACGCGGCGAAACCGGTCCCTCTAATCGGCGGCTTTGGATTGGCGGGAATGGGTGAACGGCTGGCGGCGGCGATTCTTGACATGATCTTTGTCGGCGTTATGTTTGCGTTGGCCGGGATGGCGACTGCAGCGTGGCTAGGCGGAGTCACCGATAGCGGTTTCTCCCTCAATGGCATGCCGGCGGTGGTCACAATCGGCATTACTTGCGTGGCGGCATTCCTGTACTATTGGCTGGCGGAAGGACTCTTCGGTTCGACCTTGGGTAAGGCCATCGCGGGGATACAAGTGCGGCGGAAGACCGGCGAGGGATGCGGGTTCAAGCCGTCCCTTCTTCGCAACGCTCTGCGGATCGTCGACGGCATTGGCGTTTATCTGGTTGGCTTCCTCGTCGCCATCTTTTCGAAGACCCGGCAGCGCTTGGGCGATCTTGTGGCTGGCACTGTGGTGGTGGAAGGCCGCATAGGCAAGCCATTACGCATTCTGGCAATGCTGGTCTGGCTGGCGGGGCTGACGGGCGGGTTGGTGGAGGCTTACAGGATTCACCGCGGCGCTCCGGAAACCATAACCGGCGAGTTTGCCGCGCTTCCAGCCACCATCCCAGCCACTTCCACCGGACGCCTCAAAGCGGGCAATTTCGCCTTCACTGAGGGCAGAGGCGGCCCGGTTCGCTCCGCAGTTTTTCAATCGGGCGATCGGGTGTTTCTCAAATACGACATCGCGGGGTTTGCGAGAGATGCCAACAAGACCCCGCACCTGAGTTTCCAATTGATCGCAGCCGATCCCTCCGGCCTGGCGATTCATGAGCCCTGGACGACCCGCTTCGATGGGGTGCTGGTACGCGGGGCGCCAGTGAACGGAAGCCTGGGATTGGAACTTCCGCCGTTTGCTCCTCCGGGAAAATACAAGATCGCCGTCAAGGTGCATGACGATGTCGCCAAGACCGATCTCGAATTGACGCCTTCGTTTGAATTGCATGCCGCCGCGGTAGCGCCGCCGGGCGGTCTGGAGTTGCGTGATCTCCAGCTTTCGCGCTCCGAAAGCGGGCCTGCCGAATCCACGCCGGCGATCGAAGCCGGTAGTACGGTTTACATGAATATGAATGTGTTCGGTCTGCAATTTCGGGATGGCCATACCAATGGCCACATGAGCCTGAAAACTCTCGACCCCGATGGAAAATTGGCCCTGGATCAGCCCGACTTTGTGGACCTCGGTGAGTCCCAATTTTACCGGCCGCCGACGTATTGGGTGCATGTCCATGGTCAGCTTCCGATCCCATCGGGCGCGAAGAAGGGAATCTACACGCAACAGTACACGGCGGTCGATTCCATATCCAACCAGACCATTACCGGAGAGGTGAAGTTTGAAGTCCGGTGAGTTGTCTTGGGGTGAAACTGAGTGAAAGCGACCCTGTTCGAAACCCTCGTCTGCTGCCTGGGCATCATGTTCACAGCGCAGCCGGGCGCAACGCAAAGCGCTGGCCGGATCACCAAAGCCGAGTTGGGTACCGGCGTGACGGAACAGTATGAGATCGTGAACCCGGCCACGGAGTTCAGCCCGGACACCGCCAAGATCGTTTGCGTTTGGAAAGCTGAGGGGATCCTCAAAGGAACGTCGGTGCGAGGCGTCCGGATTGCCGATCGACGAGGCGGACGTTCACTCGCTGGTCATGACGGAGGGGACTGTGTCGCTGAGCAAGCCGACTAACGGTTTTCCGATAGGCAGGTATCGCCTTGAGATCTACGTCGGAAAGGAACTTGCCAAGACGATTCCGTTCACCGTGAAGGCCAAATGAGACGGCTTTCCCGGCGCGGCCTCTACCAGTTCACTGCGGTTATTTTCGCGGCGGTAAGGGTGACCGGGCGTGTCTCGTTGGCGAGTTTTACCGAGTAGGCGCCCTCGGGGAAAGCCATTGCGGCGTTGACTTTGTTATGTCCAAGCTCGGTGCCGTTGCGGTCCAGAACGTAATAGTATAGATCTGCGCCGCTTTTCACGCTGAGAGTGGCGGTCTGGTATTCATTGGTCTTTCCGGCTTCCACCTTCACCGCGATGGCGGCGTTATTGACCTTCACGGTGTAGTCGCCCTCCACGAAGGAGAGCGGACCCTCCAGCTTGTTGTGCGCCAGTTCATTGCCGGCGGCGCCGAACACATAATAGTATTCATCCGTCGTCCCATGCACCAGGATGGCGCCGGTTTTCAGCTCTACCAGGGAACCGGCGGCAATCTGAACAGGCGCCGATGTGTTGTTCACTTTGACGGTGGCCGCCGCCGGCAAAAATGCCAGCGGTCGCGATAGTTTCTGGTGGGCGAGCTCCCTGCCCGTGGAGTCCAGAACATAGTAGTATTCGTCCGTGCTTCCGGGGACCGTAAGGATACCTGCCTGGACGTCCGTGACGGCGCTGGGCTTGACCTCAAATTCCTGGGGTGTGTTGTTCATTTGAAGCATGTATTTGCCCGGGAAAAAGGCCAGTCCAGTCCCGAGTTTGTTGTGCGCCATCTCATGTTGCGTGGAATCGAGCACATAATAATACTCATCCGTGTTTCCACGAAGCACCACCGATCCCGCGGAGCATTTGGTCAAAGTATTCTCTCGAATCTGGACCGGGTGGCTGGAGTTGTTGAGTTTGGCAACGTAGTTTCCGGGCTTGGCGGACGCGGACATGTTGAGCCGTGCGTGGCTGATCTCCTTGCCGGCTTTGTCCAGAATGTAGAAGTAGTCATCCGCGGCAGCCGTGATCTGAATTCCGCCCTGCCCGGCGGGAGTTCCCGAACTCGCCGGCAGCGGCTCGTAACGGCAGATGGGATCGTCCGGCGCCTTCGTGCAAGAAACCGTCGCCAGCAACGGGAGTAGTCCGGTGAGAACACATGTGAGCTTCATATATTGCGCCTCCCTCTTATCATCCTGGGATGTTGCCGGCCTGACCGCTACGGACCAGAACGGATAAAACCATTGTGGGGCTGCCGCGTCCGGCCGAAGCGGCTTAGGCAACAGTCTACACCAGGTGGTGCCCCATCCGGCTATCCAAAATACAAGAATGATCCTGAAATGGCATAGAGGCTATGCGTCCCGCTGGATGTCACCCCCACGGCGACGCATGTGACACTCGTGTCCGCCAGCGCGATAGGCGCCGATCTCCGGGTTCTCTGGTGTAGGCGGTTGTCAGGTTCTTCTTCTTCGGTCGATTTCTCGCAGTTTTCTTGGTGACCGGCGTGGCGCAGCCTTCAGGCTGCCGGGTCGAGACTCTGGACTCCTGAGGTCGTGGAATTTGCCGTGAACCCGCAAACCGCTTCCTCACGGTCGCGGCTCGGAAAAACGCAGTGTGCGATACCGAGCCACGACCGTTAGGGAGTGGTCCCGGACCACCAAACAGGCTCAAGTTATTTTCCCCACCGGCACACAATTGCGGGGACGACATCAGGAGTCCAGACACTCATCTCTACCCGTCGCGCCGAGATGAGTCTCAACGCTGCAGACTGAGTGTTTGCGCCACGTCAGCTTCGTTTCTTGCGCTTCTTCAGTGGATCGGCAGGTTTATACTTGAGTTCGGTCGACAACACTTCCACCAGGCGCGAGAGAATCTTGGCGCGCGCCCAATATTTGTCATTGCCCTCCACCAGCGACCACGGCGCCAGCGTGGTGCTGGTTTTCACCAGCATCTCCTCCACGGCCTCCTCGTAGTCGCCCCATTTCGCGCGATTGCGCCAATCCTCGTCGGTGAGCTTCCACTCTTTGTATCCGATCGCTTTCCGTTCCTCGAAGCGGCGAAGCTGCTCCTCGCGGGAAATGTGGACCCAGAACTTGACTACCACCGCGCCGAAATCGCGCAACTGGCGCTCGAAGGCGTTGATCTCTTTGAAGGCCCGCTGCCATTCGTTTTCCTTGGCGAATCCTTCCACCCGTTCCACCAGAACTCGTCCGTACCACGACCGGTCGAAGATCGCGATCTGGCCCGGCTCCGGCAGCCGTCGCCAGAAGCGGTACAGGTAATGGCGCGTCTTGTCCTCGCCTTGCGGCGCGCTGATCGGGTACACGACGTAGCCGCGGGGGTCGAGCTTCTCGGTAATGCGTTTGATGGCGCCGCCCTTGCCGGCCGCGTCCCAACCTTCGAAGACGATGATGACGGGCCGTTTCTGCAGGTACACCTGATAACCCAGCTCGCGGAGCTGGATTTGCCGGCGCGTCAACTCCTGGACGTAGTGCGCGCGGTCCATTTTTCGGGTGAGGTCTACGGTTTCGAGCATGGCTATTTCGAGCCTCCCAACGATTCCATGACTTCACGCAGGTCGGCGTCTTTCTGTGCATCTGCCGCGGAAGTGGAGCGCGGCGGTGCGTTCGCGCCCAGCCGCTTCTCCATGGCGGCGATGATAGTATCGAATAATTTCCGGCGCGCGTACCATTTCGACGTTGCCTCCACGATGGTCCACGGCGCATATTCGGTGTCGGTGAGTGCCAGCATTTCTTCGGTAGCGGCGAGATACTCGCCGTACTTTTTGTAGCGGGCCCAATCGGCATCGGTCACGCGCCACGCTTCCAGCGGGTCGGCTTCGATTGCCTCGAATCTTTTTCGCTGTTCTTTCTTGCTGATGTGAAAAAAGAACTTGAGGATGGTAGCGCCGTCGTCGGCCAGTGTGCGCTCGAACTCCACAATGTCGCGATATGCCTGGCGCCACACCTTCTCGGGGATGGTGCGTTCGACACGGTCTTCCAGAACGCGGCCGTACCAACTGTGATCGAAGATGATCATCTCGCCGCGGTTGGGGACCTTCAGCCAAAAGCGCCACAGCCACGGCCGTTGCTGCTCGTACGTCCGGGGCGCGGTGATGGGATAGAGCTTGAACCCGCGAGGATCGAGCCGCTGGGTGAGGCCGCCGATCGCCGTGCCTTTTCCGGACGCGTCCCAACCCTCGAAAGCGACGATGGTCGGGACATTTTGATCCCAGCAGGCCTTTTCGAGATCGTAGAGGCGTTCCTGCAGTGCCGGGAGGACACTCTTGTACTCCTCCCGGGACAACTTCCGGTCCAGATTGATATTCTCCAGCATGATCAGACCTCTAATTCTACTCGCGTGCGGTCTGATTTTCTGGGGAGTTTAACTGGGCACTAGCAGTCTGGCGTAAGTCGGATCTTAAAGAATGTGTCGCGTTTTCGATCTTTTCAGGAAGCCTTCTTGCCTTGGAAGGCCTGCGCCTTTTCCTGCGCCACGCCCACGAAAACCACCCCATCGCGAGTCCCGCGCTTACGCCGGAAATCGTTAGCTGCCTCATCTTTCCGTTCTTTGCGATCGAACTGGTAGACCGGAAGTCTCTCTCGTTCCGCCATCGCCTTCACGTCCCCGCGGAACTTCTCCGTCACTTGCCCCAGCACGGCCGGCGAAGGAATCGGCTTACCCAGTTGCTCCCTCATGAATGTTGCTATGATCGTTTGGGGGCTAATTTCACCGAGTTCTCTCTCTAGCACGTTCGCCGGCTGAGCCGGCCCCGGTTAAACGGCGACTGCAAGTGCAGACCGATCCAGAGACGGTCGATGGCTCTGGAAGACGTATTCTAGGACGGCTATCTTGATCGGTGCTTATCTTCGAAAGCATACCCTCCGTAGCAACGGTCGCCGTACAGAGCTGAACCCGGAGCACATTCCGGAACTCGACGGACTCAGGGGATGCGCCATCGCGGCAGTTCTGATTTACCATTTCAGTAATGAACTCCCGAAGATTCCTGGGGTCGGCCTCCTGATACACTTCGGCTGGTCGGGCGTCGACCTGTTTTTTGTGCTCTCCGGCTTCCTCATAACCAGGATCCTGGTTAAGACGAGAACTCGCCCGGGTTTCTTCAAGAATTTCTACGCGCGCCGGCTACTTCGAATCTTTCCTGTCTATTACTGGACCCTGGCGGTTGTCATACCGCTGTTCGGCGCCGTCGCCGCGCTTCGGGCGGCTATTCCGTCGCGCCACGACTTAAGCTTCTACTGGATTTACCTGCAGAATTGGACGCCCTTGATGCAGGCCCTCAATCAGCAGTCTTTCGGACATTTCTGGAGCCTCGCGGTGGAAGAGCAATTCTATTGGATATGGCCCGTGGTCGTCTGGAGGGTCCCTTCGAGGCGGCTGATGGCAGTGTCCATCTCCGGTTTTTTCCTGGCCTTCGCGCTACGTTTGTTGATTCCATCGCACTGGTTCATCTGGCGTGCAACCTTCACACGGATGGACGCTTTAATGATGGGAAGCATTTGCACGCTCGCGCTGGATAATTTGCTGTTCAAGAAATGGCTTTCGAAACGCGTTAAATTCTTCGCAATTCCTTCGCTCTGCCTGCTGGCTGCCGTAATCTTCGGAGATCGCTTTCTGGGCGAGAGATTCACCGACACTGTTGGATTATCCGCAATCGCCGTCTCCTACGGTCTCCTGTTGCTTTACGCGGCTCACGCGCAGGGGGCAATCGGAGCGGTGCTGCGGTCGTCCATGCTTACCGGCCTCGGAAAATACAGTTACGGCATCTACGTGTATCATCTACCGTTAGCAGCGATGCTGGCGCTCATCCCGATCCACAGCGGCTTGCTAATGTTTGCTTTGTTGATGACCGGCTCGATTGGCCTTGGCGCTGTGAGTTATGAACTTGCTGAAAAAAGAATCCTTCGCCTCAAGAGCCGGTTTGCCTGAGTTGTGGCCTACGGACCCCTGGCATTTCTCGCGCCGCGAAAAGGGTGTCGTGTTTCTTCATGACTCCATACAGCCTCCAGCAGCAACAGCATCGGAGCGGTGACTGCCGGAACATCGACATCTCCCTTACATTTGAGTAGTTCGCCGTTCGCGGCCACGGCTCTCGCTGTTACATTCGTGATCGGCCTGGTTTCCCACGAGTTCTTGGCGCTTCCTGCACGCCGTTGTTGGACCTGATTCCGTCCCGCGAAAACCGCGTCCGTCCCAAGTTCCAGCTTCGTGTAGTACCAATCTTAGTGCCCCGGACTACTCAAAACGCACTGCCCCTACTGGGCGTGTGGATGGGTTAGACGCTCTTAGAAGTTCTTGGATTTGTGGGGACCGTTGCCACACGAACAGCGTGGCGCTGAGCAGCAGAAACGGCTGCAGGGGCATACTGTGGCGATGCTCTGCATTGAGTACGTAGTAGACAAGCGGAAAGGTGGCATAGGTTAGGAAAAACAACAATGCAGCTTCCGGCCGAACCCTCCAGAGCGTATACAGGCCCATCATCCCAAC
>Ga0182016_10001371_pt1 | contig 29722 bp, 28 predicted proteins | sample 712S2MmetaG_FD_120491 | JGI IMG/M metagenome (GOLD analysis project Ga0182016, IMG submission 120491) | Permafrost microbial communities from Stordalen Mire, Sweden - 712S2M metaG | ecosystem: Environmental > Terrestrial > Soil > Wetlands > Permafrost | place: Sweden: Stordalen | collected...
GCTCTTGGTTTTCATGGTCTTTGCTGCGGGAAGTCGGCCCTGCGGGCCGGCTTCGCTCAGCAAAGACCATGGATGCGCTTCGCCGCATCGGCGCGGCGCAGTCACCGCGAAGCGGGCGAAGCACAGCGGAGAGCAGCCGCGAAGCGGCTTGACGGCGACGGGCCAATGCGGCCGCCAGCTAGAGATGTGTGAAGGTCGTAGGCTCGCAGGGCGAGGGGTTCCTCGGCCTTCTACAGCCGCGCGTCGCCGTTCACGATCGCCGCGAAGCGCTCGGCGTCTAGCGCCACATAAGCCTCCCGCTCGGCGTCGTAGACGTAGAGCGGGTCGATGAGCTTCACCGGGTCGAAGCCTTCGGCGACCAGCGCGCGTTTCACCGGCTTGAAGGTGGCGGTCGCTTCGAGGGCCGGCCGGAGGCGCAGGAACAGCGGCCGCGCGTAGCGGGGCAGGGCGCTTGCCGCCCAGGCGATCACCGCGAGGTCGGGCGCGCCCTCGACGACCAGCGCCGCCATGCCCGCCTTGCCGTCGGCGTGGGGGACGGCGACGCCGTAAACGATCGCTTCCTTCACGCCCGGCGCGCCCGAGAGCGCAGCCGCGACTTCCCGGGTCGATACGTTCTCGCCCTTCCAGCGGAAGGTGTCGCCGATGCGGTCGACGAAATAGTAGAAGCCTTCGCGGTCGCGGCGCATCAGGTCGCCGGTGCGCATCCAGGCGTCGCCCGGCGCGAAGAGATCGCGCAGGATCTTGTTCTCGGTTTCGGCCGCTTCGGTATAGCCCTCGAAGCGCCGGCTCGGTTCGGCGCCGATGCGGCCGACCGCCTCGCCGACCTCGTCGACGCCGCAACGCGCGCCGAACCCGTCCGGCCCTCGCCATGGCGCTTGCTGTTCGGCGTCGAAGCGCGCCAGCGCGATCGTGTCGCGCGCGGCGAGGAACGGCGGCTGGCGGCCGATCGCGCCGACCTTGCCCTCGACGTTGTAGAGCGTGAGGTTGCCTTCCGTGGCGGCGTAGAACTCGAGAATCTGCGCCACGCCGAAACGCTCGACGAAACCTCGCCACACGTCGGCCGAAAGCCCGTTACCGCAGGCGAGCCGCAATCGATGGCGCGTCTCGTCGGGCGATGTCGGGGCAGCGAGGAGATAGCGACAGAGCTCGCCGATGTACTGAAAGATCGTGCAGTCCCAGCGCGCGACGTCGCGCCAGAACCCGCTCGCCGAGAACTTTTCCGCGATCACGACCGAGCCGCCGTTGACCAGCGCGGCGGCGAGCGCAGCGACGCCGCCGACGCTGTGGCAAAGCGGCAGGCAATCGTACAGGCGGTCGTCGGCGCGCATGTCGGCGAGGCCCGCGAACCAGTGGCTCCAGGCGACGACGCGATGGTGGCTGACGGCGGCGGCCTTGGGCAGGCCGGTCGTCCCGGAGGTGAAGATCAAGAGCGCGCGGTCGGCGAGCGTCGTCGCGCGCCGCTCGGCAGGGTCGAGCGCCGCGCCGGAGAAGCGCGCCATTTCGCGATCGATGCGGCGCGCGTCGTCGCCGTGGCCGTAGCGCCAGAGATCGAGATCGAGGCCGGCGAAGGCTTCGGCGCAGGTCGCCGCGAACGGCGCTTCGACGATCGCCGCGCGGGCGCCCGCGACCTGGACGCAATGGGCGAGCGCCGCGCCGGCCAGGTTCGGGTTGAGCAGCGCGACGACGACGCCGGTCTGGGACAGGCCGAGCCACAGCGCGAAATAGTCGGGACGGCCGCCCATCATCAGCGCGACGACGTCGCCCCCGACGAATCCCGCGGCGAGCGCCCAGCGCGCATAGGCGTTGGCGCGCTCGGACAGCGCGCGGAAGCTGAACTGTTCGATGTCGGCGAGGACCGCCGGGGCGTCGCCGTAGGTGGCGGCCCAGTCCTCGGCGGCGCGGCCGAGCGTGCGGGCGGGGTCGCGGGTCGCCGCGGCGGTGGTTTCCAGCGCGTTGAGCCAGGCGTGGGCGGGCGTCGCGGAGCGCGGCCGCGGCGCGTCGACGTTCATTCCAGCGTCTCGTAGGCGCTGCGCCAGTGGATGAGCGCGCCGCCGGCGGCGCTGGGCCTCATGCCGGCGACCGCGCCGATCACGATCGCGTGGGTGTGGCGCTCGATGATCTCCTCGACCCGGCAATCGATCGCCGCCAACGCGTCGGCGAGCAGCGGCGCCCCGGTGACCAGCGGCGCCCAGGTTCCCAGGGCGAAGCGCGCCGCGCCGCGGACGCCGCGGTCGGCGAAGCGGTCGGCGAGTTCGCGGTGGCGGTCAGCCAACAGATTGACCGAGAAGGCGCCGCTCTCGCGCAGGCGCTTGAGCGTCATGGCGTCGCGGCCGAGGCAGACGAGCAGCGTCGGGGGCGTCAGCGACAGAGAGGTCAGGGCGGTGACGGTGGCGCCGGAACGCGCCTCGCCGGCGCCACAGGCGACGATCGCCACTCCGGCGGCGAACTCGCGCATCGCCTGACGATAAGCGGCGGACTCGCCGCCGGCGGCCGACGCGGTCATGCGCTGAACCTCGTCATCGCAGTTGGCGCTTTCGATATAGGCCATCGGGGTCGCCCTTCTAGCCGCCCCAACGCGCGACGGCAAACGTCGCCGCGCTGCGGGCCGCCTTGCGTCGCGCCACCATGCCGAGCCAGTTGTTGACCAGTCGCAGGGCGGCGAAGCGCCACGGCTCGGCGCTGAGCGCCAGCGCCGAGACCGGGAATCCGGCTGCCAGCGCCGACTCCGGCGCCGCCATGGCGCGGAGCGCGAAATTGGCCACCATCGCTGCGGCCTCGGGCGGATAGTAGTTGAACGGAGGGTTGGGCGGCGTTGTCTGCTCGCCGCGCAGGAAGCGCATGAGATCGCGGCGGTGTTCGCGGGCCAGCGAGTCGGCCTCGTATTCCGGGTGGCCCTGCAGATAGACGAGCAGGCTGCGGGTCTTGCGGATGAACAAGTCGGCGCCGCATTGCGACGAGCGCGACAGGATGTGGTAGCCCTTCTCGACGAGCTTCGCCTCGTCGAGGTCGTTCCAGCGCGAATGCGGAACGAGATAGCGGGGCCCCAGTCCGGCGAGCAGAGCGTTGTCGGCGACGACGTCGACGGTGAAGACGCCGGCGCGTTTGTTGGCGAGCGGCCGCCGCCGCAGGCCGTCGCTGCGCAACACCGAGGCGTGCGCGGCGAGGCAGGAAAACAGCGACGAAATGGTGTTTTCGGCCGCCCAGTCGAGGACGAACCCGAGTTCTTCCCAATAGGGCTCGTCGCGCAGATCGGCGGCGTGCGGCTCGGCGCCGGTGACGACCAGCGCGTCGAGCCTTGCGCCTTCAAGCGCGCTGGCGGGGGCGTATTCCTCGGCCATCGCTCGGCGCGTCGCGTCGTCGCGCGGCAGCGTGTCGAGCGCGAACAGGCTGAGCCGCACGTCGAGTTCGTCGCTCGCGTCCTCGATCAGTCGGACGAACTGGCGCCGAGTCGCGGCGACCGCGGCGTCGGGCATGTTGTTGACCAGGCCGATCTCGATCGTGCGGGCGCCGCGCTCGCCGTAGGCGGGAGAGCGGCGGCTGTTGGGCGGGGCGCCGAGCGGGGCGGGGCCTTCGATCGTCAGGGTCATGGGGGCGCCTATTCCGCGGCGCGCCGCCGACAGGCGGCGGCGAGCGCCTGGTCGAGGTCCTCGAGAATGTCGTCGATGTGCTCGAGGCCGACGCTGACGCGGATCGTCTCCGGCCGCACGCCCGCCTTGACCTGTTCCTCGGGCGTCATCTGCCGATGGGTGGTCGAAGCGGGATGGCAGCAAAGCGACCGCGCGTCGCCGATGTTGACCAGCCGTTTGACCAGCTTCAGCGCGTCGTAGAAGCGCTTGGTCGGCTCCAGCCCGCCGACCACGCCGAAGGTCAGCAACGAAGCTGCGCGGCCGCCGAGATATTTTTGCGCCAGCGCGAAATAGGGGCTGTCGGGCAGGCCAGCGTAATCGACCCAGGCGATGCGCGGGTCGGCGGCGAGCCATTCGGCGACGGCGCGGCCATTGGCGACATGGCGCTCGATGCGCAGCGGCAGCGTCTCGATCCCCTGCAGCAGCAGGAAGGCGCTCATCGGCGCGAGCACCGCGCCAGTCGTGCGCTGGTAGACGCTGCGCGCGCGGGCGAGGAAGGCGTCGCGGCCGAAGCGATCGACATAGACGAGGCCGTGATAGGATTCGTCCGGCTCGTTGAATTGCGGATAGCGCTTCGCTTGTGCTCGCCAGTCGAAGGTTCCGGCGTCGACGATCGCGCCGCCCATCGCCGCGCCGTGGCCGCCCATGAACTTGGTCAGCGAATGGACGACGATGTCGGCGCCATGGGCGATCGGCTTGAGCAGGATCGGCGTCGCGACGGTGTTGTCGACGATCAGCGGAACGCCGCGCGCGTGGGCGAGCGCGGCGAGTTCGGCGACGTCGGCGATGTTGCCGGCCGGATTGCCGATCGATTCGCAGAACACCGCGCGCGTCGTCTCGTCGATCAGCGGCGCGACGTCGTCGGCGCGCGCGCTCTTGGCGAAACGCGCCTCGATCCCGTTGCTGCGCAGCGTGTGGGCGAGCAAGGTGTGGGTGGTGCCGTAGAGCGTCGGCGGCGCGACGATCGAGCCGCCGCCGTCGGCGAGCGTCAGGAAGGCGTAGGCGAGCGCGGCCTGGCCTGAGGCGACCGCCAGCGCGCTGGCGCCGCCCTCGAGCAGCGCGACGCGCCGCTCGAGAATCGCGGTCGTCGGATTGGCGATGCGACTGTAGCGGAAGCCTTCGACTTCGAGATTGAACAGAGCCGCGCCGTGATCGGCGCTGTCGAATTCGTAGGCGACGGTCTGGTAGATTGGCGGCGCGACCGCCCGGGTGGCCGGGTCGCAATCGAAACCGCCGTGAATGGAAATGGTTTCGCTTCGCATGGGCTCGCCTCGGCGCGCGCCGGGCGAAAGAAACGCCAACAGCCTTCGATGACGCGCAACGCACTGGCACAGTTGCCCGCCTTCGCATGCATTTTCAACAATTGCAGTGAAACGATCGAGCGTTAGCGTTAAGCTTTCAGCAGGGTCGGTAAAGAATATCGGTTAACGCGTCAGGCGTGCGCGCGCTCCGGCGACCCGGCCTCCGCTGGCTGCCTCTCGATCAACCACACCAGCGACGCCGCGACGATGCACAGGGCGCCGGCGATGTAGAGCGCGGGCAGATAGGTTTGCAACACGCTGCGCGAATAGCCGGCGCCGTAAGCCGCGGTCGCCGCGCCCGCCATATGCACGGCGTAGATCCAGCCGAAAGCGGTTCCGGCGCGCTCGCGGCCGAACGCTTGCGCGACGAGCCGCACGGTCGGCGGCACGGTCGCGACCCAGTCGAGGCCGTAGAACACCGCAAACAGCGACAGGCCGGCGACCGAAAACGACGAGCCCGGCAGGTAGATCAGCGACAGGCCGCGCAGGCCGTAATAGACGAACAGCAGCATGCGATTGTCGTAGCGGTCGGAGAGCCAGCCGGAGCCGATCGCGCCGATGAAGTCGAACGCGCCCATCAGCGCCAGAGTCGAGGCCGCGGTCACCGAGCCGACTTCGAAATCCGAGCACAGCGCGATGAAATGGGTCTGGATGAGGCCGTTGGTGCTGAGGCCGCAGATGAAGAAGGTCGAGGCGAGAATCCAGAAGGCGCCCGACCCGGCGATTTCGCCAAGCGTCCTGAATTCGCCGCCGCGCGGCGCGGCGGCGGGCGGCGTCACGACGACTTCGCCGTAGGGCGCAAGGCCGAGATCGGCGGGCCGGTCGGCCAGCAGCAGGGCCACCAGCGCGGCGACGACGGCGAGACCGACCAGCGTGGGGGCGAGCGCGGCGCGCCAGCCCCAGTCGCGCTCGAGCCAGGCGGCGAGCGGCAGGAAAACGAGCTGTCCGGCCGCTGAACCAGCGGTCAGCACACCGAGCGCCAGGCCCCGCCGCGCGGTGAACCAGCGTGTCGCGACCACCGCGCCGAGCACCAGCGCGGTCAGGCCGGCGCCGACGCCGACCAGCAGGCCCCACAGCAGCGTGAGCTGCCACACCTGGGTCATCCACAGCGAATGCGCGAGGCCGGCGGCAATCAGGGCGATCGCGGCGAGCATGACGTTGCGCAGGCCGAGGCGGTCGATCAGGCCCGCCGCGAACGGGGCCATCGCGCCGTAGATCAGCAGGCGCAGCGCCACCGCGCCGGAAACGTCCTCGGCGCTCCAGCCGAACTGGCGTTCGAGCGGCACGATCAGCGCGCCGGGCAGCGCCATCGCACCCGCGGTGACGACGGTGAGTGCGAACGCGACCGCCAGCACAATCCAGCTATAGTGGAGTCCGTGGCGCGACAGGCGTCGCGCCAACCTCCCGGCCAGCATGCGCGGTCCTTTCCGGAGGACGTGGGGTTTGGCGCCAATGAAGCGCCTCGCCCGGGGTTGTCAACCGATCGACGCAACCCCTTTTCAGGCGAGCGCGATCGCCGCGACCAGGCGGCCGTAGTCGAGTTCGCTGCGGTGGGTGGCGCGGCGGTAGCTGAAAAAGCGCGTCTCATCCGGATAGGTGTCGAGGCCGAGGTCCTCGAAGCGGTCGACGCCCGCCCGTGCGATGCGCTCGGCGATATAGCCGTGGAGATCGAACATCGCTCGCCCGGGATTGACGCTCTGGGTGAAGAAACCCCTCGAACTCCCGTCGACGACTGCGAAAGCCGCGACGAATTCGGGGCCGACTTCATACGACGGCTGGGCGATGCAGGGACCGAGCGCGGCATGGATGCGTTTGGCTTGCGCGCCCAGCTCGGCCATCGCCGCGACGGTCGCCTCGATGATTCCGTTGAGCGCGCCCTTCCAGCCAGCATGCGCGGCGCCGATCACCCGCGCCTCCGGATCGGCGAACAGGATCATGCCGCAGTCGGCGCCGGTGACGCCGAGGCCGAGGCCAGGCGTCGTGGTGACCAGCGCGTCGCAGCGCGGCCGCGCTTGGCGCGCAAACGGGGCGTCGATCGCCAGCGCGTCGGACGAATGGACCTGATAGGGGATGGCGAGGCGCTCCGGCCCAACCCCGATCGCCGCCGCCATCCGCGCGCGGTTGACGTTGACCGCCTGCGCTTCGTCGCGCGAGCCGACGCCGCCGTTGAGCGAAGCGTAGACGCCCTGCGAAACGCCGCCGCGGCGGGTGAAGAACGCGTGGGCGACGCCCGGCAGGCCGAGCGTTGCGGCGCTGAGGCGCTCGGCTGCGCTCACGCCGGCTTCGCCGGGCTGGGCTGGAATCCGGGCGGCGCCGGCACGGCGCGATTGGCGACCGTCATCGCCTTGAACAAGGCGCCCATTTCGTTTTCGCTCTTGCCGACCAGACGGCGGCGCGCGGCTTCGAATTCCTTGGCGCGTTCGGGCGAGCGTTCGGCGAGCGCGCGCGCGCGCACGTCGATGCCGAGCGCGCGCAGGAAGTCGCCCTGGTCGATCGGGCCGTGGACGGCTGCGCCGGCGGCGCGCGCGCTGCGCGCCATGGCGGCGAAGTCGACGTGGGCGGTGAGGTCGCAATCGCCCGGATCGGTCAAGGGGCCGACCTGGCGATGGGCGCGCAGCGCCTGCAGCGTGTCGCCGACGCCGGTGACCGAACGGCCGTAATCGAGGAACAAGGCCGCGCCGCCTTGTCTGGCGAGGCGCGCGGCGAGCTCGAACATGAAGCGATGGGCGACGCCGCTGACTTCGATCACCGCGCCTTCGTCGGCCTCGGCGTTGAGATAAGGCTCCGGCTTGTCGGCGACGCCGAACGCGAGTTCGCCCGCGGAGTCGAGCCGCACCACCCGCTCGCGCCAGTCGCCGCCGCACCGCTCGAACTGCCTCACCGGCAGCGCGTCGAGGAACTCGTTGCCGATGACGATCGCCGGCCCTTCCGGAGCTTCGGCGAACGTCGCCTTCCAGGCGATCGGCGCGCCGGCGGTGAGCAATGCGTCGTATTGCATCTGGGCGAGCGGCGGACTCGTCTCGATCAGCGTGACGTCGAGCGCGGCGCGAAATTCGGGGACGATGCGCGCGGCGCGCAGAGCGTCGCTCATCAAGGTGCCGCGGCCGGGGCCGAGTTCGATCAGGCGCACGGGATTGGGCCGCCCGATCGACGTCCAGACTTCCGCCGCCCACAGGCCGATGAGCTCGCCGAACATCTGCGAGATTTCCGGCGCGGTGGTGAAATCGCCGTTCGTGCCGAATGGATCGCGCGTCATGTAGTAGCCGTATTGCGGATCGGCGAGCGCGAGCTGCATGAAGCGTTCGACCGTGATCGCCCCGTTCGCGGCCAGCGCCGCCTTGATCTGATCGCCGAGCGCGCTCACGTCTCGCCTCCGGCCGCCCTCGGGGCGCGCAGGCTCCAGGCGATCAGCGCGACGCCGACGACGATCAGCGGCGCCGACAGGACCATGCCCATCGTCAAGCCGCCGCCGAGGTCCTCGAGATGCGGATCGGGGTCGCGGAAGAATTCGCAGAAGATGCGCGCCGCGCCGTAGAGGACGCCGAAACCGCCGGTGAGCAGGCCGGGTCGGCGAAGGGCGCCCATGCGCGCGGCGATCGACAGAACGACGAAGACCGCCAGGCCTTCGAGCAGGGCTTCGTAAATCTGGCTGGGGTGGCGCGGCAGGCCGTCGGAGCCGGGGAAGACGATCGCCCAGGGCACGTCGGTCGGCCGCCCCCACAATTCCGGCTTGATGAAATTGGCGAGCCGGCCGAGGAAGATGCCGATCGGCGCGACCAGCGAGGCGAGATCGAATACGGTCAGCGTCGGCGCGTGGTAGCGGCGCGCGAACAGCCAGGCGCCCAGCGCGGCGCCGATCAGGCCGCCGTGGAAGGCCATGCCGCCGCGCCAGACCTCGAAGATCTCGAGCGGGCGGGCGAGGTAATAGCTCGGGTCGTAGAACAGCACATTGCCAAGTCGGCCGCCGATGATGACGCCGAGGGCGCAATAGACGAGCAGATCGTCGATGCTGTCGGGGGTCGGGCGCTTCACGGCGCCCCAGAGCGAATCGACGGCGACGACGCGGCGGATCAGCCACCAACCAGCGACCAGCCCGGCGATATAGGCGAGCGCGTACCAGCGAATCGTCAATGGCCCCAACTGAAACAGGATGGGGTTGATGACGGGAAACGGCAGTACGAAGACGGGCATTGGATTCCTGATGCGACGCGCGTTCCCGCCCGTCAAGGGTGGGCCAGCCCCTTCGACCCCGCTATCCGCTGGCTTTGCGCGTCTTTCGTGGTCTGCGGGCCTCGTCGTCCCTCATAAAGCCGCAAGCTTGTGGCGCGCTAGAGTCTCGTAGAGGGGCCGCGCCGCCTCGGCGATGGGCTTGAGCGAATCGGGCAGGTCGTCGAATCCGGGCTCGTCGGCGGCCGGCGCGAAGCCGGTCGACGCCTCGACTTCGGCGTACCACGCGGGCGCCCACACCCCGTCGCTCGCCCGTCGTCCCGCCGGCCAGGCGAGCATCCCCTCGTCGAAGGCGAGCCCCAGCGCCGCGCAAAGGGCGCCGAGCGCGCCGCGCGGATCGGCTTGCACGTCGCGGCCTTCGATCACCGGCGGGGCGCGGCCGAGCCGGTCGGCGGCGCGTTCGAACAGGGCGAGCTGGGCGGGCAGGCCGATCTCGTCGAGGCCGAGCGGGCCGGGGCGCTTGCGCGCATAGGAAGCGAGCACGGCCTCAGGTGCGCGGATGAGGAAGGCGTTGCTCAACCCGTCGATCCAGCTCCGGCCGAAATTGGGCAGCATGTGATGGGTCATGTGCTTCTGGTACCAGACCGGCTTGCCGCCCGGGACGGCGCCGGTCATCGCCGCGGCGACGACGCGCCAGTCGGTCGGCTGCGAGGCGATCACCGCCGCGCGCAACGGATGGTCGAGCCCGGTCGCGGCGAGATAGGCGGCGTAGAATGGCTCGTCGCTGACCGCGCAATCGGCCCGCGCGCCGAAGGCGCGCATCATCGCCGTCGAGACGTTGCGCGGCCCCGACCACATCGCGACGCGAATGGGCTCGATGTTTCGCGTCATCGACCGCGCGCTTCTTCGGCCTCGAGCGCCTGGTAAAGCGCGCGCAGCTTCCGTGTCGTCGGCCCCGAGGCGTCGGCGGCGGAGCGCTCGTATTCGCCGATCGGCCGGCCGTCGACCTTAACCACCGGCGTCAACCCGGCGAAGGTTCCGGTGCAGAACGCTTCGTCGGCCCCGTAGACGTCGAACAGCGAGAAGTCCTTCTCGTGGGCCGGAATCCCGGCGCGCCGCGCCGCGCGCAAGACAGCGCCGCGGGTGATGCCGCCCAGACAATAGCCGCCGGCCGAGGTCCACACTTCGCCGTCGCGGACGATGAAGAAATGGGTCGAATTGCAGGTGGCGACGAAGCCGCGGTCGTCGAGCATCAGCGCCTCGTCGGCGCCCGCCTCCATCGCCTGTATGCAGGCGAGGACGCAGTTGAGCTTGGAATGCGAATTGAGCTTCTGGTCCTGCTCGGCCGGGCCGGTGCGGCGGACGTGGACAGTGAACAGGTTGAGCCCGCGCGCCAGCATTTCCGGCCGCGGCAGCTTCCACTCGGGGATGACGACGATCGTCGCCGCGCCAACGGTCAGGCGCGGGTCCTGGTAGGGCGACCGCTTGACGCCGCGCGTCACCATCAACCGGATGTGCACGCCGTCGCGCATCGCATTGGCCTCGATCACGTCGAATACCCGCGCCGCGAGCGCTTCGCGCGTCAGGCCAATGTCGATGCGCAGCATCTTGGCGCCGTCCGAAAGACGGTCGAGGTGCTTGTCGAAGAAGGCGATGCGGCCGCCGTTAAGCCTGAGGCCTTCCCAAACGCCGTCGCCGAGTACGAAGCCGGAGTCGAAAACGGAGATCTTGGCGTCGGGGCGGCGGACGAGGTCGCCGTTGACGCTGATGAAGACGTCGTCGTTGCGCGGGTCGCCGACATAGTCCTGCGAGCCGGCGGCGGGGACGGTTGGATTCAAGGGCGGGGTTCTCCAGAGGGGCGGAGCGAGGATAGGCGGGAAGGCGCGGGGCGGCTAGGGCGACCGCGCCTCGCCGGGCGGCGGAAAAGACGGTATGGAGCGCCGATGTCCGACTTGCAGGCGAAGCTGATCTTCCAGCAGTTGACGCAGGCCTTCGCCGCGAGCCCCGATTTTTCGCGCCGCGAGGTCGAGCGCCGGCAGGCGGCGCTGCTCGAGCGGTTGGTCCGCCACGCCCACGCCAATGTCCCATTCTATCGCGACAGCGGCCGTTTGAAGCCTCTCTTCCGCGCCGACGGCCGGTTCGATCTCGCCGGCTGGGCCGACGTGCCGGTGCTCACCCGCAACGAGGCGAAGGCCAACGAGGACGCGCTTCATGCGCGCTTCACGCCGCCCGACATGGGCGCGCTCGCCGCCTATTCGACCTCCGGCTCGACCGGCACGCCGCTGAAATTCCGCCAGACGCTGGTGCAGCGCGTCGCCTCCGAGGTTCTGATCGATCGCGCGCTGCGCTGGAACGACGTGTGGCCGATTCGCGCCTTCGCGCTGGCGGCAAACGTCCCGACGATGCGGGATCCGCCGTCAGGGATGGTGATCATCTCGCCCGATTCCGACCTCGAGGCGCAGGTCGCCCTGTTGCGTCGCCAGCAGACGACGCATGCCATGGCTTATCCGGCCATCGGCGCAGCCTGGGCGGAACTGGCGGGGGAGCAGGGATTGCCTGATCTCGCGGCGATTCTCATTACCGGCGCCGTGCTGAGACCCGACGTAAGGGCGCGGATCGAGCGCCGCCTCGGCGCCAAGGTCGTTAATCTCTATTCGACCAGCGAACTGGGGCCGATCGCCGCCGAAGGCCCCGACGGGCGGCTACGCGTCAACGAAGAGATTGTTTGGCTGGAGGGGCCGCGGTCAGGGTCCGAAGTCGGCGCGCCGACGCCGGTCGTGGTGACGCCGCTTTTCGCTTTCGCCACGCCGCTGATCCGTTACGCGCCTGGCGACTATGTCCGCTTCTCGTCCGCGACGCCGAAGCGCGCGCCGGGTCTGCGGCGGCTCGAGGAGGTGGTTGGTCGGACGCGCAATCTTTTGCGTTTGCCCGACGGCCGCCCGTTCATGCCCTACGCCCTACGCGCTCAATCCTTAACCGCGATTTTCGACTATCGCGAATGGCAACTCGTCCAAACCAGCCTAAGCGAGATGACCTTCAAGATTGTTGCGCCGACTCCACCGACAGAGCGCGAACTGCGGGCTCTGCGAGACTATCTGGCCGTGGCCCTGCCTGCCCACCGGACGACGATCGCCTTGGTCGAGGCGATCGCCAATCCGATGGCGAACGGCAAGCCCTACGAGGCCTTCCTGTCGTTGATTGATCCGCCGGCCTGAGCGGCTGCGCTCAGAATCCGTAGCTCAGGGAGACGAGGCCGAGGTTCTCCGAGAATCCGGCTTTGTAATTCACGGTCGATGGGCCGAATGCCGAATAATCCGCCTTGCCGAAGTTTGCGTAACGCCATTCGGCGCCCAAACGCCAGTGCTCGTCAAACGCGTATTCCGCGCCCAGCCCGATTGCGCCGCCAACCAGAGTGTTCGTCTGTGAACCGGTCCAAAGATCTTCGTAATAGTCGGTCATGACGACACTCTCTCGGTCGTCGGCGATGGCAAGGCCGCCAGTCGCGTAAACCAGCAGTCGGTCAAACGCGACGCCGGCGCGCGCGAGCAGGAACGCCTGCCACGTGTTGCGGAAGGAGAGCGACAACGTGCACCCCTCATAGCAAGGAGCGTTGTCGGTGTAGCTGGTCGCGTGCGTCGACCCGTGGAGGCCGCTGAAGTCGAATTCGCCGCGGACGCCGAGGACGAACGATCCGAATTGTTGGTCGTACCCGATATGGGCGCCGCCGATCGCGCCGCTGCCATTGAAATGGTCAGCCGTGAACTCGAACTGGCTGAGGCTGAGGTCGTCGTTCTCGGCGCCCCAGCCATAACCGCCCTGCACGCCGACATCGAAGCCGGTCCACGAGAACGGCGCCGCGACGGGCGCCGGCGGCGGCCCTTTCTTGGTCGGCAGATCCGCCGCGAGGGCGGCTGTGGCGCCGGCGCAGACAGCGGCAGACGCCAGCAAGACACAACGAACCTTCGACATCCCCGGCCCCCGAACGTTAAAACGAGTCTAATAGCAATCAATCGGGCGATGCGAGTCAAGCTTTTGCCCGTCAATACGGGGCCTACTCTAGGGAAGTCCAAGAATTCGTCGCGCTCTGTGGCTGACAGGCAACACCGCTTTTGCCCCGCCGACGCCCCCTTGCGGGGCCCGCGGCGCGCTTCGCCCGGATTGGCAAGAGGTGGTCAACCTTAAGAAATTTCAGGGTTTCCGCTTACCGCGGATGCCTCGAATTTTACTGAATTGCTTTTCGTCGCGCCAAGCTGAATGGCCGACCCTGTCCCGTGTCGAAAACGACAAGGCGGGACGACGATGTTTGGTTGGGTTGCGCGAGCGACAGTTGGGGCGGTTCTGTTCGGCGCGGCGTTCGGCGGCCTGGTTCAGGCCTCCGAGCCGAAGCTGCCGAGCGCGTCATTCGCCGAAGTCGGCGCGCCGACGTCGATCCCCTATGGCTGGGTCGACTTCTGCGGCCGCCGGCCGGAGGAATGCAACCTTGGCAAGCTGACGCCGCGCGACATTCACCTGACCCCATCGGTTTGGGCGACGCTCGCCAAGATCAACGCGTTCGCCAATGCGGAGATCGAGCCGATCAGCAATCTCGATCACTGGGGCACGATGCTCGACCACTGGGACTACCCCACCGACGGCAAGGGCGACTGCAAGGTCTACGCGCTGTTCAAGCGCAAGCAGCTCGTCGACCAGGGCTTCCCGCGTCAGGCGCTGCTGATGACGATCGTCCGCGACCAGGACGGCGAAGGCCATGCCGTCCTCACCGTCAGGACCGACCGCGGCGATTTCGTGCTCGACAATCTGACCGACGAAATCCTGCCGTGGGATCAGACCGGTTATCGCTTCATCAAGCGCCAGGCGCAGGACGATCCCAACGTCTGGCTGGCGATGACCGGCGGGGCGACCGCGGTCGCGAGCGGTGACTGAGTCTCGGGCTCACCCGGCCGCAACGCTCTCCCAGGTCGCGTGCTCGACCCCGGGCGTCGCCTCGAGCTTGGCCGCGACCGCGTCGAGTTCGTCCGCCACCGCCGAGGTCGCCACCAGCGTCGCGACGACGTCGACCAGTTCGTCGCCGCGCTCGGTCGTCGTGACTTCGGCCACCGGATAGTTCGCGCCCTCCAGCGCCTCGACCAGCGCCTCGCGCGCTTCCGCCGCTTGCTCAGGCGTTGCGGTGAGCCGCACCTGATAATTCGCCTCCGACGCCGCCGCGTCGATCGGAATGCGGTTGATCGCGTTGACCAGCGGCCGCAGCAGGGTGTTGCCGGCGATGACCAGGCCGGTCAGCAGCGCCGCTTCGACCAGCAGCGCCTCGCCCGCCGCCGCCCCGACCGCGGCCGAGCACCACAAGGTCGCAGCGGTGTTGAGGCCGCGGATGTTGACGCCCTCCTTCATGATCGCGCCCGCGCCGAGGAAGCCGATGCCGGAGACGACATAAGCCAGCACCTGGGTCGACCCGGATCCGCCGACCCGCTCGCCGAGGTCGACGAAGGCCGCTGCGCCAAGCGCGACCAGCGCGTTAGTACGCAGGCCCGCCGATCGCTGGCGATATTGCCGTTCGGCGCCGATCAGCGTGCCGAGGATGAAGGCGGCGAGCAGGCAGACGGCGGTGTTGACGAAGGCGGCGGGATCGAAGGTCTGGATGAAACGCATGGGCGGCCTCGGCGAGCGCAAGCGATGGCGCGCCCCGCATTAGGCGCGGGGCGTGTCGTGGTCGTGTCGGGAGCGCCCCGCCGACGCATCGCCGGGGCAGGGGGTCAGGAGGCGCCGATCGCCAGCACGACGATGCGCGCCAGCACCAGCCCAGCGGCGAGCACAAGATAGGCGCGCAGCGCCGCCATCCATACCCGGCTCAAGGTCGACAAGCTCGCCGGCTCGAGCTTGGCGAGCGTCGGCATGCGCCACGTTTCGCGCAGCAGCGCGTCGATGGTCGAGACGCGCCTGGCGGCGGGCCGGCGGCCATCGACGAGCCAGACGCCGAGCGTGAGCAGCGCCGCCGCCGCGCCGCAGCCGCCGACGATCCAGAGGATCGCCTTTTCGTCGATCGCGTCGGGGAACAGAACCGAGGCGGTCAGCACGATCGACATCGCCACCAGCGCGGCGATCACCGCGCCGGTGAACAGGTTCAGCGCCTTCCCGTTGACCCAGGGCCCGAGCACCGCGCGGTCGTTGCACAAGAGCAGCAGGAACACCGTCGCGCTCGGCAGCAATACCCCGGCAAGCGCCTGCACCGCGTTGGTGAGCAGGCCGAGCGGCGTTCCGGGGGTCAGCACCAGCGCCGCGGCGACGGCGATCAGGCCGCAATAGACCGCGTAGAAGCCCTTGGCCTCGGTCGGCTTGCGATGCAGCGAATGGTTGAGCGCCATCACGTCGCCGATTGCATAGGCGGTCGACAGCGACACCGCCATGGCGCCGATCACGCTCGCGTCGATCAGCGCTATGGCGAAGAGGACGGCGGGGAGCTTGCCCGCGTAGGCCTCCAGTCCCGCCGCGATCCCACCGGCGTCGGTGAAAGCGCCGAAACCCGGCCGGCCGGCGAAGACTTGCGCGGCGAACGCCATCATCGCGATCGCGCCGACCATGACGAAGCCGATGCCGATACACAGGTCGGCGCGCTCGTAGCTGATGAAGCGCGGCGTGATGCGTTTGTCGATGACGTAGCTCTGCTGGAAGAACAGCTGCCACGGCGCGACCGTGGTGCCGACGATGCCGATCGCCAGCAGCATGACGTCGCTGAGCCTGCCGTTCGCGGGCAGGGAAGGGACGAGGGAATCGCGGACGACGACCGCGAGCGGCGGATGGACCATCAGATAGATCGGCACGAGCAGCAGGCTGCCCAGGCACAGCGCCACTGCGAAGCGCTCGAAGCGGCGGAAGTCGCCGGTTCCCGCCGCCGCGACGATCGCCGCCGCCGCCGCCGCTACGCCCCACGCCTTCGGCAGGCCGAGGTAATCGAGCGCCAGGCTGACGCCGATGAACTCGGTGACGATCGTCAGCGCGTTGAGCAGGAAAAGGTCGACGACGCTGAATGCGCCCCAGAACTTGCCGAAGCGCTCGAGGATCAACCGCGCGTGGCCGACGCCGGTCACGGCGCCGAGCCGGAGCACCATCTCCTGATTGACGTAGAGCACCGGGATGAGCAGCGGCAGCGTCCACAAGAGCGTCGTGCCGTAGTTCTGACCGGCCTGGGTATAGGTGCCGAAAGCGCCTGCGTCATTGTCGCCGACCATGACGATCAGGCCGGGGCCGACAATCGCCAGCAGGGTCTGCAACTTGCGCCGCCAGTCGCGGCGCGGCGCGACGTCGTCCACGCGAATGGCGCCAAAGGCGCCGCGAATGTCGCCGATATGGGCCTCGTCGAGCGCGGCGGTCTCGACCGGCGGCGCGATATTGACGTTCAGCGTCATGGTTCGTCTCCTCGGCCGCTGCGGCGCGGGGAGCGAACCTTCCGACGATCAGGCGGGGAAGCTTCGCGCGGGCGCGGCGACGACTTGCTTGTGAGAAAGGGTGGGAAGAGAACCCGGCCGGGACGCAGGAGCGACGCCAGCGGGCCGACTATGGCAGTCGTTCAACTGAGTCTCCCGTCGTGGGCCGCCGGACGAGACGTTGAAGGGTGAAATGCCCCGCCTCGCGCGTCGACGCAGATAAGATCGCTGAATTTGTTTCTGGGCCGAAACCCGTCAACAATTCGCAAATGCGCGCGCGCGTCGGCCTTGTCAACCCGAAAAAACTGCCAAAGACAGGGCTTTGCGGGCGCCACGGCGGTCGGCCGCGATTGCCTCCCGGTCGGCGATTGCGCGGCGGGGCAAACCGCCCTAAGGCGAGCGCGCGGCCGCGGCGCTGCGCGGTTGGATGAGGCGAGGGCGGGGACGACGCGATGGCGAACCGCCGCGAAGGCGCAACGCAGGCGGGGAGCGGCGATCAGGCGTGGTCGTCCCGATTCTCCTGGCGCACTTTCCTCGCCGTCGCCGGGCCCGGCCTCGTGGCGATGCTCGCCGACACAGACGCCGGCAGCGTCATCACCGTCGCGCAGAGCGGCGCGCAGTGGGGCTATCGCCTGCTGCTCTCCAACCTCATGTTCATTCCCTTCATGTTCTTCGCCCAGGAGTTGGCGTTGCGCATCGGGCTGGGAACTCGCCAGGGCGCGATCGAACTGGCGCGCCGGCGTTTCGGCCGCGGGCCGGCGTTGGCGCTGCTCGCCGTGCTGGCGGCAAGCTGCTTCGGCGCCCTGGTCAGCGAGCTTTCCGGCCTGGCCGGCGCCGGGCAGGCGATCGGCGCGCCGGTCCAGGCGACCATGGCGCTCGCCTTCTTCGGGCTGATGGCGATGGTGGTGACCGGCTCCTACCGTTCGGTCGAGCGCGTCGCGCTGTTCTTCGGGCTGTTCGAGATCGCTTTCGTGGCGATGGCGTGGCGCGCGGCGCCGGGATGGCGCCCGATCGTCGCCGAGGCCTTGCGCGCCCCCCCGCGCGACCCCGAGTTCTTCACCCTGCTCGCCGCCAATCTCGGCACCAGCGTCATTCCTTGGGCGCTGCTCTATCAGCAGTCGGCGACGATCCACAAAGGCCTCGGCCCTGCGCATCTGCCGGCCGCGCGCATCGAAACCTTGATCGGCGTCGTCGTCTGCCAGACGATCACCTCGGCGTTGCTGATCGCCGCTGGCGCGACGCTGTCGGCCCATGGCGCGCTCGATTCCGTCGTCGACATCGAGACCGCCTTCACGGCGACGCTGGGCAGCGCGTTCGGCCATGTCGTGTTCGTGCTCGGCCTCGCCGGCAGCGCGCTGACGGCGACGATCGTCGTGTGCCTGACGCTCGCCTGGTCGGTCGGCGAGGCGTTCGGCGTCAGCCGCTCGCTCGGCGACAGTCCGGCGCAGGCGCCGTGGTTCTACGGGGCGATGGCGTTGCTGGTCGCCGCGGGCGGCGCGCTGGTGGCTTCCGGCGCGAATCTCGTCACCCTGTCGATCGCCGCCGGGGTCGCCAACGCCGTGCTGCTGCCGGTGGTGCTGGGGTTTCTCTACTTTCTCGCCCGCTCGGCGCTGCCTGAACCGCTGCGCCTGCGCGGCCCCTACGCGGCGGCGACCGCCGTCGCCTTTCTGACCGTCGCCGGGGTCGGCGTCGGCTCGGCGATCGCCGGCTGGTTGTGAGGCCGGTGCGCCTCATGGACGCCTTGCGCGCGCCGCCGCGCTCGTGCAGGGAAAGGGCGGGCGCGTCGGGCGCCGCAGCGCCGAGCGCGGAAAGAGCATGAAACGGATGTTGGACGTCCTGTGGCCGATCATCGGCCTCGGGGCGGTGGCATTCACGTCCTGGCTGCTGTTCAAGGAGCTGCGCGGTCTTTCGCTCGCCCAGGTCGAGGATGCGATCGGCGCGATCTCGCCGCTGCGCTGGTCGCTCGCCGGCGTATCGACCGTCCTCGCCTATTGCGCGCTCGCCTGGTACGACCAGATCGCGCTGCGCCATCTCGGCCGCAAGCTGAACTGGCGCTTCGTCAGCCTCGTCTCCTTCACCGCCTACGCGCTCGGCCACAACATCGGCGCTTCGGTGCTGTCCGGCGGCGTCGTCCGCTATCGCGCCTATTCGACCCGGGGACTCGGCGTCGCCGAGGTCGGACTGCTGGTGGCCTTCTGCTCGTTCACCTTCACCCTCGGCAACGTGCTGCTCGGCGGCCTGACGCTGCTGAGCGCCCCCGATCTGATCGAACGCTACGTTCCCGGCTCGCCGCTGTGGGCGGGGCGCGCGCTGGGGCTGCTGCTGCTCGCGGGGCCCTGGCTCTACACGGTTGGCGCGCTGCTGCATTTCGCGCCGCTGAAGGTCCGCGGCTTCGCACTCGTCTATCCGCGTCCGCCGATCGCCGTGCGGCAATTGCTCGCCGGTCCGCTCGAACTGATCGGCGCCGCCGGTATCGTCTATTTTGCGCTGCCTGCGGCGAGCAATCCCGGCTTCCTCGTCGTGCTCGGCGTCTTCCTCGCGTCGTTCACGCTGGCGCTGCTCAGCCATGCGCCGGGCGGCCTCGGCGTGCTCGAATATTCCTTTCTCAAGGCGATGCCAGACACGCCGCCGGCGAGCGTGCTCGCGGCGCTGCTTGTCTTTCGGCTGCTCTACCTTATCCTGCCGCTGCTGTTCTCGCTGTTCGTCGTCGTCGCCTTCGAGCGCAAGCGAATCAGCGAGGCGCTGATAACCCGCATCAAGGGACGCGACGATGGCTGACAAGCTCGCCGCCCGCGACGACGACGCGCTGATCGTCGTCGACGTGCAGAACGATTTCGTGCGCGGCGGCGCGCTGGCGGTGCCGGGCGGCGAAGCGATCGTGCCTCTGGTCAACCGGCTGAGCGGGGTCTTTGCGCAAGTCGCGTTGACGCAGGACTGGCATCCGCGCGGCCACGCTTCGTTTGCCTCGTCGCATCCCGGCGCCAAGCTGTTCGACGTGATCGACATGCCCTACGGTCCGCAGGTGCTGTGGCCCGACCATTGCGTGCAGGGAACGCGGGGCGCCGCGCTGGTCGAAGGCCTCGCCGTCGATTCCGCCTTCCTCGTGCTGCGCAAGGGAACCCATTCCGGCGTCGATTCTTATTCGGCGTTTGTCGAGGCCGACCGCAGGACCACGACCGGGCTCGGCGGGCTGCTCGCGGCGCGCGGCGTCGGCCGTGTGTTCGTCTGCGGCCTCGCCACCGATTTCTGTGTCGCCTTCACCGCGCTCGACGCGCGCGCGGCCGGCTTCGAGACCTTCGTCATCGAGGACGCCTGCCGCGCGATCGACGCCGACGGTTCCCTCGAGGCCGCGCTCGCGCGTCTCGACGCGGCGGACGTGCGGCGCGTCGCCTCGTCTGCGGTTCTTCCCTGAAAGCGGGCCCCAGCGGAGACTTAACGGCGGCTTAACTGGCGGCGCGCCATGAAAGCGCGCGTTCATTCAAGCTGTTGTCGGCGCGTATCGCCATGATCACCCTCCATCACCATCCATTCTGTCCCCACTCGCGCTTCATCCGCCTGGTTCTGGCGGAATTCGGGGTGGAGCCGACGCTGGTCGAGGAGCGGCCGTGGGAGCGGCGGCGCGAATTCCTGCTGCTCAACCCCGACGGGACGACGCCGGTGCTGAGCGAGGAGAGCGCGCCGAGCGTGCCCGGCGCCGACGTCATCGCCGAATATCTCGACGAGACCCGCGGCCTTGCGCTCGGCGAGCGTCGCCTGATGCCGGAGGACCCGCTCGGTCGGATCGAAGTGCGGCGGCTGATGCGCTGGTTCAACGTCAAGTTCTACGCCGAGGCCAGCTATCTGCTGGTGACGGAGAAGATCTACAAGCGCTACATGAATTCGCGCGACGGCGGCGGCGCGCCCGACATGGACGCAATCCGCGTCGCGCGGGCCAATCTGCGCTATCATCTTCGCTATGTCGGCTATCTGGCCGGGACCCGCAATTGGCTCGCCGGCGACAGGCTGACCTACGCCGACCTGGCGGCGGCGGCCCATCTGTCCTGCGTCGACTATCTCGGCGACGCGCCGTGGAACGAGAGCGAGACGGCCAAGGCATGGTACGCGCGGATCAAGTCCCGGCCGTCGTTCCGGTCGCTGCTGCACGAGAGCCTGCCGGGGGTCAGCGCGAGCGCGACCTACGCCGATCTCGACTTCTGAGCGGATTGAAGGCCCGCGCCAGGGCGCTCGGCTTCGACGCCTGCCGCATCGCCGCCGCCGCATCGCCGCCCGGCGCGCGCGAGGGCCTCGCCGCCTTCCTCGCCGCCGGCGCTGGGGGCGACATGACGTGGTTGGCGGAGACCTTCGACCGCCGCGCCGATCCGAGGACCTTGTGGCCCGAAGCCAAGAGCGTCGTCATGCTCGCGCTGAACTACGGCCCCTCGGTCGATCCGCGCGAGGCGCTCGCGCGCAAGGACGCGGGCGCGATCTCGGTCTATGCGCGCAATCGCGACTACCACGACATCGTCAAAGGCAAGCTGAGGACGCTCGCCGCTTGGCTGGTCGCCGCCGCGCGCCCCGAGCCCACGGAGGTCAAGGTGTTCGTCGACACGGCGCCGGTGATGGAAAAGCCTTTGGCCGCCGCCGCGGGGCTCGGCTGGCAGGGCAAGCACACCAATCTCGTCAGCCGCGAATTTGGGTCGTGGCTGTTCCTCGGGGCGATCTTCACCGACCTCGATCTGCCGCCCGACGAAGCCGAACGCGACCACTGCGGACAGTGCCGCGCCTGCCTCGACGCGTGCCCGACCGCAGCTTTTCCCGCCCCTTACGCGATCGACGCGCGGCGCTGCATTTCCTACCTGACCATCGAGCACAAGGGCGCGATTCCGCGCGAGCTGAGGCCGCTGATCGGCAACCGCATCTACGGCTGCGACGACTGCCTGGCCGTCTGCCCATGGAACAAGTTCGCCCGCGAAGGCGCCGAGGCGAGGCTCGCCGCGCGCGACGACCTCGCCGCGCCGCCGCTCGCCGAACTCGCCGCGCTGGACGACCGGGGCTTTCGCACGCGCTTCGCCGGCGGACCGATCAAGCGCGTCGGGCATGCCCGCTTCCTGCGCAACGTGATGATTGCGATCGGCAATTCGGGCGACGCTTCGCTCGTCGCGGCGGCGGGGCGTGGGCTCGCGTCCGAATCGCCGCTCGTCCGCGCGGCCGCGGTGTGGGCGGTCGGTCGGCTCGCCGGCTCTGCGGAAATAACCTCCCTCGGTCGGCGCTTCGCGTCTCAGGAGCGCGACGCGGCCGTGTCGGAAGAGTGGATAATCGCGCTCGCCGCCCCCGCGGGGCGCTGAACCCCACGGAACGAACCGACGCTATACGCGAAAGGGAAAAAACGCGGAGGGACGCTTCAATGCGTCGTCGTTTGTTCCGCCTCTTGTCGGAGCTTCTCGATCTCGTCTTTAAGTTGCAACTTCTTTCGCTTCAATTCATGGAGCTTCAATTCGTCCGCTGACGGGTGCTGCTCCTCCAGCGCGATCGCAGCGTCGATCGCCTGGTGGCGGCGCACAAGTTCCGTCAAATGCGATTCTAGGGACATTGGCAGGCTCCCTTGGCTCATTGACGAATAAATTGTGACACAACGCCAAATCCTTGCAAGTCCCCGAGAGCCATTCCAGACAATCAAATCGCGCGTCGCCTCGTCAGAAACGCGATCGGTCCGCGTCGACCGCAGTCGCGGTCGCCGCCGTCGCTCTGCCGACGGCTTGCGCGGCCCGGCGGGCGCTTGCATAGTCGTGGCGGGGGGCGCTCGCCGAGGCGGGCGCGATTCGGGCCAAAGGCGGCATGGCGCACGGCGAATTGGGCGACGAGGAGCGCGCCGTCTTGGCGATCCGGCTCGAGCGCGTGCGCGAGGAGCACCGCGACCTCGACGCCGCGATCGCGGCGCTGCTGCAGAGCGGCCAAGCGGACCAGTTGCAATTGCAGCGGCTCAAGAAGCGAAAGCTGGCGCTGCGCGACCGATTGACGCAGCTCGAAGATGCGTTGACGCCCGATATTATCGCCTGAGACCCGGCGAACGCGAACGCCTGCGCTCGCTGTGCAAAGCGGCTGCGCATGGCGATTTTCATATTTTTTCTCGAAACGCTCGTATTCGCTTCCGTCAGTTGGCGATACGCGATCGTCAATCCGCGCCGACAGGGCCCTTATCGCTTCGTGGTGTTCGAAGCGATCCTCGCGCTGGCGCTGATGAATGCGGAGGTCTGGTTCGCCGCGCCGGCGGCGCCGCTGCAGATCGCATCGTGGATCGCGCTCGCGCTGTCGATCGACCCGGCGCTCGCGGGCTTCCTCCTGCTCAAAAGCCGCGGTCGGCCGCGCGACCATTTCGAATATACGACGGCGCTGGTGACGGACAATGTGTACCGCTACATCCGCCATCCCATGTATGCGTCGCTGCTTCTGCCGGCGATCGGCGTCTATCTCAAACGGCCAACCGATGGGCTGGCGATCGTCGCCTTCGCGATCGCCGCCGTTGCGGTCTACGTGACGGCGAAGGCCGAGGAGCAGGACACGCTCGAAACGTTCGGCCCGGCCTACGCCGCCTGCATGAAGACGTCGAAGATGTTCGTTCCCTTCGTCTTCTGATCGAAGTCGGCTGAAGGCCCTGCGGCGCGGAATCGGTCCGCGCCGCCGTGTTCCCCACCGTCAGACGTTGTCGCCTTCGGTCGAGCCCGCGCGGGCCGCGCCCTTGGCCGCCCCCCACGCCCAGCGCTTGATCTCCGGCATGTCGTCGCCGTGGACACGAATGTACTCGCGATGGTCGACCAGCACGTCGCGTATCTCCTGCTTGATGTAGGCGCAGCGCGCGGCGAGACCGGGCGTCCGATCGATCACGTCGTTGGCGAGATGGAAACGGTCGATGTCGTTGATCACACACATGTCGAACGGCGTCGTCGTCGTCCCTTCCTCTTTGTAGCCGCGCACGTGGATGTTGGCGTGGCCGTTGCGCCGATAGGTGAGGCGGTGGATCAGCCACGGGTAGCCGTGGAAGGCGAAGATGATCGGCTTGTCGGTGGTGAACAGCGAGTCGAAAACGGTGTCGGGCAGGCCGTGCGGATGCTCGCTCGGCGGCTGCAGCTTCATCAGATCGAGCACGTTGATGACGCGGATCTTCACCTCCGGCAGACGTTGGCGCAGGAAGTCGACCGCCGCCAGCGTCTCGAGCGTCGGGACGTCGCCGCAGCAGGCCATGACGACGTCCGGCTCGCCGCCCCGATCGTTGCTCGCCCATTCCCAGATGCCGAGGCCGGCATCGCAATGCTTGATCGCCTGCTCCATCGTCAGCCAGACGGGCGCCGGCTGCTTGCCTGCGACGACGACGTTGACGTAGTTGCGGCTGCGCAGGCAGTGGTCGGTGACCGACAGCAGGCAATTGGCGTCCGGCGGCAGATAGACGCGCACCACCTCGGCTTTCTTGTTGACGACATGGTCGATGAAGCCGGGGTCCTGGTGGCTGAAGCCGTTGTGGTCCTGGCGCCAGACGTGGCTCGACAGCAGATAGTTGAGCGAGCTGATCGGTCGCCGCCAACCGATGTCGTTACAGACCTTCAGCCACTTTGCGTGCTGATTGAACATGGAATCGATGATGTGGATGAAGGCCTCGTAGCACGAGAAGAAGCCGTGCCGGCCGGTCAGGAGATAGCCCTCGAGCCAGCCCTGACACTGGTGCTCGCTGAGCATCTCCATCACCCGCCCGTCGGGCGCGAGATGGTCGTCGTAGGGCACGGTCTCGGCGTCCCAGGCGCGGTTCGTCACGCTGAGCACGTCCTGCCAGCGGTTGGAATTGTTCTCGTCGGGGCTGAACAGGCGGAAATTGCTGTGGTCGAGATTGAGCCGCATCACCTCGGCGAGATAGCGCCCCATCTCGCGCGTCGCCTCGGCGGTCGCCGCGCCGGGCGACTTGGTGGGAACGGCAAAATCGCGGAAGTCGGGCAGGCGCAGGTCGCGCAGCAGCGCGCCGCCGTTGGCGTGCGGGCTCGCGCTCATGCGACGCGCGCCCTTTGGCGCCAGCGCGGCGAGTTCGGGCTTGAGCGCGCCGGCTGCGTCGAACAGCTCCTGCGGCCGGTAGCTCTTCATCCATTGCTCGAGGATGCGCACGTGCTCCGGGTTCTCGTGCATCTCGCCCATCGGCACCTGATGCGAACGCCACGATCCTTCGGTGCGCTTGCCGTCGATCTCCTTCGGGCATGTCCAGCCCTTGGGCGAGCGCAGCACGATCATCGGCCACATCGGCCGGGCGTTCGATCCGCCGCTGCGCGCCGCCTGCTGGATCGCGTCGATGTCGGCGATCGCCGCTTCGAGCGTGGCCGCCATCAGGGCATGCATCGTCGCCGGATCGTCGCCCTCGACGTAGCGCGGCGCGTAGCCGTAGCCGCGGAAGAGGTGGTCGAGTTCTTCGTGCGAAACGCGCGCGAGAACGGTCGGGTTGGCGATCTTGTAGCCGTTGAGGTGCAGGACCGGCAGCACCGCGCCGTCGCTCTTGGGGTTGAGGAACTTATTCGAGTGCCAGCCGGTCGCCGCCGGGCCGGTCTCCGCTTCGCCGTCGCCGACGACGCAGGCGACGATCAGGTTGGGATTGTCGAACACGGCGCCGTAGGCGTGCGACAGGGCGTAGCCGAGCTCGCCGCCCTCGTGGATCGAACCGGGCGTCTCCGGCGCCACGTGGCTCGGGATGCCGCCGGGAAACGAGAACTGTTTGAACAAACGCTTCAACCCGACTTCGTCGAGCGAGATGTTGGGATAGACCTCGGAATAGGTCCCCTCGAGATAGGCGTTGGCGACCAGGGCGGGGCCGCCATGGCCGGGGCCGGTGACGAACAGCATCTCGAGGTCGAGCTTGTTGATCAGGCGGTTGAGGTGGGCATAGATGAAATTGAGGCCGGGCGTCGTGCCCCAGTGGCCGAGCAGCCGCGGCTTGATGTGATCCTTGGTCAGCGGATTGCGCAGCAGGGGGTTGTCGAAGAGGTAGATCTGGCCGATCGACAGGTAGTTGGCGGCGCGCCAATAGGCGTCGATGAGCTCGAGTTCCCGTTGCGCAAGCGGCGTTCCCATCGCTGTTCCTTTCCCGTTTCGCGGTCCGCGTTCGCGCAGCGTCGTCCGCTGGCGCACCGTCTTCTGCGCGCGCCGTGCGGCGTTGCGATGACGCCTGCGAGGACTGTGCGGTCCGCGCGACGGCGGCATTCAGCCCGATTCCAGCGGGGCGAACAACCGACCGCGACAAAATTTCTCATCCGACTCGAGGGCGCCGTCGGGTTTGATTGCGCCCGAGCGATGGGCGAGGCGCACGGGAGGTCCGCGTCTGTCTTGCGCCGCGCCCGCGTATCGGATAAGCGCAGCCGCAGGCCGGCTTGGCCGCATTTTCCAGGCAGGGGCGCGTGAGCGGCACATCCAGGCCCGTCGCGATCATCATGGGCAGCCAGACCGACTGGGCGACCATGCGGCGCGCCGCCGAGACGCTCGACGAGCTTGGAATCGGCTACGAGGCGCGCATCGTCTCGGCCCACCGCACCCCGGACCGGATGGTCGCGTTCGCCAAGGGCGCCAAGGCGGCGGGCTTCAAGGTCGTCGTCGCCGGGGCGGGCGGGGCGGCGCATCTGCCCGGCATGACCGCCGCCTTCACCCCGCTGCCGGTGTTTGGCGTGCCGATCGAAGGCAGGGCGCTTTCGGGCCGGGACAGCCTGCTGTCGATCGTCCAGATGCCGGCCGGCGCGCCGGTCGGGACGCTGGCGATCGGGCCGGCGGGCGCGGTCAATGCGGCGCTTCTGGCCGCCGCCGTGCTGGCGCTGTCCGATCCGGCGCTCGCGGAACGGCTCGACGCCTGGCGCGCAGCGCGGACCGCAGCGGTCGCCGAATTCCCCAGCGACGGCGAAACGGGATGATCCTCGCTCCCGGCGCGACGATCGGCATTCTCGGCTCCGGCCAGCTCGGCCGCATGCTGGCGATGGCGGCGCTGAAGCTCGGCCTGCGCTGCCACGTCTACGCGCCCGAGCGCGACGCGCCCGCCTATGACGCGGCGAGCGAGCGCACCGTCGCCGCCTACGACGACGAGGCGGCGCTCGCCCGCTTCGCCGCGGCGGTCGATGTCGTCACCTACGAATTCGAGAATGTGCCGCTCGCTTGCGCCGAGTTCCTTGCCGAGCGCAAGCTGGTGCGGCCCGGCCCCCGCGCGCTGGCGGTAAGCCAGGACCGGCTCGCCGAAAAGACCTTCCTCAGCGGCCTCGGGCTCGCCACAGCGCCGTTCCGCACCGTTCCCAATCTCGAGGCGCTCGGGCCGGCGCTGGCCGAGATCGGCCGGCCGGCGGTGCTCAAAACCCTGCGCTTCGGCTACGACGGCAAGGGGCAGGCGATGATCCGCGAAGGGTCCGACGTGCCCGAGCTTCACCGCGGTCTCGGCGGCGGGCCGATGATTCTCGAGGGCTTCGTCGCCTTCGACTGCGAGGCCTCAGTTGTCGCGGCGCGCAGTGTGGAAGGGGCGATCGTCGCCTACGATCTGTGCGAGAACGAGCACGACCGCCATATCCTCGCCCGCACCCATGTGCCGGCGCGAGTCGCCCCGGGGGTCGAGGCGGCGGCCAAGGCGATCGCCGCCGAGGCGATCGAGGCGCTCGACTATGTGGGGGTGCTTGCGCTTGAACTGTTCGTCGCGCGCGACGCAGCGGGCGAGCCGCGGCTGCTGGTCAACGAGCTGGCGCCGCGCGTCCACAACTCCGGCCATTGGACGATCGAAGGGGCGCAGACCTCGCAGTTCGAGCAGCACATCCGCGCCATCGCCGGATGGCCGCTCGGCAGCCCGGCGCGGCGGGGTCGAATCGAGATGGCGAACCTGATCGGCGACGAGGCCGAGGAGTGGCGCGACATCCTCGCCCAGCCCGACCATTCCCTGCATCTCTATGGCAAGCTGGAGACCCGCCCGGGGCGCAAGATGGGCCATGTGACGCGGGTGTTCGCCGAGCCGCCGCGCGGCGTCTGAAACGGCCTCCGCAGAGGCCGCTTTGGCTGGACAGAGCGGGCGGAATCTGCTACGGGACCAGCAAATAGGCGCGCCGCTCGCCGAGGCGGCGCGCCTCTGTCGTCTTTCGTGAAATCGCCATCGTCATCGAGGCGCAGCCCTCGCCAACACAGGATCGCCCGTGCAAGTTCTCGTCCGCGACAACAATGTCGATCAGGCCCTCAAAGCGCTTAAGAAGAAAATGCAGCGCGAGGGCATTTTCCGCGAAATGAAGCTTCGCGGCCATTACGAGAAACCCTCCGAAAAGCGCGCCCGCGAAAAGGCCGAAGCGGTGCGGCGCGCGCGCAAGCTGGCGCGCAAGAAGCTGCAGCGCGAAGGCCTGCTGCCGATGAAGCCGAAGACGTTGGTCGGCGCGCCGCGTACGGCGGGTTGATCGTCGGCGCGCGTCCCGCCGGCGCAGGACGCCGAGACGGGCGACAGCCCGCATCAATGCGACGCGGAGGTTGGCGGTTTATGCGGATTCAGGCGCAGTCACCTGGCAAGGCGGCCGGAACGGCGGCGGCGATCTGCCTGGCGCTGCTGGCGCTCTCGGCTTGCAGCGAGACCCTGGGGCCGCTGCAGGGGGCGCCGAGCAAGGTCGCCGAGGTCGACGCCGAAAGTCCTGGCGCCAACGCCGGCAACATCGCCTCGCTGACCGACGTCATCCAGCGCAATCCCAACGATTCGATCGCCTACAACACCCGCGGCATCGCCTACGCCAAGGCCGGCAACTACAAGAGCGCGATCGACGACTTCGCCAAGGCGGTGCAGATCGATCCGAAGTTCTCGGCGGCCTACACCAATCGCGCGCTCGCGTTTCGCCAGATGGGCAAGGACGGCCCGGCGCTCGCCGACTTCAATTCCGCCATCGCCGCCAACCCGAGCGACGCCGCCGCCTATCTCGGTCGCGGCAATCTGCTTCGCTCGCAGAACCATCTGCCCGAGGCGATGGCCGACCTCGACGCGGCGATCCGCCTCGACCCCGAGGGCGCGCAGGCCTACCACGCACGCGGGCTGATCTATCAGAAGCTCGGCAATCAGGACCAGGCGATCACCGACTTCAACAATGCGATCGATCGCGATCCCTTCGCCGCCGCGCCCTACGAGGCGCGCGGTCAGAGCCTGATCGCGACCGGAAAGTTCGACAAGGCGGTCGACGACTTCAACGCCACCCTCAACGTCGATTCGAACAACGCCGAAGCCTGGGCGGGCTTGGGACTGGCCTACGAAAAGCTCGGCAACAAGGCCAAGGCGGTCGAATCCTATGATCGCGCGACGATGGTCGCGCCCAACAATCCCGTCGCCAAGGCGGGGCTGGCAAGGCTCGGGGCAGCCTGAAGCGCGCGGCGGCGAGATCGGGCCGCGGGCGTCCAAACTTGCGTGTTTCCGAAATGAGCCATGCGCCGCGGTCGCCCGCGGCGCGACGCCTCAGTGCTGCATCGCCTTGACGATCGAGTCGGTCATCTTCTTCGCGTCGCCGAACAGCATCAGCGTGTTGTCGCGGAAGAAGAGCTCGTTTTCGACGCCGGCGTAGCCGGAAGCCATGCTGCGTTTGACGAACAGCACGGTCTTCGCCTTCTCGACGTCGAGAACCGGCATGCCGAAGATCGGCGACTTCGGGTCGGTCTTGGCGGCGGGGTTGGTGACGTCGTTGGCGCCGATGACGTATGCGACGTCGGCCTGCGCGAACTCGCTGTTGATGTCGTCGAGTTCGAACACTTCGTCGTAGGGCACGTTCGCCTCGGCGAGCAGCACGTTCATGTGGCCGGGCATGCGGCCGGCGACCGGATGGATCGCGTACTTCACCTCGACGCCGTTCTTCTTGAGAGTGTCGGCCATTTCGCGCAACGCATGCTGCGCCTGGGCGACCGCCATGCCGTAACCCGGCACGATGATCACCTTCGAAGCGTTCATCATCATGTAGGCCGCGTCCTCAGCCGAGCCTTGCTTGACCGGCCGCGCCTCTTTCCCGCCGGCCGCGGCCGCGACTTCGCCGCCGAAGCCGCCGAGGATCACCGAGATGAACGAGCGGTTCATGCCCTTGCACATGATGTAGGACAGGATTGCGCCCGAAGAACCGACCAGCGCGCCGGTGATGATCAGCGCGAGATTGCCGAGCGTGAAGCCGATGCCCGCCGCCGCCCAGCCGGAGTAGGAATTGAGCATCGAGATGACGACCGGCATGTCCGCGCCGCC
>Ga0182016_10001373_pt1 | contig 29711 bp, 31 predicted proteins | sample 712S2MmetaG_FD_120491 | JGI IMG/M metagenome (GOLD analysis project Ga0182016, IMG submission 120491) | Permafrost microbial communities from Stordalen Mire, Sweden - 712S2M metaG | ecosystem: Environmental > Terrestrial > Soil > Wetlands > Permafrost | place: Sweden: Stordalen | collected...
CGGCTGCTGAGTATCCTGCACCAGGACATTACCCGGTTGGACCGGCTGGTCACCGACATCTCCAACGCCTCGCGGCTGGATGCGGAGCTTTCGCGCGAGACCCCCCGCCCCCTCGATCTGGGTCGGCTGCTCAAGGACATCAGCGGCCTGTATAACGAGACCGGGCGCGGCGGAGCGGTGGTGCGCTACATCGAGCCGGACGGCCTGGACCCCATGCTGGTGGTCGGCCTGGAAGGATCCCTGGGCCAGGTGTTCCGCAATCTGATCGACAATGCGCGCTCGTTCAGCGCGCCGGACGGCGAGGTGCGGGTGAGCCTATGGCGCGCCGGGCGCGAGGTGCGCGCCGCGGTGGAGGACGATGGCCCCGGCGTGCCGGACGAGAATCTGGAGACCGTCTTCCAGCGATTCTACACCTCAAGGCCCAAGGGGACGGCCTTCGGCTCCAATTCGGGCTTGGGCCTGTCCATCGCGCGTCAAATCGTCGCCGCATATCGGGGCCGCATCTGGGCGGAAAACCGTAAGGGCGCCGCCGGCGAGACCCTCGGAGCTCGTTTTGTGGTCAGCCTGCCTGAATCGAGGCCGGACTCGCGCCCATGATCATGCACGCCGGACTGCTCTGCCTCCACCACGCGGGACGCTGGCTCGGCGCCCTGGTTCAGGGTCCGTCCGGGTCGGGCAAGAGCGATCTGGCCCTGCGGGCCACCGCGCTGGGCCTGGTGGTGGCATCGGACGACCAAACCCTTGTCTGGGTTTGTGAAAACAAGCTCTACGGCGCTTGTCCGGTTCCGATCGCGGGCCTGATCGAAGCCCGGGGTCTGGGGGTGCTGAGTCTGCCCGCCACCCGCAGCCTGGCCCGGATTCGTCTGATCGTCGATTGCCGCCCATCCGATGAGGCGATAGAGCGCATGCCCGATCCGGAGCGCCATTCCGTTCTAGGCATTGAACTTTTCGTGCTGCGTCTGCACGCGCTGGAGCCGTCGGCGCCCATAAAACTCCGCTGGGCGTTGAGTCGGCTTGGAGCGGAGCCCTAAGCGTCGTATCAAGCGGCGGCGGCGAAGGCCGACTCGGGAGACCCCGGTGGAAGACTGCGTATGATTGGGCTCGTGATCGTCACCCACGGGCGTCTCGCCGAAGAATTCGTCCTGGCCATGGAACATGTTGTCGGCCCTCAGCCGGCGGTGCGTGCTATCTGCATCGGGCCAGAGGACGACATGGAGAAGCGGCGGCGCGACATTCTGGACGCGGCCGAGACCGTGGACTCCGGGCAAGGCGTGATCCTGCTGACCGACATGTTCGGGGGCACGCCCTCGAACCTGGCCATCTCGGTGATGGAGCAGACCCGTGCGGAGGTGATCGCGGGACTGAACCTGCCCATGCTGATCAAGCTGGCCAGCGTGCGCGGTCGCGAGGATCTGCACACCTGCGTGGCCTATGCCCAAGAGGCCGGACGCAAGTACATCTCGGTGGCGTCCTACGTCCTGGCTGGCGAAAAATGACGGTCAACCGCACCGTCGACATCTGCAACGCCCGCGGGCTGCACGCCAGGGCCTCCGCCAAGTTCGTGAAACTGGCTTCCACCTTCGACGCGGAGGTCAAGGTCAGTCGCGATGGCCAGACGGTAGACGCTCGCTCGATCATGGGTCTTATGATGCTGGCGGCGGGTCCTGGATGCGAAATCCAGATCGCCGCCGAGGGTCCCGAGGCCGAAAGCGCGGTCGCGGCCTTGGTCGAGCTGGTCGAAGGCCGTTTCGACGAAGACCACTGAAAGCAGGGCCATGGGCGAGATCGCCACGCCGGACAGCCGCGACGCCCGGGAGATCGAACTTAAGTTCGAACTGAAGCCCGAGGCCCTGGACCGCTTGGAGGAGCGCCTGACCGTTCGCGCCGGCGCGCCCAAGCCCAAGCCCGCCCAGACCTTGGTGTCCATCTACTATGACACCGCCAAGTTCGTTCTGCAGAAGTCGGGCTTGACGCTGCGCGTGCGCGAGGATGGCAAGCGGCGCATCCAGACCCTCAAGACCGAGGGCGACGGCCTGTTCACCCGCGGGGAATGGGAGCACGACCTTGCCAAGGGCGAGGCCCTGAACCTGGACGCCTTGCAAGCCACACCCTTCGCCAGCCTGCCCGCCCAGATCGGCCTTGAGCTGAAACCGATCTTCACCACCCGCATGAAGCGGGCCAAGCGCCTGATCCGCGAACCGGCCGGCGAAGTGGAGGCGGCGCTGGACCGCGGGCAGATCGAGGCTGAAGGTCGCACCGAGGCCGTGTGCGAGCTGGAGCTGGAGCTAAAGACGGGCCGTTCCGAGGCCCTGTTCGGGCTGGCGCGGCGGCTGGCCGAGACCGAGGCGCTGCGGCTGAGTTTCGTAACCAAGGCGGAACGGGGGTTCCGCCTCCTGGCCGATACCGCGCCGGGCGCCGCGCCGGGCGAGCCGCCGCAGCTCAAGCGAAGCATGACGACGGCCCAGGCCTTTACCGCAATCGGCGCGCGCGGTCTGCGCCAGCTCACCGCCAACGCCGCGGTGCTGCGCACCCTGCGCCGGCCCGAGGCCGTGCACCAGACGCGGGTGGCCATCCGCCGCCTGCGCACCGCCTTCAAGCTGTTCGAGCCGGTGGTGCGCGACCCGGACTTCGAGCGGATCGCCACGGAATTGCAATGGCTGGCGAGTGAGCTGGACCAGGCCCGCGACCTGGATGTGATGATCGCCGACACCTTCCTGCCGGCCGCCAACCGTTTCGAGGATCAGGACGGCATGGCCGAACTGGGCAAGCGCTTGCATGGCAGTCGAAGCAAGGCCTACGACCGCGCGCTGAAGGCCCTGGACAGTCCGCGCTTCCTGGCCCTGACGCTCGACCTGGCCGCCTGGCTCGACAGTGGGGCGTGGCGCGATCCGGCTGGACCACAATACGACGTGCGCGCCGGCGCGCCGGTCACGCAATTCGCCGAGGCGGCGCTGGACCGACTGCGCCGGCAGATCAAGCGGCGGGGCAAGGATCTGAAGGCCTTGAGTCCGGAGCTGCGCCACCATCTGCGCATCCGCGTCAAACGACTGCGCTACGCCCTGGAGTTCTTCGGCGATCTCTATGGCCACATCCATGGTCGCCGACGGTTCGCCTCGGTGCTCAAGCGCCTGCAGGACTGTCTGGGCGCGCTCAACGACCTGGAGGTGGCGCGCCATCAGGGCCTGGTCCTGGCCGAGGGCGGCGGCCGCGCGGCCGGCGACAGCGCCGCGGAAGGCGCGCGCCAGGCCTTCGCCGCCGGCCTGATGATCGGCGCCCGCGTCCGCGGCCAAAAGTCTCTGATCGACCGGGCCGCCCGCCTCTACGACAAACTGGCCGCCGCGGAGCCGTTCTGGCGAGGCTGAATCATTCCGCTCGGCTCGCCGAATCGCGAGCTGAACGCCGCGATTGGCTGTAGCCCTCAGGCCGTCGCCGCCCTCTGTAGCTCAAGCAGTTCCTCGATCCCCCCGCGCGCCAAATCGAACAACGCCTCGAACTCGGTGCGGGTAAAGCCGCGCTTTTCGCCGGTGGCCTGGATTTCCACGATGTCGCCCTTGCCGGTCAGGACGAAGTTGGAATCGGCCTCGGCGCTTGAATCCTCTTCGTAGTCCAGGTCCAGCACCGGCACGCCATCGCATACCCCGCAGGACACCGCCGCCACCTGGTCCAGGATCGGATCGGTCTTGAGCACGCCCTCGGTCAAGAGGTAGCGGGTCGCCAGGCGCAGGGCGACCCAGGCGCCGGTGATGGCGGCCGTGCGCGTGCCACCGTCCGCCTGCACCACGTCACAGTCGATGGTGATCTGCCGCTCGCCCAGCGCCTTCAGGTCGACAATGGCGCGCATGGATCGCCCGATCAGGCGCTGAATCTCCTGGGTGCGGCCCGATTGCTTGCCGGCGGCCGCCTCGCGCCGGCCCCGCGTGTGGGTCGCGCGCGGCAGCATGCCGTACTCGGCGGTGACCCAGCCCTGGCCCTTGCCGCGCAGGAAACCGGGCACGCTTTCCTCCAGGCTGGCGGTCACCAGCACCTTGGTGTGGCCGAAGGAGACCAGGCACGAACCCTCCGCATAGCGGTTGACCTTCACCTCCAGCGAGACGGGGCGAAGCTGGGCGGAGTCGCGTTGGGATGGTCGCATGATGGTCTTGGTCTCTCTGCATTGGAACGCGCCGCTTGCGCACGCGGAGGCGGCGCTTATCCTAAATGCCGACGACGACGTCCATGCCCAGTTTCTGGGCCAGTATCCGCGGAGCGCCCCAAGGCAGCATGCCAAGCTTCATCTCTCCAGGCGCGTCAGCCATAGGCCCCACCCTGGGCCAGCTCGACGAACGGGCGCGGGACATCTTCCGCCGTATCGTGGAAAGCTATCTGGAGACCGGCGATCCGGTGGGTTCGCGCACCATCTCGCGCGGAGGCGTGGCCCTGTCGCCGGCCTCCATCCGCAACACCATGCAGGACCTGGCCCAGCTCGGTCTTCTGGGCGCGTCCCATTCCAGCGCCGGGCGCATGCCCACGCACATGGGCCTGCGCCTGTTCGTCGACGGCCTCCTGGAGGTGGGCGATATCGGCGATGACGAGCGCACGCTGATCGAGACGCGCCTGGCCGGGCGCGGGCGAAATATGCAGGAGGCTCTGGACGAGGCCTCCTCGCTGCTGTCGGGCCTGGCCGGCGGCGCCGGGGTGGTCGTGGCTCCGGTGCGCGACGCGGGGGTCAAGCACGTGGAGTTTGTGGCGCTCGGTCCCGACCAGGCCCTGGCGGTGATGGTGTTCGACGATGGCCAGGTCGAGAACCGCCTGATGAACCTGGCGGCGGGCATAACACCCTCCGCCCTGCAGGAAGCCTCCAATTTCCTCAATTCGCGCATCGCCGGCCATACGCTTTTGGAAGCGAAGGCCGAAATCCGCACTGAATTGGATATGGCCAAGCAGGCCCTGAACGAGACCGCCGCGCGGCTTGTCGAGGACGGACTGGCGGCCTGGAGCGGGGGCGAGGATACGGACCGGGCCCTGATCGTGCGCGGCCGCGCCAATCTGCTGCAGGACCGCGGCGCGCTGGAGGACCTGGAGCGCGTGCGCATGCTGTTCGACGATCTCGAGCAGAAAGAACAGTTGATCGGATTGCTCGACAATGTGCGCGAGGCCGAGGGCGTGCGCATCTTTATCGGCGCCGAGACAAGGCTTTTCTCCCTTTCGGGTTCCGCTCTGATCGCGGCGCCCTATATGAACGGCCGACAGAGGGTGGTCGGAGCGATCGGCGTGATCGGGCCCGCCCGCTTGAACTATGCCCGCATTATTCCGTTGGTGGATTACACCGCCCGGGTGCTGGGACGACTGCTCGAGACCTGAGAAGGACTGCAAGACCATGACCGACGAATTCGCGCCGGACGAAACCGAGGCCCCTGAAGACGCCGACGAGGCGCTGGAAGCGCTGAAGGCCGAGAACGCCGCTCTGCGCGACCAGGCGCTGCGCTATGCCGCCGACGCCGAGAACACCAAGCGCCGCGCCGAGCGCGAGGCCAACGACGCGCGCGCCTTCGCCATCCAGAAATTCGCCCGCGATCTGCTCGGCGTGGCCGACAACCTGGCCCGCGCCCTGCAACACGCCCCGCTGCAGGATGTGGACCCGGCGGTGAAGAACTTCGTGCTCGGCATCGAGCTGACCGACAAGGAGCTGACCGGCGCGTTCGAGCGCAACGGCCTGAAGAAGATCGATCCGGCCAAGGGCTCGAAGTTCGATCCCCATGTGCACCAGGCTATGATGGAGCAGGAGGCGCCGGACGTGGAGCCGGGCGCGGTGGTCCAGGCGGTGCAGGCCGGCTATGAGCTCTACGGCCGCGTGGTGCGTCCGGCCATGGTGGTGGTGGCCGCCAAGACCGCCGGCGCCAAACCGGCGGGCGGCTATGCGGCGGCTGAGGAATCCGGCGGCGGGGCGGTGGATACGAAGGCCTGATGCGTCACGCTCCCTTCCCCCATCAAGGGGGAAGGAACGTTCAATTCTAAAACCGCCGCACCGCTCCGTCGATTGCATGGCGAGTCTGCTTTCGAAGGCTCCGGCCCTGTCAAGGATGGCCGAAGGCCACCGCTGCGCGGCGAGGCGTAGCCTCGTCCTTGACTGGACCGGAGCCTCGAAAAATCATTCCATCATGCGAATAACGGCGGGGAATGAGCATTGCCCCCTCAACCGCCCACCCCGGCGAGAGGCCGGGGCCCAGATCGTGGGCCCTGAGGTTGGACGGCGGCTCGGTGCGAAGGTTCATTCGAGGTCAGAAGAACCGGTCGTCCTGCTCGTAGATCGCATCCGTCACCGAGAACACCTGTGCGGCGTGCCTATTACGTCATCCCGGGCCATAGCAGTCCCCGAAAGGGCTTTGCCAGAGAAGGGTCTGTCGGATGCGTCGATAACCATCAAGGCGGGGCGACCGTCAGGTTGTTGCCGATGAAGAAGAGAAATGGCTAGGCGATCGTCCGCTGAAGCGATGTCTTCCCAACTACCCAAGATCAGGTCCAGGTTGGCGCCGGCGTCTTCCAGATGCCCTACCGTCCAGTGCATCCAGTACGCCGCGATCGACCGGTCCGCGCTGTGAACCATTCCCCAAACACAACGACTCAGGTTGCCACAGCAATCGCAATGGCCTGAGCTTTCTCCAACGGCCTCTACGCGCAAACTCGTGTGTTGGGCGGTCAAGATGCGCACGCCAGACACTCCGGATCGGCGCTCAACCGCACCGTCCGGCTTTCCCCGTCCAGGGCGTCGTAGAGCCATAGGCGGCCCTCCAGCGGCTGGCCCGCCCCGGTGATCCACTTGACCGCCTCGAGCGCCATCATCGAGCCGATCACCCCGGCCAGGGCGCCGACCACGCCGACCATGGCGCAGGTTTCCGCGTCCGGCGGGATGTTGGGTACAAGGCAGCGGTAGCAAGGCAGGCGCTGCGCCAACGGCTTCCCCCGCGTGAGCCCGGCCGCGAACAGGCTCACCTGGCCGCTCCAGCGGCCGATGGCGCCGGAGATCAGCGGCTTGCCTTCGAACAGGCAGGCGGCGTTGACGGCGAAGCGGGTGGAAAAATCGTCGGTGCCGTCCAAGATGAGATCATAGGGCGCCACGAGCTCGCCCGCATTGGCCTCGCTTAGGGCCGCCGCCAGGGGGACGATGCGGATGTCCGCGTTGAGCGCGGCCAGATGTTCGGCCGCCGCTTGCGTCTTGGGCCGTCCGATGTCGGCTGTGGCGTAGAGCACCTGCCGCTGTAGATTGGACAGGGCCACCGTGTCGGGATCGACGATGCCGATCCGGCCCACCCCGGCGGCGGCTAGGTACAGGGCCGCCGGCGCGCCCAGTCCGCCCGCGCCCACGATCAGCACCTTGGCCGCTTTCAGCTTCTGCTGGCCCGGCCCGCCAATCTCGCGCAGCACCAGATGGCGGGCATAGCGTTCGACTTCGGATTCGCTGAACACCATCAGGCCTCGCCGGCGTAGCGTTCGGCGCGGGCCTGGCGGATCGCATCCTGCAGCTTGCGCCCGAAGTCGGCGCGCTCTTGCGGACCGAGTTGGCGCGCCAGGATCAGGCTGCGGCCCGACAGGGCCAGGCGCACCCGCGCCTCCTCGTTGTCACCGTCCAGCTCAACGCGGGTGAAGGCGGTGGGCGAGCGCCACACCGTGCGCCGCGCCGCGCCGAACTCGTGAATCACCTGCACTTCGTCAGCCGATACCCGCACCCGCTCGGCCTGGCGGCCCTGACGATAGTTGGCGCGGAAAGCCAGGGTCACGGCCACGAAGTCCAGGCCGAGAAAGATGGGGATTGGCGCGGCCTTGAACGCCAAGACCATCAACAGCGCGGTGGCCAGGTTCATGAAGGCCAGACCGCCCAACAGCACATAAAGCCCGGCCTTGGGCAGGGACCGGTTGGGCGTGAGCACGGCGTCCATGTGCAGCGGGGCGTCCATCGGGCCAACTTAACCCATCGCGGCTGCGTGCGGGATCGGATTGTCGTGCGGGACCCCGCCCGAGGTCGTGAATAGAAACGATCTATAGAACAAAGAAAAACTATCGATTGGATTTTTAGGCCCCCACACCCTAACTGTCCTGGAAGCGGCCCTCCCTGGCCGCCCCATGAATAGGAGTTTCCGTATGTTGACCGTTGGCGACAAGCTGCCCGACTTCAAGATCGTCGGCGTGAAGCCCAAGTTCAATCGCCACGAGGAGAACGGGGTCAGCGCCTTCGAGCCTGTCACCCAGGACAGCTTCGCGGGCAAGTGGAAGGTGATCTTTTTCTATCCCAAGGATTTCACCTTCGTCTGCCCGACGGAGATTGTGGCCTTCGCCTCGCTCGCGCGTGAATTCGAGGACCGCGACGCCGTGGTGCTGGGCGGATCGACCGACAACGAGCACTCCAAGCTCGGCTGGCGGCGCGAGCATCCGGACCTGAACAGCCTGCCGATCTGGCAGTTCGCCGACAGCGGAGGCCGCTTCTCCCGCGACCTGGGCGTGCTCAATGAGGAGGAAGGCGTGGCCTACCGCGCGACCTTCGTGGTGGACCCGACCAATGTGATCCAGCACGTCTATGTCACCAACCTCAACGTCGGCCGCAATCCGCAGGACACCCTGCGCGTGCTGGACGCCCTGCAGACCGACGAACTGTGCCCCTGCAACCGCCAGGTCGGCGGTGAAACCCTCGCGGCCTAGCCTGGCCTAGGCCGCAGCCCCGGAACGGCGACCCTCCCCCCCGGCCGTTCCGGGGACCCCATTTGCATAAGATGTTCGCCCCGAAGGAGGCGCGTCCCATGTCCATCGACGCCTTGAGAGATGTCCTGCCCGGCTACGCCAAGGACCTGAGCCTGAACCTGTCGTCCCTGGCCAGCGAGACCCTGCTGAACGACCAGCAGAAATGGGGCGCCTTCCTGGCCAGCGCCTGGGCCGTGGGCGAGCCGCAGACCGTGCGGGCCATCGCGGCGGCGGCCACGGCCGCCGGGCTTTCGCCCGAGGCGGCGACCGCCGCCAAGGCGGCGGCGGCGATCATGGGCATGAACAACGTCTACTACCGGGCGCTGCACCTGCTGCACAATCCGGAGTACCGCACCTTGCCCGCGCGCCTGCGCATGAACGTCATCGCCAATCCCGGCGCGGACAAGACCGACTTCGAGCTGTGGTGCGTGGCGGTGTCGGCCATCAACGGCTGTGGCGCCTGCCTGGATTCCCATGAGGAGGAGCTGAAAAAGCGCGGCGTGCCCGCCGCCCAGATCCAATGCGCCCTGCGCATCGGCGCGGTGGTCAACGCCGTCTCGCGCGTACTGGCGGCCGAGGCGGCCGGCGCGTAGCGCTTTTTAGTTTAACCACAAAGATCACGAAGAACACGAAGGAAGCGCCGCGCTCTTGGTGGTCTTCGTGATCTTCGTGGTTCAATTCTTCCCTTTTTCGCTGCGCGAAGGGTTCAAACCGCCTCGAACACCATTGGCCCGCCCCAGAACGCCTCCACCAGGCCTTTCTGGGGACCGGGCTGGCCCGTGGTGAGAAAACGGCGCAGGCCGCGCGATCCGATGTCATACTCCGGGTGGCTCGCCAGATAGCGCTCCAGGGCGTCGGCCGTGGCGCCCGGCTGGTGGATCAGGGCGGCGCCATCGGGCAAGACGGCGCGAAACAGGTCGCCGGCCAGTTCGTAGTGGGTGCAGCCAAGGATGAAGCGGTCGGGCGGCCGGCCCACGCGGCGGGTCAGATTGTCCGCGTGGCTGAGGATCGCCGCACACAAGATGTCGGCCGAGGCTCCGCCCTCGATCAGCTGCGCCAATTCCGGGCAGGGCTCGACGAACACGGCCAGGTCGCCCCGCCGCTTGTCAATCTCGATCTCATAGACGCGGCTGGCCGCCGTTTGCGGCGTGCAGAACACCCCTAGGGTCTCCAGCGCCTCAGCCTTTTCCGGCGGGCGCTCCGGCTCCTGGGTCCAGGGCAGGCCGGTGGCGGCCTCGATGGTCGGCACGATGATGCCCAGGATATTGGTCGGCCGATCGCGCTGACGGCGAAGCTGGGGCAGCCAGGTCTGCTGCAGGCGGCGCAGGGCGATGGCCGAGGCGGTGTTGCAGCCCAGGACCACCAGATCCGCGCCCGCGTCGAACAGGCGCTGGCATCCTTGCCGGGTCAGGTCGACGATCCGTTCGCCCGGCAGGCGGCCGTAAGGCGTGTGGGCCTGGTCAGCCAGATAGACCAAGTCAGCCGTGGGAAACCGCTCCACCAGAGCCCGGTGGATCGACAGTCCGCCGACCCCAGAATCGAACACGCCGATCGCCATGGCGCCGGGCTTTAGACTGCGGCGAGCTCCGCGTCCATCCGTCGCTCAAGACGCCATTGCCACAGGCAGATGGCGGGCGTGACCAGCAGCTCCATGACGAAGGCCAGTTGCATGGGCAGGTCGGGCGCCCCCACGCGCGCCAGGCTGACCAGCCGACCCAGCCCGCCCACGAACACCAGGACGGTCAGCAGCCGCACCCGGGCGCCTTGCCGCTCGATGGTCGGGATCGCCTGCCAGAAAGCCAGGCCGATGGCCAGCAACAGGCCGGACAGATAGCTGAAGTGGCTGTCGATGGAGGCGTCGGCCGCGCCATGGCCCGCGAAGCCCGGCCCGGCCAGCACCCCCGCCAGCCCCGCGCCCACGGGTACGAGGCCGGCCAGGGCGATCACGATCTGCAGAGGCAGCTTGGAGGGGAGGGGCGGATGGGTGGGCATTGCAGCGGCGCTCATGGGCCTTAAACGGGTGGGAGGGGCGGGTAGATCACTCCCCCCATCCGCTCGCCCCGGCGAAGGCCGGGGTCCAGATCATAAGGCCCCGGCCTCAACAATTGAGCGTCTCGTTGAGGTCAGCCCAATCCGGATTCATCTCCTCGATCAGCCTCAACTTCCAAACCCTGCGCCATTCCTTGATCTGCCGCTCGCGCCGGAAGGCTGTCTCGCGTTCGTCGTGAACCTCGCACCAGACCAGGAGATCGCAGCCGTACTTGGTGGTGAATCCGGGACGAGCCTTGCTCTTATGCTGCCAGACCCGGCCAGGAAGATCGTCGGTGTGGCCGACATAGAGCGTCCCATTGCGGCCGCTGGCCATGATGTAGACGTAAAATGACACCGCAGTGCTCTATGACCTGGACCCCGGCCTTCGCCGGGGCGAGCGGATTATAAATAAGCCAGACCACTCCCAAAATCGCCATGGCGGAGCGTTCTTCGCCTGGCCGGGCGGGGCCAGTCCACCGCTCATATAAACATATCCTTATATCATTATTGCCCGTCGGCGCTGGCGCGGCTATAGGTGCGCTCCTGCAAAGGAGCCGATCCATGGCCGACTATATCGTGCGCGACCTTGCCCTGGCCGACTGGGGCCGCAAGGAGATCGCCATCGCCGAGACCGAGATGCCGGGGCTGATGGCCCTGCGCGCCGAGTTCGGCCAGGACAAGCCGCTCAAGGGCGCCCGCATCGCCGGCTCGCTGCACATGACCATCCAGACCGCCGTGTTGATCGAAACGCTGCAGGCTCTGGGCGCGGACGTGCGCTGGGCCTCGTGCAACATCTTCTCCACCCAGGACCACGCCGCCGCCGCCATCGCCGCCACCGGCACGCCGGTGTTCGCGGTCAAGGGCGAAACCCTGATGGAATATTGGGACTATGCCCACCGCATCTTCGAATGGTCGGACGGCGGCTATCCCAACCTGATCCTGGACGACGGCGGGGACGCCACCCTGCTGTGCGTGCTGGGTCCCAAGGCCGAACAGGACCCCTCGCTGCTGGACCATCCGCAGAACGAGGAAGAGGAATGCCTGTACGCGGTGATGAAGCGCTATCTGAAGGAAAAGCCGGGCTTCTATTCGGCCATTCGCGATAGCGTCACTGGCGTTTCGGAAGAGACCACCACCGGCGTGCACCGCCTGTATCAGATGGCCGAGAAGGGCGATCTGCCGTTCCCCGCGATCAACGTCAACGACAGCGTGACCAAGTCCAAGTTCGACAATCTCTATGGCTGTCGCGAGAGCCTGGTCGACGCCATCCGCCGCGGCACCGACGTGATGCTGTCGGGCAAGGTGGCGGTGGTGGCCGGTTACGGCGACGTGGGCAAGGGCTCGGCAGCCTCCCTGCGCCAGGGCGGCGCGCGGGTGATCGTCACCGAGGTCGATCCCATCTGCGCCCTGCAGGCGGCCATGGAAGGCTATGAGGTGCGCACCATGGAGGGCGCCCTGAAGGACGGCGATATCTTCGTCACCGCCACCGGCAACAAGGACGTCATCACCCTCGAGCATATGCGGGGGATGAAAAACAACGCCATCGTCTGCAACATCGGGCACTTCGACGCCGAAATTCAGGTCGCCGCCCTGCGCAATTTCAAGTGGGACGAGATCAAGCCGCAGGTCCACCATGTGGAGTTCCCCGACGGCAACAAGATCATCCTGCTGTCGGAGGGGCGCCTGGTGAACCTGGGCAACGCCACGGGCCACCCGTCCTTCGTCATGAGCGCGTCCTTCACCAACCAGACCCTGGCCCAGATCGAGCTGTGGACCAACCGCGTGGCCTATGGGAACAAGGTCTACACCCTGCCCAAGCGCCTGGACGAGAAGGTGGCCATGCTGCACCTGGGCAAGCTGGGCGCCGCCCTCACGCAGCTCAAGCCCGACCAGGCCGCCTATATCGGCGTGACGGTCGAAGGGCCGTTCAAACCCGATCATTATCGCTACTGAGTCGATTGATCAGGCGGCGCATTAGGCTTTGCCATAGAATTGTAAGGTAGAGCGGCCTAGGGGCTGGACTGTTTCAGCCCGCGCTGAACCGGACTATGGGAGCCTCATGGCCACCGCCCTGATCCTATCGAGCCATGTGGCCGCCAGCAGCGTTGGCGGCACCGTGCAGGTGCTGGCCCTGGCCGCCTTCCGCATCGACACCATCCTGGCGCCCACCGTGCTGTTCGGCCGCCATCCCGGCTGGGGCGCGCCCGGCGGCGCCTTGGTGCCGGTGGAAGCCTTCGAGGGCATGCTCGACGGGGTGGAGGCCAACGGCCTGTTCGGCCAGATCGACCTGGTCATCACCGGCTATTTCGCCAGCGCCGCCCAGGTGCGCGCCGCCGCCCGCACCATCGACGCCATACGCGCCACCCCTCGCACGGGGGATGAGCCACAGAAAAAGCCCCTGATCATCGTCGATCCGGTGATGGGCGACGCCGGCAAGGGCCTTTACGTGGACGTCGAGACCGCCGCGGCCATCGCCGATGAGCTGATCGCGCGCGCGGACATCGTGGCGCCCAACTGCTGGGAGCTGGAGCGGCTGTCGCATACCCAGATCAAGGACCCGGCGGGCGCGGTCTCCGCCGCCCTGGTGCTGGGCAAGCCGGTGCTGGTGTCCTCGGTGCCCCGCGGGCCGGAGATCGGCGTGGTCTATGCCGACCGGCGCCAGGCGTGGCTGGCCGCTCATGTTCTCGCGCCCAGCGCCCCCAGCGGATCCGGCGACCTGCTCACCGCCCTGTTCGCCGCTTCCCTGCTGGATGGCCAGCCCATCTCCTACGCCCTGGCGCGGGCCGTGGGCGGGGTATGGGAAACCATTTCCTACGCCAATTCGCGCCGGTATCCGGAGCTGCCGGTGAGCGAGATGGGCTCGCGGCTCAAGGGGGTGTCCACGGCGGTGCGAATGGAGCGGCTGGCGTGACCATCGCCGTCGCGGGGCTGTGCCCGGCCCGCTTAGAGCCGGTCCGCCGCGCCTTCGCGGCCAATTTCGAAGGCGACTTTCCCGAGCTGGGCGCGCGCTTCTGCGCCGCCATCGAGGGCGAGATCGTGCTGGACCTGTGGGCCGGCCATGCCGACCGGTCCTGCACGCAGCCATTCGACCAGACGACCTTGACGCCCATCTTCTCCTCCAGCAAGGCGGCCGCGGCCCTCATGTGCGCCTGGCGGGTGGGCCAGGGGGACCTGGACTACGGCCAGCCCGCCGCCCAGCTTTGGCCGGACTTCGCCCAAAAGGGCAAATCGGGGCTCACGGTCGAGCAGGTGCTGTCGCACCAGGCGGGCCTTTGCGGCCTGCGCGAGGCCTTCGACCCGCAGGATTGGTTCGATTGGGACGCCATGTGCGCGCGCCTGACGGCGGCTGAGCCCCTGTGGCCGCCGGGAACCGCCAGCGGCTATCACCCCTCCACCTTCGGCCATCTGGCCGGCGAGCTGTTTCGCCGCGCCGACGGGCGCCCCCTCGGCCAGGCCCTGCGCGAGGAACTTTGCGAACCCTTCGGCCTGGAGCTGTGGATCGGCCTGCCGCAGAGCGAAGACCATCGCGTGGCCGAAACCGTGCGCCCGCCGGCCCTGCCGGACCTGGGCAAGCTGACCGAGGCCAAGACTCTGGCTTTTTTCAAGCCCTGGTCGGCGGCGCCGGCCAAGGACCTGCGCCGCTGGCGCGGGGCCGAACTGCCCGCCAGTAACGGTCACGCCACCGCCGCGGCCCTGGCGCGCATGGCCGCCATCCTGGCCTGCGACGGCCAACTGGACGGACGTGAGGTGCTGGCTCCGGGCCTGGCCCAGGAGGCCGCGCGCGGCCGCATCACCGGCCAGGACCTCGTGCTGCCCTTCGACCTGACCTGGGGCGCGGGCTTCCTGCGCAACCAGGGTCTGGGCATTTACGGCCCGTCCCAGCACGCCTTCGGCCACTCCGGCTGGGGCGGCTCGTGCGTGGCGGCCGACCCCGAACGGCGGCTATCCTTCGCCTATGTCATGAACCGCCAATCCGCGCACCTGATCGGCGATCCGCGGGCGCGGCGTCTGATCGACTCCCTGTACGGCTGTTTGTGAGGCGGGGCTCTGAAGAGCCGCCCAAGCCGGTTCAGGCCGACGCGCGTTCCAAAAGACCACGCTCGTCCAGAAGCTGGGCGATCTGCACGGCGTTGAGCGCCGCGCCCTTGCGCAGGTTATCGGAGACACACCAGAGATTGAGGCCGTGCTCCACCGTCGGATCCTTGCGGATGCGGCTGATGTAGACCGGGAACTCGCCGGCGCAGTCCACCGGGGTGATGTAGCCGCCGTCCTCGCGCTTATCGACCACCACAATGCCCGGCGACTCGCGCAGGATCTCGCGGGCCTCGTCCTCGGTGATCGGGCTGTGGAACTCGATATTGACCGCCTCGGAGTGGCCCACGAACACCGGCACGCGCACGCAGGTGGCGGTCAGCTCGATCTTGGGGTCGAGGATCTTCTTGGTCTCGGCCGCCATCTTCCACTCTTCCTTGGTCGAGCCGTCCGGCAGGAACACGTCGATGTGGGGAATGGCGTTGAAGGCGATCTGTTTGGTGAACTTCTTGGGCGTGGCGTCGCCCAGGCCGTAGATGGCCTTGGTCTGATCCCACAGCTCGTCCATGCCCGCCTTGCCGGCGCCGGAAACGGACTGATAGGTCGAGACCACCACGCGCTTGATCCGCGCCTCCTCGTGCAGGGGGGCGAGCGCCACCACCAGCTGGGCGGTGGAGCAGTTCGGATTGGCGATGATGTTCTTCTTGCGGAAGCCCTCGATGGCGTCGGGGTTCACCTCGGGCACGATCAGCGGCACGTCGGGGTGCATGCGCCAAGCCGAGGAGTTGTCGATCACTACCGGACCGGCCTTGCCGATCTTTTCCGACCAGGCCTTGGACACGTCGCCGCCGGCGGACATCAGCACGATGTCGATCTTGGAGAAGTCGAACTGCTCCAGGTCCTTGCACTTGAGGGTCCGGTCGGCGAAGGACACTTCCATGCCCATGGATTTGCGCGAGGCCACGGCGAAGATTTCGTCCACGGGGAAGTTCACTTCCTCGAGGATCGCCATCATTTCTCGGCCCACGTTGCCCGTGGCGCCGACTACGGCGAGCCGGTAGCCCATAGGAAATCTCCCGTATTCTGAAGGAAGGGGCAGTTACGCCCTCAACGGCTTTTTCGCAAGGCGCCAGAGGCAAACGGCTTCATCTTGGAGCCTGGATTAGGCTCCCCATTTTTGAATCGGGGGCGCCTAATAAGCCCGCCCCGTGACCTCCAGCCCCTGAGCCTTGAGCTGTTCCAAAAGCCCGCCCGGGCTTGTCAGGCTGCGGATGTCGATGGCCAATACGGTCTTGCCGGGTTGCTGCAGGGTCTGGGCCAGGCCCTTGGCCCAATCCTGCATGCGCCGGTCCTCAAGCCGCCGGAATCCGGGCGTGGAGGTGAAGCAGGCGTCCGAGACGATCTCAGCCTGGTCCCCCAGGGCGGCGTCCACCTGACCGTGCGCCCACGCCTCGCCCAGCCGGGCGGAAAAGGCCGGCAGGCGCGGGGCCATGTCCACCGCCAGGGCCAGGCACCTTTCCTGGTCCTGGGGAGAGGCGTCCTTGAAAGCCTGGATCATGGAGCCGGTGGAGTAGTTGGTCAGCCGACGCGTGGGGACCTTCTTGGCCTCAGCCAGGTGCATCAGGGTCTTCTGCGGCCCTTCCATATTGAGCCCGTCGTGCTTCTGAGCGTCCGCCACGAGCGCGATGAACACCACCAGCGGACGCCAATGATCGTAGTGGGCCGGGTCCTGGCCCACGGAGGCGGCCGCGGCGTCGAACTTCCGCCGCTGGTCCGGGCTCATGGCGCCGCGCAGGGTCTGGCCGCCGGGGTAATGGTAACGATGGCTGGGATCGAGCAGCAGGCCCACCATGTCGAGCATGCCGATCGAGGCGCCGGGCGGCAGGATCAGTTCGTGCGCCCCGTCCAGCGCCGCTTCGACCCGGCGGGTGTCCCACTCCAGCCGCTTGGGCGTCGGTCCGGCCAGGCCGACGATCCACAGCTCGGACTTGGGCGTGGACACGCGCCACAGGGCGGGCCCGGGCAGATGGGCAATGATCTCGATCTCTGACACCGGAGTGTCCGACGCCGGCGCGGAATCGGACGCCGGCGGCGTCTGGCCCCAGGCCGGACCGGCCAGGGTCAGGATCAGCAGGGCGCGGCGAAGGATGGCGGCGATGGACATGTCAGCCCCTCCTTAGAACACGATGGGTTTGGGGGATCGCCTAAACGCTGAATCGTTCTCTGGATTCCAAGGTGCAGAGCCTGATTCAGGCTTCAAGATGAAGCCATCAGGCTCTAGGCCCTCCGGATAGCTACAAAGCGGCAAGCACCGCATCGCCCATCTCCGAAGTGGTGTTGCGTCCGCCTAGGTCGCCCGTGCGCACGCCCTTGTCCAGCGCCGCCGTGACCGCCGCATAGAGCCGCTGGTCCAGGTCCGGCCGCCCCAGCGACCAGCGCAGGGCCATGCCGAAGGACAGGATCGCGGCCAGGGGATTGGCCAGACCCTTGCCGGCGATGTCGGGCGCCGAACCGTGCACGGGTTCGTACAGGCCAGGCCGTCCCGCCGTCGACAGCGCGGCGGACGGTAAAAGCCCGATGGAGCCGGTGAGCATGGAGGCCTCGTCCGACAGGATGTCGCCGAACAGGTTGTCGGTGACGATCACGTCGAACTGCTTGGGGTTCTTGACCAGCTGCATGGCGGCGTTGTCCGCCAGCATGTGCTCCAGCTGCACGTCTGGGTAATCGCGGGCGTGCAGGGCGGTGACCACCTGGCGCCAGAACAGCCCCGAATCCATCACATTGGACTTTTCCGCCGAGGTCACCTTATTGCGGCGGCTGCGCGCCAGCTCGAAGGCCACCCGCGCCACCCGCTCGATCTCGCTCTGGGTATACACCTGCAGGTCGAAGCCGCGCTTCTCGCCGCTGGGCGTGTTGTTATCGATCCCCTTGTCGCCGAAATAGACGCCTGAGGTCAGCTCGCGCACGATCATGATGTCGAGCCCGGCGACGATCTCGCGCTTGAGGGTCGAGGCGTCGGCCAGGGCCTCGAAGCACAGGGCGGGCCTGAGGTTGGCGAAGGCGTCCATCGCCTTGCGCAGCCCCAGCAGCCCCGCTTCGGGCCGTTTATCGCGTGGGACGGCGTCCCACTGCGGCCCGCCCACAGCGCCCATCAGCACCGCCTGGCTGCTCAAGGCCAGGTCGCGGGCCTCGTCGGACAGCGGCGTCCCGTAAAGGTCATAGCTGGTCCCGCCAAACGGCCGCTCCTCAATGTCGAGCTGCAGGTCCGCGTGCTCGGCCAGCCAGGCGGCCACGCGCTTGACCTGCCCGATCACTTCCGGGCCGATGCCGTCGCCCGGCAAGAGCAGAAGCCGGGGGGTGTTGGTCTGGGGCATGGGTTTTTCTCTAAAGCGACCTGGAGGAGGCGATCTCGTAAATGGTCAGGGCGCGCTCGGACACCCCAAGTTCGGCGCCGGCCGCGCGCCAGGCGATGAAATGCGGGGCGGAAAAGTGGGCGTCTAGCGCCGCTTGGTCGCGCCAGGTCTCGGCGATGATGATGCGGCCCGGTTCGGTCACGTCCTCGCCGAAACTGTAGGCGATGCAGCCATCCTCGCGGCGGGTCGCCTCGACCAGGGCGCGTATCGCAGGGCGGGCGGCGGCGACTTTGTCCGCGGGGATGCGGACTGTCCCGGAAATCACGATCATGCCTTGGTCTTTCTTGTTTTGCGCTATCGGCCTGCGGCCTGCTTGAGCATTTCTTGTTTTACGCTATCGGCCTGCGGCCTGCTTGAGCGCTGGTCAAGCCGCCCAGGGCCGGGCCCGGCGCTGCTTTTCTTCGTACAGGTCGATGTCGGCGGCGTGCTCCAGGGTCTCGCCGATGGCGTCAAGGCCCTTGATCAGCTTCTCCTTGCGGCCGGCGTCGATCTCGAACGACACGATCGCGCCGGAGGGCGCGCAAATCGTCTGGGCTTGCAGGTCCACGGCGAACACGTGGTTGCCGCCCTTGGCCTCGCCCATGAGGAGGTGCAGTTCCTCGGCCGTCACGACGACCGGCAACAGGCCGTTCTGGAAGCAATTGTTGTAGAAGATGTCGGCGAAGCTGGTGGACACAACGCAGCGGATTCCGAAGTCATCCAGCGCCCAGGGCGCATGTTCTCGCGATGAGCCGCAGCCGAAGTTGTCGCCCGCGATCAGGATGCGCGCGCCCTTGTAGGCCGGCTGGTTGAGCACGAACTCAGGCTTTTCCTTGCCCTCCAGGTCGAAGCGGAAGTCGTAGAACAGCCCCTTGCCCAGACCCTCGCGCTCCACCGTCTTGAGGAACTGCTTGGGGATGATCTGGTCGGTGTCGATGTTGGCCGCCGGCAGGGGCGCGGCCACGCCCTGAAGCTGTTCAAACTTGCGCATCACAGAAACTCCCGCACGTCGGCGATGTGGCCGCGGATGGCGGCGGCGGCGGCCATGGCGGGGCTCATCAGGTGGGTGCGCCCGCCTCGGCCCTGGCGGCCCTCGAAGTTGCGGTTGGAGGTGGAGGCGCAGCGCTCCTCCGGAACCAGGCGGTCCGGGTTCATGCCCAGGCACATGGAGCAACCCGGCTCGCGCCATTCGAACCCTGCGGCGATGAACACCTTGTCGAGGCCTTCGGCTTCCGCCTCTTCCTTGACCAGGCCCGAGCCCGGCACCACCATGGCGCGCACGCCCGGAGCCACCTTCAGCCCCAGGTCCAGGGCCTTTTGCGCGATCTGGGACGCCTGGCGCAGGTCCTCGATCCGGCTGTTGGTGCAGGATCCGATGAACACCCGCTGCACCTTGGCGTCGGTGATCTTCTGGCCGGCGGTCAGGCCCATGTATTCCAGCGCCCGGCGCGCGCCCGCCTGCTTGTCCTCGCTCGCGAAACTCTCGGGCGAGGGCACCTGGCCATCCACCGCGACCACGTCCTCGGGGCTGGTGCCCCAGGTGACGGTGGGGGCGATCTTGGACACGTCGATGGTCAGCTCGCGGTCAAACACCGCGTCCGCATCGGAGAAGAAGGTCTTCCAATAACCGACAGCCAAGTCCCAGGCCGCGCCCTTGGGAGCGGCGGGCTTGCCCATCAGATAGGCGAGGGTCTTGTCGTCAGGAGCCACCAGGCCGGCGCGCGCGCCCCCTTCGATGGTCAGGTTGCACAGGGTCATGCGGCCTTCCATCGACAGGGCCTCAATGGCCGGGCCCGCATATTCGATGACGCAGCCGGTGCCTCCGCCCGTGCCGATCTGGCCGATCAGGGCCAGGGCGTAGTCCTTGGCGCCCACGCCCGGGATCGGCTCGCCGACAAAATTCACGCGCATGTTCTTGGACTTGCGCTGGCGTAGGGTCTGGGTGGCCAGGACGTGCTCGACCTCGGAGGTGCCGATGCCGTGGGCCAGGGCCCCGAAGGCGCCGTGGGTCGAGGTGTGGCTGTCGCCGCAGACGATGGTCATGCCCGGCTGGGTGCGGCCCTGCTCGGGGCCGACCACGTGCACGATGCCGTTCCTCACATCGCCCATGGGGAAGAACTCGATGCCGAAGTCCTTCACGTTGCGGCCCAGGGTCTGCAGTTGCAGTCGCGCCTCGGCGTCCTCCACCGCATCCACGCCCTTGGCCTGGCCTTCGGTGGGAATGTTGTGGTCGGCCACCGCCAGGGTCAGGTCTGGCCGGCGCACGGGCCGGTGATTGGCGCGCAGGCCGGAAAAGGCCTGGGGCGTGGTCACCTCGTGAATCAGGTGCAGGTCGATATAGAGGATCGACTCCCCATTGGGGTCCTCGGCCACCAGATGGGCGCCCCAAATTTTGTCGTACAGCGTTTTTCCGGACATGGCGGGCATGTAGGCCGACGGGTCGCGTTCGTAAAGTGCGCACGGGCGTGGGCGCATTGGGAACGAGCTGTGGGGAGAGGAAGGCGGAGGTGAAGACCGCGAAGGGGTCTGCGGCCCTCACCTCACGCCTATGCTTGGAGGGCTAATCCGAAGCCTGTTAAACCTACACCGCAAACCATTGTTCGAAATAAACATTATGTCGCAGGTCGATGTTGCGGCGCAAAGCCTTACAGGACAAGGCCTTGCGTTTCTGGCCGGCCCGTCATGAGGTTCAGGTTTTGCACCGCGGCGCCGGCCGCGCCCTTGCCCAGATTGTCCAGGGCGGCGATGAGTCGGACCTGACCGCGCGGCGCGTTGCCAAACACATAGAGGCGCAATCGGTCCGTGCCCTTGAGGATCTCCGCATCGAGGGCGCCATGGCCGTCCTCCAGGCTGGCCACGTCCACCAGGGCTTCGCCGGCGTAGGTCTCGGCCAGCACGGCGTGGATTTGCTTGACCGAGGGATGCCCAGCCAGGGCCCACAGCTGCAGGGGAACCTCCACCAGCATGCCGCGGTAGTAGCGCCCGACGCTGGGGGCGAAGATCGGCGGATGCTCCAGTCCCGCGTGGACCTGCATCTCCGGCACATGTTTGTGCAGCAGGTCCAGGCCGTAGGTCTGCACCACGGTGTGCGTATAGTCGGCGCCCGCCTCGTCCTGGAAGGCGGCGATCATGCTACGCCCGCCGCCGGAATAGCCCGACACCGCGTTGACAGTGATGGGAAACCCCGCTGGGACAAGGCCGGCCCGAACCAGGGGCGCGACCAGGGCCAGGAAGCCGGTGGGATAGCAGCCCGGATTGCTCAGCCGCTTGGTTGCGGCGATCGCCCGGCGCTGGCCAGGCTTCAGCTCGGCCATGCCGTAGGTCCAGCTGGGCTGGGTGCGGTGAGCCGTGGAGGCATCGATCACCTTCACGTCGGGGTTCTCGATCAGGGCCGCGGCTTCTTTGGCCGCGTCGTCGGGCAGGCACAGGATCACCAGGTCGGCCCCGTTCAGCGCCGCGCGCCGCGCCTGGGGGTCCTTGCGCTGGTCGCCTTCCAACGCCGTCAGCTCAAGCCCGGCATGGCCGGCCAGCCGTTCGCGGATCTCCAGGCCGGTGGTGCCCGCCGCGCCGTCGATGAAAACCCGGGTGGTCATGTGCATCCTCCATGTGGGCATGGGGCTAACGCTTCGCTGCTCGAGCCCCAAGCCCAAACCAAGACCGCGCTCAAACAGCCGATAGGCGATAGCGCCAAACCAAAAACGCCCTCAAGCAGCGAGCGCCAGCGAGCGGTAGGGCAAACCAAAACGCCCTCAAGCAGCGAGCGCCAGCGAGCGGTAGGGCAAACCAAAACGCCCTCAAGCAGCGAGCGCCAGCGAGCGGTAGGGCAAACCAAAAAGGCCCCGGCGTCGCCGCCGAGGCCCCTAGAGTCCGGTCCGTCCCTGAGGATTATTCCCCGGAGGCGGGCGTTTCTTCCCTGGCCACTTGGCGTTCGGCGATGCGGGCCGACTTGCCGCGACGGTCGCGCAGATAATAGAGCTTGGCCCGGCGCACCGCGCCACGGCGCTTCACTTCGATGGATTCGATCATCGGCGACATCAGCGGGAACACCCGTTCCACGCCTTCGCCGAAGGAAATCTTGCGCACGGTGAAGTTCTCATGCACGCCGCCGCCGGAGCGGGCGATGCACACGCCTTCGTAGGCCTGAACGCGCTCGCGCTCGCCTTCCTTGATCTTCACGTTCACACGCAGGGTGTCGCCCGGCTGGAAGGTCGGGATGGCCCGCTTGGCCAAGAGTCGCTCGGACTCTTCGCGTTCCAGCTCAGCAATAATATTCGTCGCCATATCAAAACTCCTTGGGCTTATTCGCCCTTTGCCTGTTGTTTGGCGAGGAAGGCGGACCAGAGATCCGGCCTCATCTCGCGGGTAGTATTCTCGCTCTGCGCCCGGCGCCACCTGGCGATTTCGCCATGGTGCCCGCCGAGCAGAACCTCGGGTATCTCATGGCCCTCGAAGGAGCGGGGCCGCGTGTACTGCGGATGCTCCAGAAGACCGTCCTCGAAACTCTCCGACTCCAGCGACGCGGACTGGCCAAGGACCCCCGGAACCAGCCGCACGCAGGCTTCGATCGTCACCATGGCCGCCGCCTCGCCGCCGGCGATCACCGCGTCGCCCACGGCGACCTCCTGAAACCCTCGGGCGTCGAGCACCCGCTGGTCCACCCCCTCGAACCGGCCGCACAGGACGATCAGTCCCGGCGCCTTGGCCCATTCATGCACTTTCGCCTGGGTCAGGGGCCGACCCCGGGCGCTCATATACAAAAGCGGCCGTTTCGACCGCTCCACTGAATCCAGTGCGGCGGCGATGACGTCCGCTCTTAGAACCTGTCCTGGGCCGCCCCCTGCGGGGGTGTCGTCCAGGAAGCCGCGCTTATCTCTTGAAAAGGCGCGAATGTCCACCGTCTCAAGCGACCACAGCCCCTGTTCGCGCCAGGCGCTGCCGATGAGCGACGCGCCCAGCGGTCCGGGAAACGCCTCCGGCGCCATGGTCAGGACGGTGACGGCGAAGGTCATCCGTCCTTCTCCGAAACCTCGTTGGGCGGATCGGCGATGATCTTTCCGCCCTCGATGTCCACGGTCGGCACGGCTTCGCGGGTGAAGGGCAGGTACCAGGTCTTGCCGCGACCGGGATCGATCTCCAACAGGTCGCCGGCGCCGAAGTTGGGCGCGGCCTTGACCTTGCCCAGCACGGCGCCGCCCGGCGTTTCGACGCGAAGACCGATCAAATCGGCCAGGTAGAACTCGTCCTCCTCCGGCGGCGGCAGGACCGAGCGCGGCGCGAACAGCTTGAGCCCGCGCAGCCTGTCCGCCGCGGTCTTGTCGGACACTTCCTTGGCGCGGGCGATCACCCCGCCCTTGAACGAGCGGCCGGAGACCAGGGTCAGGGCGTGCTCGCCGTTTTCCCGCAGCAGGACGCGGTAGTTGATCAGGGCCAGCGGGTTTTCCGTATAGGCCGCGATGCGCATCTCGCCCTGCACGCCGAAAGCGCCCGTGACCTTGCCGATCAGGATCAGTTTGTCGGTCATGGTCCTACGACGCCCTATCGTCATCCTCGGGCGAACCCGAGGATGACGTTTCTCTTAACCTTCGACCGGAGCGGTTTCTTCAGCAGCGGCTTCGGCGGCAGGCGCCTCTTCGGCCGCGGGAGCGGCTTCTGCGGGAGCCTCGACGGCCGGGGCTTCCTCGGCGACGGGCGCCGCTTCGGCCACAGCTTCGGGCGCAGCGACTTCAGGCTCGGCCACGACTTCCGGCTCCGGCGCGGGAGCCGGCGCGGGCTTGGCGGCGGCTTCGGCGGCCGCGGCGGCGAGCGCGGCTTCACGCTGGGTGCGTTCGGCGGCGCGTTCCTCGGCCTTCTTGCCCGGCTTGCCCTTGTTGGGGTTGTTGCCGTGCTGCCATTCCACCAGACCTTGCTGGCCCAGGAAGCGCGCCACCCGATCGGTGGGCTGAGCGCCCTTCTTCAGCCACGCCTGGATCGACTCCAGCTTCAGGACCACCCGCTTGGGGTCTTCCTTCTTCAGGAGCGGATTGTAGGAGCCGACCTTCTCGATGAAGCGGCCGTCGCGGGCGGCATGGCTGTCGGCCACCACGATGGAATAGTACGGCCGCTTCTTGGCGCCGCCGCGCGCGAGACGGATTTTCAGCATTTGAGGTCTTCCTTCTGAGGGTCTGAAATTCAGGATTTGGGTTTGTTGAACGGGAAGCCCGGCATGCCGCCGAGCCCTGGAAGTTTAGGGGCGCCCCCGCCGAGCCCCGGCAAGGTCGGGGGCGTCTGGCCGGGGCCGCCCATCAGTTTGGCCAGATCGGCCTGGCTGGGCATGCCGCCGGGAGGCATGCCGCCGCCAGGACCGGCGCCCATGCCCATGGCCTGGGCCATGCGCGCCATGGACTTGCCGCCGTCGCGGCTCATCATCTTGAAGGCGTCGGCCATCTGGCGGTGCTGCTTGAGCAGGCGATTGACCTCCTGCACCTCGACGCCGGCTCCGGCCGCGACGCGGCGCTTGCGCGAGCCGTTGAGGACGTCCGGTTTGCGACGCTCCAGCTTGGTCATGGAGGTGATGATCGCCTCCTGCCGCTTGAACACCTTGTCCGAGATATTGGCCTCGGCGATCTGCTTCTTGATCTTCTGCACGCCTGGCAGAAGGCCCATCAGGCCCTGCATGCCGCCCATGCGCTGCATCTGACGCAGTTGTTCGGCCAGATCGTCCAGGTCGAACTGACCCTTCTGCATCTTCTTGGCCATCTTCTCGGCCTTGGCGGCGTCGAAGTCGGCGGCAGCCTTTTCAACAAGCGCCACCACGTCGCCTGCGCCGAGAATCCGCCCGGCCACCCGGCGCGCATCGAAGGCGTCCAGGGCGTCGATCTTCTCGCCGGCGCCCAGGAACTTGATCGGCAGGCCGGTCACGGCGCGCATGCTCAGCGCCGCCCCGCCGCGGGCGTCGCCGTCGGCGCGGGTCAGGATCAGGCCGGTCAGCGGCAGGCGCTCATGGAAGGCCTTGGCCGTGCGCACCGCGTCCTGGCCGGTCAGGCTGTCGGCCACCAGCAGGGTCTCGATCGGCGATGCGATGCGGGCGATCTCAGCCGCCTCGCTCATCATGGCTTCGTCCAGCGTCGTGCGGCCGGCGGTATCGAGGATCAGCACGTCGTAGCCGCCCAGCCGCGCGGCCTGCAGCGCCCGGCGGGCGATGTCCGGCGCGCTCTGGCCGGCCATGATCGGCAAGGTGTCGACCTCGGCCTGCTGGCCCAGGGCGGCGAGCTGCTCCATGGCCGCCGGACGGCGGGTGTCGAGCGAGGCCATCAGGACCTTCTTGCGCTCGAGCTTGGTCAGGCGCAGGCCCAGCTTGGCCGAGGTGGTGGTCTTGCCCGAGCCCTGCAGGCCGGCCATCAGGATCACCGCCGGGGGCGTGGTCGCCAGGTTCAAGCCTTCGGCTGGGCCTTCGCCGCCCAGCATGTCCACCAGGCCGTCGTGGACGATCTTGACCACCTGCTCGGAGGGCTTGACCGCGCGGATCACGCTTTCGCCCGAGGCCAGCTCCTTGGCCTTGGCGATGAAGTCGCGCACCACCGGCAGGGCCACGTCGGCCTCGAGCAGGGCCAGGCGCACCTCGCGCAGGGCCTCCTCGATATCGCGCTCGGACAGCACGCCGCGACCGGTCAACCGGTCGAACACCCCTGTCAGTCGCTCGCCTAAGCTCTCGAACATGCTCTCGCCTCAACAGTCCCGACGAATACGCAACGCAAAACGCCCCCGTGCGCGATCACGCGGACGGGGGTCCTCGCCGCCCTCGTCCATCAGGAGATGGGGTCGTGGCGGTGGAGGCGCGTTGCAAAATGCGCCGAGGGAGCCGGCTTATGCGCGCGGGGAGGGCGGAGAGTCAAGAAAGAGGGCTGGCAGGCCCTATCCCGCCAACCCCTTCAACCGATACAGCGCCTCCATCGCCTCGCGGGGCGACATGCCGTCCAGATCGAGCGCGGCTAGCGCCAGCTCCACTTCGCTGGGGGACGGTTTGAACGCCGGCGTCTCAGCCTCAGCCGCCGCGGCGAACAGGGGCAGGTCGTCCAGGCGCGCCGGAGACGATGCCTGGCTCTCCAGCCGTTCCAGCACCTGGCGGGCGCGGGCCACCACGGCGGGGGGCACGCCGGCCAGCTTGGCCACCTGCACGCCATAGGAGCGGTCGGCCGGCCCGGTCTGGGCTTCGTGCAGGAACACCAGTTCGCCGTTCCACTCCTTGGCGCGCAAGGACAGATTGCCCACGTGGGCCAGGCGATCCTCCAGCCGGGCCAGCTCGTGGTAGTGGGTGGCGAACAGGGCCCGGCAGCGGTTCACGTCGTGCAGGGCCTCCGCGCAGGCCCAGGCGATGGCCAGGCCGTCGTAGGTGGCGGTGCCTCGGCCGATCTCGTCCAGGATTACCAGCGAGCGCGGCGTGGCCTGGGTCAGGATGGCGGCGGTCTCCACCATCTCGGCCATGAAGGTCGAGCGGCCCCGCGCCAGGTCGTCCCCCGCGCCCACCCGGCTGAACAGCTTGTCCACCACGCCCAGCCGCAGCCGCCGCGCCGGCACGAAACAGCCCGACTGGGCCAGGATGGCCAGAAGGGCGTTCTGGCGCAGGAAGGTGGATTTGCCGGCCATGTTGGGCCCGGTGACGATGGCCAGACGCGCGCCGGCGGTTCCCGCCCCGTCCAGCCGGCAGTCGTTGGGGGTGTAGGGCGCGCCGGTGCGGCGCACCGCCGCCTCCACCACCGGATGGCGCCCCGCCTCCGCCTCGAACGCTAAGGAGCGGTCGATCTGCGGTCTCACCGCCTGCTCGTCCTGCGCCCACTCCGCCAGGCCGGCGGCCACGTCGAGCCCCGCCAGGGCGGCGGCGGCGCGCTGGATATCGGCCGCCAGATCGCGCGCGCGGCCCACCCACCCGTCGAAGATCTCCGTCTCGATGGCCAGGGCGCGCTCGCCGGCCTGGGCGATGCGGGCGTCCAGGTCCGCCAGCTCCACGGTGGTGAAGCGCACCTGATTGGCCAGGGTCTGGCGGTGGATGAAGGTGGCGTTGAGCGGCGCGCTCATCAAGGGCTCGGCCTGTTTGGCCGTGGCCTCCAGGAAATAGCCCAGCACCGCGTTGTGGCGGATGCGCAGGGCGACGCCGCTCTCGGCTTGCAGGCGCTGCTCCAGGGCCGCGGCCACCTTGCGGCTATCGCCCTGCAAGGTGCGAGCCTGATCCAGCTCGGGACTGAAGCCGGAGGCCACGAAGCCGCCATCGCGCGCCTGGGCCGGCAGGTCCGGGCCCAGGCCCACGGCCAACAGATGCGTGAATTCCGCCAGGGCCGGATGTTCGTCCGGCGTCAGGGCCAGGGCCGGCGCCTTGATTTCGCTCGGCGCGTCCCCAAGGTCATTGGCGGCGAGGTCGCGGTCCGCGCCGATCAGGGCCGCAAGCTCCGCCCCGCATTGCAGGGCGCCCTTCAGGGCCCCCAAGTCGCGCGGCCCGCCTCGGCCTAGGGCCAGGCGCGAAAAAGCCCGCGCCGGATCGCCCGCGCCTTTCAACAGGCGGCGCGTCTTCTCGCGCAGGTCACGCCGCTCCCCGAACCACTGCACCGCATCTAGCCGCGCCTCGATGGCTTCAGGGTCCAGCAGCGGCCGGGCTAAGCGCGCGGCCAGCAGACGCGCGCCGCCGGAGGTGATGGTGCGGTCGATGGCGGCCAGCAGCGAGCCCTCGCGGGCGCCCGATTGGCTGCGCTCGATCTCCAGGCTGGCGCGGGTGGCCGGATCGATGGCCATCACGTCGGACTCGCCCGCCCGGCGCGGCGGCGACAGGGCCGGCATGCGCCCGGCTTGGGTCGTCTCCAGATGCGCCGCGATCAGGCCGAGGGCCGAGATTTCCGCCCCGCTCAGGGCCCCGAAGCCGTCCAGGGTGTCCACGCCGTAGAGGCGCTTGAGCCGCGCCTCGGCGGCCTGGGGCTCGGCCAGGGCCTGGGCCATGGGCTGAACCAGCCCGCTCTGCGCCTTGAACGCCTGGGCCAGGGCCTCGTCGGCGAACAGCCGGTCGGGCACAAGGATTTCCGACGGTTGCAGGGCGGCCAGCGCCGCCGAGACGCCCGCGCGGCCCACACTGATGCAGTCTACCTCGCCGGTGGACAGCTCCACGCTGGCCACCGCCGCCTGGCCCGCGCGCACCGCCACCGCCGCCAGCCGGTTGGAGCCGCGCGCATCCAGCAAGCCGTCCTCGGTCAAGGTGCCGGGCGTGACCACGCGAACCAGGTCCCGCCGCACGATGGACTTGGAGCCGCGCTTTCTGGCCTCGGCCGGGTCCTCCATCTGCTCGCACACGGCCACCTTGAAGCCCGCGCGGATCAGCTTGGCCAGATAGGCCTCGGCCGCGTGCACCGGCACCCCGGCCATGGGGATATCCTGGCCCGCGTGCTTGCCGCGCGCGGTGAGCGCTATGCCCAGGGCCGCGGCGGCCTTCACGGCGTCCTCGAAGAACAGCTCGTAGAAGTCGCCCATGCGGAAGAACACCAGGGCGTCGGGTTGGCGCGCCTTGGCCTCGAAGAACTGGGCCATCACCGGGGTGGCGTTGGCCAGATCGAAGGCGGGCGACGGCGCGGGGTCGGTCACGGCGTTCATGAGGGCGGACGCTAGCCAGAGTCTGCCCTTCACGAAAGAGCGAGTTCCCTTCAAGAATGGAAGCGGCGCTGCTAAGCAGCCTCAACCCCGTTGATGGAACCTGCCATGCGCGACCTTGCCCAGCCTAGCCTTGAGCAGCCCCGGCACGACTGGACTCTTGCTCAGATCGAGGCCCTGTTCGACCTGCCGTTCACCGAGCTGGTCTATCAGGCGGCGGCCGTGCACCGGGCCTGGTTCGATCCCGCCGAGGTGCAGCGCTCTCAGCTTCTCTCGGTCAAGACCGGCGGCTGCGCGGAAGACTGCGGCTACTGCAGCCAGTCCGCCCATTTCGACACCGGGCTGAAGGCCTCGCGCCTGATGCAGGCGCAGGCGGTGATCGAACAGGCCCAGGCCGCCAAGGCCGGCGGGGCCCAGCGCTTTTGCATGGGCGCGGCCTGGCGCGAGCTGAAGGACCGCGATCTGCCGCAGCTTTCCGCCATGATCTCGGGGGTCAAGGCCCTCGGCCTGGAGACCTGCGCCACCTTGGGCATGCTGACGGCGGATCAGGCCAAGGCGCTGAAAAGCGCGGGGCTGGACTACTACAACCACAACCTCGACACCGGGCCGGACTACTACGACAAGGTGATCACCACCCGCACCTATCAGGACCGGCTGGACACCCTGGCCCATGTGCGCGCGGCCGGCGTGTCGGTGTGCTGCGGCGGCATCGTCGGCATGGGCGAGACGCGGGCCGACCGCGCGGGCCTTCTGCAAGCCCTGGCCAACCTGCCCGAGCACCCCGACAGCCTGCCGATCAACGACCTTGTGCCCATCCCCGGCACGCCGCTGGGCGACAGCGAGCCCATCGACGGGCTGGAGTTCGTGCGCACCATCGCCGTGGCCCGGCTGGTCTGCCCCAAGGCCGTCGTTCGCCTGTCGGCTGGCCGCGAGGGCATGAGCCGC
>Ga0182016_10001374_pt1 | contig 29692 bp, 25 predicted proteins | sample 712S2MmetaG_FD_120491 | JGI IMG/M metagenome (GOLD analysis project Ga0182016, IMG submission 120491) | Permafrost microbial communities from Stordalen Mire, Sweden - 712S2M metaG | ecosystem: Environmental > Terrestrial > Soil > Wetlands > Permafrost | place: Sweden: Stordalen | collected...
CGGCCTCAAGGTCGCGGCGGTCAAGGCGCCGGGCTTCGGCGATCGCCGCAAGGCGATGCTCGAGGACATCGCCATCCTGACCGCCGGCCAGATGATCGCCGAGGACCTCGGCGTCAAGCTGGAGAACGTCACGCTCGACATGCTCGGCAAGGCGAAGAAGATCCGCATCGAGAAAGAGAACACGACGATCGTCGAAGGCGCCGGCAAGAAGAAGGACATCGAGGCGCGCATCGCCCAGATCAAGGCGCAGATCGAGGAGACGACCTCCGACTACGACAAGGAGAAGCTGCAGGAGCGGCTGGCGAAGCTCGCCGGCGGCGTGGCGGTGATCCGGGTCGGCGGCGCGACCGAGATCGAGGTCAAGGAGAAGAAGGACCGCGTCGACGACGCCCTCAACGCCACCCGCGCCGCGGTCGAGGAAGGCGTCGTGCCGGGCGGCGGCGTCGCGCTCCTGCGCGCCAAGGGAGCGGTCGCCAAGCTCAAGAGCGACAACGCCGACGAACAGGCCGGCATCAACATCGTGCTGAAGGCCCTCGAGTCGCCGATCCGCCAGATCGTCGAGAATGCGGGCGGCGAAGGCTCGATCGTCGTCGGCAAGATCTCCGAGAACAAGTCGCAGACCTTCGGCTTCAACGCCCAGAACGATGAATATGTCGACATGCTCGAAGCCGGCATCGTCGATCCGGCCAAGGTCGTGCGCACGGCGCTGCAGGACGCGGCTTCGGTCGCCGGCCTGCTGATCACCACCGAGGCGATGGTCGCCGAACTGCCGAAGGACAAGCCCGCCCCGGCGATGCCGGGCGGCGGCGGCATGGGCGGCATGGATTTCTGATCCAGCCGTTCGCGCTCGACAATCAGGAAAGGGCGGCCCTCGGGTCGCCCTTTTTCTTTTGCGCGGGACCCACAAATGCTGGGCGCTGGCGACGGCGCGACGACGCCGGCGGCTAAACCACAAATTCGCCGTGAAGCCCAACAAGGTACGCCCATGGGGAAATCGGCGGCCGACGCGCCGGCAATCGCGCTTCCCGACCGTCGCTGGCCGGCCGAGGCGCGCGACAGCCTCGCTTTCGCCGCCCTACTCTCGGTGATGCTCCACGTCGCGTTGCTGGGCGGTTTGGCGCTTCGCTTAAACGCGCCGGCGCGACAGCCGCCCGCGCCCGAAGCCGAGATCACGCTCGCCTCTCCCGCCGACTTCGCCCGCGACACCGCGCCGCCGGCGCCAAAGGCGCCCGCCCAGGCGCCGCCCGACGAGCGGGCGAAGGCGGAAGCAGGCGCGCTGAATGCGCCCCCGCCCGCGCCCAGTCGCGACAGCGAGAAGGCGGCCGGCGGCTGGGTCCAATCACGCGAACCGCTGTCGACGCGTGCGCTCGCCGAACCGCGCAATCGCAAGGCGCTCGCGTCGCTGCAGCGCCTCGAGCCGCAAACCCGCCTGCATCAGATCTGCGATTTCGAAGCGATTCTGCAGATCAACCGGCTTTACCCCGACTATGGCGTCGACTTCGTCGTCGCCTATGCGACCGAGGATGCGGTGCGTAGCGGCGCGACCCTCATCGCTCACGGCGCCGCGTTTCACCGCGCCGGCGAATGGCGCCGCCTCGCCTTCGAATGCCAGGTCGCGGCAAACCAGCGCGACGTCGCCAGCCTCAAGTTCAAGATCGGGGACGCGATTCCGCCGGACCAATGGTCGGATCTCAACCTGCCGAAGTCGCCGGCCCCGCTCGGCGATGATTAACCCGCAAGGCGGCGACGCCGCATATTCTGCGGCCAAGCGCGGCCGCCGGCCTTCTTTTGCCGTCATCCATCTGTTAGGTCGCTAGGATCGGCCGCCCCTTCCCTGCCAACGCCACGGTCCCTGCCCCATGCGATTCCTGAGCCTCGCCGTTGCGCTGTTCGCCCTCGCCGCCGTCCTCGTCGGCCTGCGCGCGCCCGACGTCGGCGTCTTCCTCTACGCCGCGGCGGCGCTGCTGTGCGCCGGGGCGACCTACCGCTCGGCCCACATCTCGACCTTCCTGCGGGTGTTCGAAGTCGTCTTCGCCATCGAGACGATCGTGTTCGGCGCCGCCTATCTCGTCGACCAGCTCGGCTGGTGGCCGCAGGCCTACGCCGACTACGCGCTGCCGAGTTCGCTGCCGCTGACCGTCGCGCTGTTCGGATCGCTGGTGCTCGCGATCTCGCACATTCCCGTCGTACGCAAGATGACCGACATCGCCGACCCCTATTTCTCCGAGCGCAGCCTGACGACGGCGCGCATCTGGCCGGCGCCGCGGTTCACGACGGCGCAGAACAAGTTGGCGCTCGCCGCGCTGGTCTTCCTCATCGTCCTCAACCAGTTCGAGGTGGCGTTGCTGGTGCGGCTCAACTATTTCAGCCGCGACTTCTACAACGCGTTGCAGAACAAGGACGAGGCGGCGTTCTGGTTTCAGCTCCTCTCGATTTTCCTGCCCTTCGCGATGATCTATATCGCGTCGCTGGTGATCGAGTACGTCGTGACCTCGACCTTCGTCTACCGCTGGCGGCGTTGGCTTTCCGCCTACTACATCGGCCGCTGGCTCGACGGCGGCGCGCATTACCCGATGGCGCTCGCCGGCACGCCGGCCGACAACCCCGACCAGCGCATCAGCGAGGACGTCTACGGCTTCATTTACGGCGGCTACAACAATGCCGGCGCCGGCATCTTCGGCTATTCGGTGACGCTGCTGTCGACGCTGACGACGCTGGTCTCGTTCGCGCTCGTGCTGTGGTCGCTGTCGGCAGGCTTTCCCTTGCCCGGCCTCAACATCGTCGTGCCGGGGCTGTTGTTCTGGATCGCGCTGCTCTACGCGGCGATCGGCACCGGCCTCGCTCATTGGATCGGCCGCTCCCTGGTCCCGCTGTTCTTCCGCCAGCAGCAGTACGAGGCGAACTTCCGCTTCGGCCTCGCGCGCCTGCGCGAATACAGCGAGCAGATCGCGCTGTTGCGCGGCGAGCCGGTCGAAGTCGCCGGCGCGATGCATCGCTTCGGCGACATCTTCGACAATTACATGCGCATCGTCCGGGTCCGCAAACGGCTGACGGCGTTCACCTCCGCCTACGACCAGATGAGCCAGTACTTCCCCTTCATCGTCGGCGCGCCGCTCTACTTCGTCGGCAAGATCCTGCTCGGCGCGCTGGTCCAGGTCGCGCGCGCATTCGGCCAGATCAACTCCTCGCTGAGCTTCTTCGTCAGCTACTACGTCAGCCTCGCCGACTTCAAGGCGGTGCTCGATCGTCTGACCTCTTTCGACGATGCGATCGCGCGCGCCCATGCGGCGCTCGACCGCGCCCATGGCGTCACGCTCGCCGCTTCGCCCAACGGCGACCTCGCACTCGACCACATCGCCCTCGACCTGCCCGATGGCCGCGCGCTGGCGCGGATCGAATCCCTCGTCTTCAAGCCTCACCAGCCGACCCTGATCGTCGGCCCGTCGGGCGTCGGGAAGTCGACGCTGATGCGCGCGATCGCCGGCGTCTGGCCTTACGGCTCGGGCGAGATCGCCGAGCCCCAGGCAAAGATCATGCTGCTGCCGCAGCGCCCCTATCTGCCGATCGGGCGGCTGCGCGACGCGATCGCCTATCCGGCGTCGGCCGCCGACATCGACGACACGGCGATCCGCGCCGCGCTCGCCGACGCCAACCTCGGCCCGCTCGCCGATCGGCTCGACGACAGCGACAATTGGCAGATGCGGCTATCGGGCGGCGAACAGCAGCGGCTCGCGGTCGCGCGCGCGCTGATCGCCGCGCCGGACTGGCTGTTCCTCGACGAAGCGACGTCGGCGCTCGACGAGGCGAGCGAGAGCGCGCTCTACCTGGCGATCGCCGCGAAGCTGCCGAAGACGACCGTCGTCTCGATCGGCCATCGATCGACCCTCTCCGCCTTCCACAAGCGCCGCGTCGAGCTGATCCCGCGCGCCGGCGCGCCGGCGGCGATCCTGGAGGCGGCGCCGGCCGAGTGAAAGGGGGCCCCCGCCGCTCAGAGCGAGCGGTCGAGCCGCAGCGCGCCGCGCGGGCCCTTGATCAGGAGTTCGCCGTTGACCAGGTCGTAAGTCGGCTGGCCGAGCAGAGCCGAAAGGAAGCCGAACTCGACCGCCATTACGTCCTTGTCGCACTTCTTCTTGGTCAGCGCGTAAGGGCCGACGGCGAGATGCTGGTCCTTGATCGGGTAGATCGTCGCCGACCACGAGTTGCAGCCGGTGAAGCCCGAGCCGCGAAAAGCGCTGTCGATCTTGAGGCTGACGTCGAGGTCCGACGACACCGGCTTGCCGTTCAGCTCGCGCAACTCCCAGGTCTGGTCGAGCGGGAAGTTCTTCTCCTGCGGCGGCAACGGCTTGGGCGCCTCCTCCTGAGAGATCGCCTGAGCGGCGAAGGCGTAGCAGATTGCGGAAAGCGCGATCGCCGTGCGTAACATCGTGGCTTTCATGGAGTCCGATCCCCTCGATCCGCCATTCCGGGCGTGGAAATTACCGGCCGGGTATATCCAGCCGCCCGGGATCGCGCAACGCCTCGGCTAGACGGCGAAACGAGCGATTTTGCGGCCGAGCTCGGTCCGGGACCCCTTGCGCGACAAGCGTTGCGCACCAAATCTCTTCATGACGCGGGCCCATTCGGGACGCGTCGCCGACCGCGCCGCTACGGGGCGCGGAAAGGCCCATGTCGCTTCATTTGGAGGATGTGACCATGTTGAACTACGACTTTTCGCCGTTCTACCGTTCGACCATCGGTTTCGACCGGTTGCTGGCGCTGCTCGACAAGAGCGCAGGGCTCGAGGCCAGCGCGCCGAGCTATCCGCCCTATAACATCGAGCGCACCGGCGAGAACGCCTACCGCATCACGCTGGCGGTCGCCGGCTTCGCCGAGTCCGAGCTGGCGGTCGAGACCCGCGAGGGCGTCCTGACGGTCCGCGGCGCCAAGAGCGCGCAGGACAAGGACGAGAAGCGCGAGACGCTCTATCAGGGCATCGCCGCGCGCGCCTTCGAGCGACGCTTCCATCTCGCCGATCACGTGACCGCCGCGCAGGCGACGGTCGAGAACGGTCTGCTTCACATCGATCTGGTGCGCGAAGTGCCCGAGGCGCAGAAGCCGCGCGCGATCCCGATCCAGGCTTCGGCCAAGACCATCGAGACCACGGTCGCGACGAAGAGCAAGCAGGCCGCGTAATCGTTCGGCCGACGAAGCGAGGGCGCCCTTCGGGGCGCCCTTTTTGTTTGGATCAATTGAGCGGCGTGACCGGAATATCGTTGACCGCATTCGACGGCTTGACCGGCGCGGCGGCGGGGAGCGCCGGAGGCGGCGGCGGCTTGACGGCGCTCGCAGGCGCGTCGGCCTTGGCCGCCTCGACCGGCGGCGCAGGCGTCAGGGCCTTGGCTCGCGCGCCATTGGCGCCTGGCGCTGAGTCCGTCGCAGCCGGAGCCACGGGCGCCGGCGCGGCCCGCGGGGCGGCCGGCGGCGGATTTGCGACATTGGCGACCGGCGACGGCTTCGGCCTGGGTTTGATCTGGGCGCTCCTCGGCTTGGCGGCCTTGGGCGCCTCGAGGAACCTGGGCCCCGGCGGCGGCGGCTCAAAGGCGTCGGGCGGTCTCCCGTCGGGTCCGATCGCGGCGGGCGGACGCGGCCCGCTCCACAGGGTCGGGTCGTCGCTCCAGGCCGGCTGCGGCGGCGCGGCGGCCTCGCGCCAGCGCTCGGGCCGGCCGCGGAAACGCTCGAGAATGGCGCCGTTGCGAGCGTCGATGACCAGCCGTTCCGGCCCCTCGCCGCGGGCGAGAACGTCGGCGAGGTAAACGTCGCCGCGCATCGCCAGCGGTCCGGTGAGGACATAGCCCGACGCCTCCAGCCGCCGCTCGATCTCGTAGGGCGACGGATTGCCGAACAGGAAGAAGAGGCCCTGCGCCTGCGCCGCCGTGGGCAGGGCGAGGAGAGCGGCGGCGAACGTCCAACCCAACCGCCGCGACGGCTTTCTGCGCGGTACCCGATCCATCGTCTCCGACTCCCTCGTGCTCCCTCGTGCGGGCGCTCGACGCGGTCAATCTGGCCAAGAATTGCGGCTTCGCTGGGGCGACTCGGCGAGCGCCAGCAGCGCTTGCACTTCGGCCTCGCCGGTCTCGAACGACGCGACCAGCCGAACCATCGTCTCGCCTGGCCTCGGCGCGCGTTCAGGCGGCGCGGAGCGGGTCGACCATTCGTGGAACCGGACGCCTGCGGCGCGCCAGCGCGCCAGCGTCGGGTCGGGCGCGACGACGAAGACTTCGTTGGCTTCGACCGGAAACGCCAACCGCAGACCGGGCGCCGCAGCCAGGCCCTCGGCGAGCCGGCGAGCGGCTGCGTTGGCGCGCCGCGCCAGATCGAGCCATAGACCGCCGGCGAGCCACGCCTCCATCTGGGCGCCGAGGAAGCGCCCCTTCGACAGCGTCTGCCCGGCCCGCTTGCGCTGGTAAGTCATCGCCGCGGCGCGCAGCGGGTCGAACACGACCACCGCCTCGCAGGCGAGCGCGCCGTTCTTGGTCGCGCCGAGCGAAAGAACGTCGACGCCGGCGCGCCAGGTGAGCTCCGCCGGCGTCCTGCCGGTCGCGGCGACGACATTGGCGAAGCGCGCGCCGTCCATGTGCACGCCGATCCCCGCCGCGTGCGCGACGTCGGCCAACGCGGCGATCTCGTCGGGCGCGTAGGCCGTCCCCGCCTCGGTCGCCTGGCTGAGCGACAGCGCGCCGGGCTGGCTGGTCTTGGCCTGGCCGCGCGGAAAGCGGGCGAGCGTCTCGACGAGCGCCGCCGGCGTGATCTTGCCGTCGCCACCCGGCACGCCCACGACCTTCGCTCCGCCGCTGAAGAATTCCGGCGCGCCGCATTCGTCGTCGATGACATGCGCCTCCTCGTGGCAGAAGATCGCCTGCCACGGGGCGGCGAGCGCGGCCAGCGACAGCGCGTTGGCGGCCGTGCCGGTGGCGACGAGAAACGCCGAGGCCTTGCGCTCGAAGACCTCGCTGAGGAGCGCTTCGGCGCGGGCGGTGTAGTCGTCGGCGCCGTAGGCGGGCGCGTTGACACGGCTCGAGCCGACGATCGCATCGAGGATCGGCGCCGCGACGCCCGCGCCGTTGTCGCTTGCGAAATTCATTCCTGCCGATCCCAACTGGGCCCCTAAAGGCGGCGTTTCTCTTGCCCGCGCGCGGCCGGCTTGGCAATCAGCGCGTCGCGCCCCGCCGCGAAAAAAATGAGTATCGGCCCCGGTCTGCTTCTTGTATCGTCGCAGCGTTTCTGTCATGGTTCGACCAGATAGGACAGCCGTGCTGACCATTTGACGGGTCGGCCTGGCCGGGGCGCTGAGTGATGACGGACGCTGCATTCGCGACGAACGGGTTCGCGACGAGCCGGAAGAAACGCGCCGCCTGAATCCTTGGCGGCCATTGGCCGCCGCCGCCGCCGAACTTGTCCAACACCAGCCAAAATCGACTTGACGAACGACGCTCGGAACGCTGTGCGACCGCGCGGGGGAGTGGAAAGATGAACGCCAAGACCCACGACGCCCAACCCGCCCGCCCTGTGTCCGCGTCGCCGACGCGAGGCGTCGACCCGTCGCTGCCGCGCGCCCAGGGCCTTTACGACCCCGCCAAGGAACGCGATTCGTGCGGCGTCGGCGTCGTCGCCGACATGAAGGGCCGCGCCTCGCACGCAATCCTCGAAAAGGGTCTCAAGATCCTCGCCAATCTCGACCATCGCGGCGCAACCGGCGCCGACTCGACGCTCGGCGACGGCTGCGGCGTGCTCACCCAGATCCCGCACCGCTTCTTCGCCGAGGAATGCGCCAAGCTGGGCTTCGCCCTGCCCCAGCCCGGCCATTATGCGATCGGCCAGTTCTTCATGCCGCGCGACGCGGAGTCGCGCGCCCGCGCCGAGGCGATCGTCGCCGAAGCGATCGCCGACGAAGGCTGCGACCTGATCGGCTGGCGCGACATTCCGGTCGACAATTCCGATCTCGGCGAACGCGTGAAGGCGGTCGAGCCGATGCAGCGCCAGGTGTTCATCGGCCGCCGCGCCGCCCTGCCCGACGAGGATACGTTCGAGCGCCGGTTGTACATCCTGCGCAAGGTGGTTTCCAACCGCGTCTACGCGCTCGGCGGCGACGGCATCGCCGAATATTATCCCGTTTCGATGTCGTGCCGAACCATCGTCTACAAGGGCATGGTGCTGGTCCATCAGCTGCCGCGCTACTACAAGGACCTGCAGGATCCGCGGTTCGAAACCGCGCTGGCGCTCGTCCACCAGCGCTTCGCCACCAACACCTTCCCGTCCTGGCGGCTCGCCCATCCCTACCGCATGGTCGCCCACAACGGCGAGATCAACACGCTGCGCGGCAACGTCAACTGGATGGCGGCGCGCCAGGCGAGCGTCGATTCCGAGCTGTTCGGCGCCGACATCTCCAAGCTGTGGCCGATCTCCTACGAGGGCCAGTCGGACACCGCCTGTTTCGACAACGCGCTCGAGTTCCTGGTGCGCGGCGGCTATTCGCTCGCCCATGCGATGATGATGCTGATCCCGGAGGCGTGGGCCGGCAACCCGCTGATGGACGAGGCGCGGCGCGACTTCTACGAGTACCACGCCGCGGTGATGGAGCCGTGGGACGGTCCGGCGGCGATGGCCTTCACCGACGGCCGCCAGATCGGCGCCACGCTCGACCGTAACGGCCTCAGGCCGGCGCGCTATTTCGTCACCGACGACGGCCTGTTCGTGCTCGCTTCCGAAATGGGCGTGCTGCCGGTTCCCGAGGAGACGATCGTCGCCAAGTGGCGGCTGCAGCCGGGCAAGATGCTGCTCGTCGACCTCGTCGAAGGCCGCATCGTTTCCGACGACGAGATCAAGAGCAAGCTGTCGCGCGCCAACCCGTACCGGGAATGGCTCGAGACGACCCAGATCGTGCTCGAAGACCTCAACCCGGTCGAGCCGCGCGCCTCGCGCACCGACGTGTCGCTGCTCGACCGGCAGCAGGCGTTCGGCTATTCGCAAGAGGACCTCGCCTTCCTGATGTCGCCGATGGCGGTGACGGGCCAAGAAGCGGTCGGTTCGATGGGGGCCGACACGCCGGTCTCTGCGCTCAGCGACAAGTCGAAGCTTCTCTACACCTACTTCAAGCAGAACTTCGCCCAGGTCACCAACCCGCCGATCGACCCGATCCGCGAAGAACTGGTCATGAGCCTGGTCTCGTTCATCGGCCCGCGGCCGAACCTGTTCGACCTCGAGGGACATGCGCGGCGCAAGCGGCTCGAAGTGCGCCAGCCGATCCTCACCAACGAGGACCTGGAGAAGATTCGCTGCATCGGCCATTTCGAGGATTCGTTCGACACCAAGACGCTCGACATCACCTATGACGTCGCCCACGGCGGCGAGGGCATGGCCGAGGCGCTGCGGCGCCTGTGTGAACGCGCCGAGGCGGCGGTGCTCGGCCGCTACAACATCATCATCCTTTCCGACCGCATGGTCGGGCCGGACCGCATCCCGATCCCTGCCCTGCTGGCGACCGCGGCGGTGCATCATCACCTGATCCGCAAGGGTCTGCGCACCTCGGTCGGCCTCGTCGTCGAAACTGGCGAAGTGCGCGAGGTGCACCATTTCGCCTGTCTCGCCGGCTATGGCGCGGAAGCGATCAATCCCTATCTCGCCTTCGAGACCCTGGTCGCGATGGCCAAGGACCTGCCCGAGGCGATGAGCGCCTACGAGCTGGTCAAGCGCTACATCAAGGCGGTCGACAAGGGACTGCTCAAGGTCATGTCGAAGATGGGCATCTCGACCTATCAGTCCTATTGCGGCGCGCAGATCTTCGACGCGGTCGGCCTGTCGCGCGCCCTGATCGACGAGTTCTTCTTCGGCACCGCGACCCGCATCGAAGGCGCCGGCCTCGCCGAGATCGCCGAGGAAACCGCTCGCCGTCACGCCGAGGCGTTCGGCGAATCGCCGGTGCTGCGCAGCGCGCTCGACGTCGGCGGCGAATACGCCTACCGCTTGCGCGGCGAGGCGCATTGCTGGACGCCGCAGACCGTTTCGCTGTTGCAACACGCTGTGCGCGGCAATGCGCGCGACAAGTACGACGCCTATTCGGCGCTGCTCAACGAGCAGAATGAGCACCTGTTGACCATCCGCGGCCTGTTCCGCATCCGCGGCGCCGAGGAGGACGGCCGCAAGCCGGTTCCGCTCGACGAGGTCGAGTCGGCGGTTTCGATCGTCAGGCGCTTCTCGACCGGCGCGATGTCGTTCGGCTCGATCTCGCGCGAGGCCCACACGACCCTGGCGATCGCGATGAACCGCATCGGCGGCAAGTCGAACACCGGCGAAGGCGGCGAGGAGCCCGACCGCTTCAAGCCGCTGCCCAACGGCGACTCGATGCGCTCGGCGATCAAGCAGGTCGCTTCGGGCCGCTTCGGCGTGACGGCGGAATATCTCGTCAATTCCGACATGATGCAGATCAAGATGGCGCAGGGCGCGAAGCCCGGCGAAGGCGGGCAACTGCCCGGCCACAAGGTCGACGCCGTGATCGCCAAGGTGCGTCACTCGACCCAGGGCGTCGGCCTGATCTCGCCCCCGCCCCACCACGACATCTACTCAATCGAGGATCTGAAGCAGCTCGTCTTCGACCTCAAGAACGTCAACCCGCAGGCGGCGGTCTCGGTCAAGCTGGTCTCCGAAGTCGGCGTTGGCACGGTCGCCGCCGGCGTCGCCAAGTGCAAGGCCGACCACGTGACCATCTCCGGCTACGAGGGCGGCACCGGCGCTTCGCCGCTGACCTCGATCAAGCACGCCGGCAGCCCGTGGGAGATCGGCCTCGCCGAGACCCACCAGACGCTGGTGCTCAACGGCCTGCGCTCGCGCATCGCGGTTCAGGTCGACGGCGGCGTGCGCACCGGCCGCGACGTCGTGATCGGCGCGCTGCTCGGCGCCGACGAATTCGGCTTCGCCACCGCGCCGCTGATCGCCGCCGGCTGCATCATGATGCGCAAGTGCCATCTCAACACCTGCCCGGTCGGCGTCGCCACCCAGGATCCGGTGCTGCGCAAGCGCTTCGTCGGCCAGCCCGAGCACGTCATCAACTTCTTCTTCTTCGTCGCCGAGGAGGCGCGCGCGCTGATGGCGTCGTTGGGCTTCCGCAACTTCGACGAGATGATCGGCCAGAGCCAGATGCTCGACAAGGCCGTGCTGATCGCGCAGGCGAAGGCGAGCGGGCTCGACTTCTCCAAGCTGTTCTTCAAGCCGACGCCGTGGTCGAGCGACGCCATGCATCACGCCGCGGCGCAGGATCACGGCATCGCCAACGTGCTCGACCGCCGCCTGATCGCCGAAGCCCACGAGGCGCTCGACCATGCGCGCCACGTGCGGCTCGAACTGCCGATCCGCAACACCGACCGCTCGACCGGCGCGATGCTATCGGGCGAGATCGCGCGCCGCTACGGCCATTCCGGCCTGCGCGACGAGGCGATCCACGTCAAGTTCAAGGGCACCGCCGGCCAGAGCTTCGGCGCCTTCCTCGCCAAGGGCGTGACGCTCGAACTCGAAGGCGAGGCGAACGACTACGTCGGCAAGGGGCTGTCGGGCGGTCGACTCGTCGTCTATCCGCCCAAGGAGGCGAACAAGCTGACCCCGGAGAAGTCGATCATCGTCGGCAACACCGTGCTCTACGGCGCGATCGCCGGCGAGTGCTACTTCCGCGGCGTCGCCGGCGAGCGTTTCGGCGTGCGCAATTCAGGCGCGATCGCCGTCGTCGAGGGCGCCGGCGACCATGGCTGCGAGTACATGACGGGCGGCATCGTCGTCGTCATCGGCGAGACCGGTCGCAACTTCGCCGCCGGCATGTCGGGCGGCATCGCCTATGTGCTCGACGAGGCGGGCGACTTCGCCCAGCGCTGCAACCTGGCGATGGTCGAGCTCGAGCCGGTCGCGTCCGAGGAGGAGGCGATGCAGCGCCACCATCATTCCGGCGGCGATCTGCAGGGCCATGGCCGCGTCGACGTCATGAACGACATGAGCCGCTTCGACGCCGAGCGCCTGCGCCAGTTGATCGCCAACCACGCGCGCTACACCGGCTCGACCCGGGCGCGGCAGATCCTGGAGAACTGGGAGGCGTACCTGCCCAAGTTCCGCAAAGTGATGCCGGTCGAATACCGCCGCGCGCTCGCCGAGCTGGCGGCGCAGAGCAACGCGCCGATGCTGGCGGCCGGAGAATGACCCTTGTCGTCAATGCGCATCTTCGGCGATCGCGGCTCCGGCAATTGCCAGAAGGTCAAGTTCGTCGCCGATCATCTCGGCCTGCCCTACCGCTGGGAGGACGTCGACATCATGAAGGGCGAGACCCGCACGCCGGAATTTCTCGCCCGCAATCCGTTCGGCCAGGTTCCCGTGGTCGAGTTCGCGGACGGCCGCTGCCTGGCGCAGTCGAACGCGATCCTGCTCTATCTCGCGCGCGACTCCGACCTGACGCCGCGCGACCCGTTCGCCCGCGCCAAGGCCGACGAGCTGCTGTTCTGGGAGCAATACAGCCACGAGCCCTATGTCGCGGTGGCGCGCTTCCACATGGTCTATCTCGGCAAGCCGAAGAGCGCGCTCGAGGCGCGCGTCGTCGAGCGGGGCGACAAGGCGCTCGACACGATGGAGCGGCTGATCGCCGGGAAGTCCTATTTCGTCGACGAGGCGCTGAGCGTGGCCGACGTCGCGCTGCTGCCCTATACGCGGTTGGCGCATGAAGGGGGATTCGACCTGGGGACGCGTCCGAACCTGCGCGCGTGGATCGCACGCTGCGAACGCGATCTCAGGCTTTGCTGACGCCGGCTGCGGCTGGCGCGGGCAGGGAATTTCATTGAAGGGGGCGCCTCTCGCGAGGGCCGCGAGAGGGACGAGGTGAGCATGGGCAAGGTCACGGGGTTCCTGGAAATCGATCGGTCGGACCGGAAGTACGCGCCGGCCTCGGACCGCATCCGCGATTATCGCGAGTTCATGCTGCCGCTCAGCGAAGAGGCGACGCGCGACCAGGCGGCGCGCTGCATGAACTGCGGCATTCCGTACTGCCACAACGGCTGCCCGGTCAACAACCAGATCCCCGACTGGAACGACCTCGTCTATCGCGGCGACTGGCTGGAGGCTTCGCGCAACCTGCACAGCACCAACAATTTCCCCGAGTTCACCGGCCGCGTCTGCCCGGCGCCGTGCGAGGCCTCCTGCACGCTGAACCTCCAGGACACGCCGGTGACGATCAAGACGATCGAGTGCGCGATCGTCGACCGCGCCTGGCGCGAGGGCTGGATCCAGCCGGAGCCGCCGAGCCGGAAGACCGGCAAGCGCGTCGCGGTGGTCGGTTCCGGTCCCGCCGGCCTCGCCTGCGCACAGCAGCTCGCGCGCGTCGGCCACGAAGTCCATCTCTATGAGAAGAACGCCAAGCCGGGCGGCCTGCTGCGCTACGGCATCCCCGACTTCAAGCTCGAAAAGGGGCAGATCGACCGCCGCGTCGCGCAGATGAAGGCGGAAGGGGTCGTCTTCCATTGCGGCGTGACGGTCGGCCGCGACGTCTCCGCCACGGCGCTGGTCGACGAATACGACGCGGTCGCGCTCGCCGGCGGCGCCGAAGCCCCGCGCGACCTGCCGATCCCCGGGCGCGACCTCGCCGGCGTCCATTTCGCCATGGACTTCCTGCCGCAGCAGAACCGGCGCGTTTCCGGCGAGCCGATCGGAACCAACGAGCCGATCCTCGCCTCCGGCAAGACCGTGATCGTCATCGGTGGCGGCGACACCGGCTCCGATTGCATCGGCACCTCGATCCGCCAAGGCGCGCTCAAGGTGATCCAGCTCGAGATCCTGCCGATGCCGCCCAAGGCCGAGAACAAGCTCATGACCTGGCCGAACTGGCCCCTCAAGCTGCGCACTTCGTCGAGCCACGAGGAAGGCGCCGAGCGCGATTTCGCCGTCATGACCAAGGCTCTGCGTGGCGAGAACGGCGTCGTGACCGCGCTCGACTGCGCCCGCGTCGACGACAAGCTGCAGCCGATCGCTGGCAGCGAGTTCACGCTCGAGGCCGATCTCGTGTTGCTGGCGATGGGCTTCGTCTCGCCGACCCGCGAGGGCCTGCTGGAGGAGCTCGGCGTCGCGCTCGACCCGCGCGGCAACGTCGCCGCCGACGTGAGGCGCTACGCCGCGAGCCGGCCGAAGGTGTTTGCTTGCGGCGACATGCGGCGTGGACAATCGCTGGTTGTCTGGGCGATCCGCGAAGGGCGTCAATGCGCGGCGGCGATCGACGAGGCGCTGACTGGCGCAACGGTCCTGCCGCGCTGAGCCGCCTCCGCCGCGCCCTGGCGGCGCTATCGGGACCAAGAAGCCCGTCCTGCCGCCTTTTCGACCCTCGTCATCCGGGGGCACGCCGACCGCGGCGCGGCCTTGCCCGAACGTCGCGAAGCGCGGCGGCAGGCGACCAATCGGCGAATCCGGATCCTTGGCGACGTCGGCAGCGAACGTACGCAGCGCCCCCTCGCCATCTTCCGCGACGGGCTCCATGACGACGTCGCGCGCTTCGGCTCGCAGGCGTTCGCCTGACGCTTCGGCCCGCGCGCCGTCTCAAACGACGCTGACGACGCGGAACGGGCGCAGCTCGCCTTCTTCCCGCACCGACACGTATTCGCCGACCTTGAAGGCGTGGTCGCCGAAGCGATAGCCGTCCTCGTCGTCGGCGAGATCGGCCCTGTGGCCGTACTCGAACGCCCAGGTCGAGCCGCCGCGGCCGCCCGGGCGATGAACAAGCAGGCCGCTCAATTGCGGCTCGTCGCCCCAGAAACGGTGGACGAAGCATTCGCCGCGCCGCGCCTTCCAGACTTCGACATCGATCCGACCCTCCGGCGTCAGCGGCGCGAGAAACTCGTATCCGTGGCGGATCGAGCCGTCGGGAAACTCCTTCGAGCGCGCCGCGTTCAGCGTCACCGTGCTCAGAGGATTGCGGGCTTGAGCAGACATGGTCGTCCTCAATTCTCGTTCGTCGCGCGCGGCCGCCAGGGCTGCGGCGCGTTTCAGAGCAGCGTCGCTTTCTTGCCGCTGCGCACCACCATCACCGTGCAGGCGGCGTGGCGCACGATCGCCGCGGCGCTGGAGCCTAGCAGGTAAGTCGCCATCGAGCGTTTATGGGCGCCGACGATGATGAGATCCGATCCCCATTCCTCCGCTTCCGCCAGCAGCTCGGGATAGACCGCGCCGACGCGTACGACGGTCGAGATCATCCCCTTCGGCAGGTCGATCGCGTCGGCCAGGCGGCGCAGCTCAGACTTTTCGTAGGCGCCGAGCTGGTCGTAGACCGTCTGCGGAATCACCGCCATCGGCGAAGCGACGACGATCGGACTGGTGACGTGGATGAGCCTGACCCGCGAATCGAACGCGCCGGCAAGCGCCGTCGCCGCCTCGATCGCCTCCTTGGCGATCTCGGGCTCGGCGATGTCGATCGGCAGCAGGATCTTGCGAAACATGGCTGTCCTCCCCGGAAAGCCGATCGCGGTCAGGATGCCGCCGCCGCCGCCCTCGACTCATTGATTCAACGCAAGCGCCCTACTTTGGAAGGGTTGCCACGCCCGCCGCCGACGCGCAACAATGGGGTCAATTCCGCGCCTTGGAGCGACCAAGACCGGCGAGCCGCCGGAGAAGCGGAATCAGGGAGGAGTCCAAGGATGAAACGACTGCACGTTCTTGTCATGGTCGGCGCGCTGGCGGCTGGCATGTCGGGGGTGGCGGCTTCGGCCGCCGAAAAGGTCGTCATCGGCGACATCGACGACATGTCGGGGCCTTACGCCGACGTGGTGGGCTCCGGCGGCGTCGAGGCGATCAAGATGGCGATCGCCGACTTCGGCGGCTCCGTCCTCGGCCAGCCGATCGAGGTGTTGACCTTCGACCACCAGAACAAGCCCGATCTCGGCGCACAAAAGGCGCGGGAATGGGCCGACCAGGACGGCATGACGATGCTGCTGGGCGGCTCCAACACCGGCGTCAGCCTGGCGATGAACGCCGTGATCAAGGAGAAGAAGGTCCCGTTCTTCGCCATCGGCGCCGCCGGCGCCTCGCTGACCGGCAAGGACTGCACGCCCTACACGATCCATTACGCCTACGACACGACCGCGCTCGGCAATGGCACGGCGAAGACGATCCTCGACCAGGGCGGCAAGAGCTGGTTCTTCCTCACCGCCGACTACGCCTTCGGCACGCAATTGCAGAACGCGGCCGGCGACGTCGTCAAGGCGGGCGGCGGCACGGTGGTCGGCGCGGTGCGGGTGCCGCTCGGCACCTCCGATTTCGCCTCCTACCTGCTGCAGGCGCAAAGCTCGGGCGCGCAGGTGCTCGGCCTCGCCAACGCCGGCAACGACTTCTCCAATTCGCTGAAGGCGGCAACCGAGTTCGGCATCACCAAGACGATGAAGCCGGCGGCCCTGCTGGTCTTCCTCACCGACATCAAGGCGATCGGCCTCGAAAACGCGCAGGGCCTCTATCTCACCGCCGCGTGGTACTGGGACCTCAACGACAAGTCGCGCGAATTCGGCAAGCGCTTCCTCGCCAAGGTCGGCCGCGAGCCGACCTTCTCGCAGGCGGCCTATTACTCGGCGACGATGACCTATCTCAACGCGGTCAAGGCGGTCGGCGCCACCGATCCCGAAAAGGTGATGGAACAGCTCCACATGACCAAAATCGACGACATGTTCACCTCGAACGGCGTCATCCGCGCCGACGGGTTGATGGAGCACGATATGTACATCATGCAGGTGAAGTCGCCGGCAGAGTCGAAGGGAACTTGGGACTTCTACAAGCTCGTCGCGACGATGAAGGGCGACGAGGCGTTCGGCAAGCTCGCCGACTCGACCTGCCCGCTGGTGAAAAAGTAGCGCCTTCAGCCGCGCCGCTGGAGCGGCGCGGCTGTCTCGTCAGTGCGACAGGAACAACGGCGCCGTCGCGCTGCCGATCAGCGTGCGCGTCACGCCGCCCAGCAGCGCCTCGCGCAACCGCGAATGGCCGTAGCCGCCGGCGACGATCATGTCGGCGCCCAAATCGGCGGCGTAGGACAGCAGCAGATTGGCGGGGTCGCCGTCGCCCGGCAATCGCCTGAAGGCCGCGTCGACGCCGAGCCGCGCGAAGCGGCGCGCAATGCGCTCGCCGCCGTTGACGACCGGCTGCGACAGCACCGCGGCGTTGACGGCGACGATCTCGACATGTTTGGCGAGCGCGAGCAGCGGCGCGGCGTCGCCGATCGCCCGCGCCGAGGCCTGGCTGCCGTCCCACGCGGCGACGATGCGGTCGAAGCGGGCCGCCTCGCGCTGGATGCCGGGCACGACGACCACCGGGCGACCGCTCTCGGCGAGAATGGCGCCGGCGAGGTCGTTGAGCCCGGGCGCCCGGCCCGGCTCGATCTGCTCGACGACCACGAGATCGAAACCGCGCGCGAAGGCGGGAGCGTCCATCGGCTGGACGGCGTGAGGATCGTCGTAATCGAGCGCCTCCGCCTCGACGCCGGCGGCGCGCGCCTGCGCGGCGAAGCTTTCGAGCGCGGCGCGCGCCCTGGCGTCGCGCCCTTCGCGATCGCCGCGCATCGCCGCATGGCGCGCCTCGAGCGAACCGTCGGAGAGCAGCGACAGATCGCGCCGCGGCCACAGGGCGGTGAGGCGCGCTTCGACGCGCTTGGCGAAGGATACGGCGTAAGGGATAGCCGCCCTGTCGGATTCCTCAAGGACGACGAGAATGTCTTTGAGCATGATCCTCCCCGCAGATCGAGGGTCTATCCGACCTCTCCGATTTTCCCATCAGCTTGCCGCCAAACCTTGATTCAAAGCAACCGAATTTCGGCTCGCGGCGATCGGTTACGCGGCGCTCGGGCGGCTTAACGCTTTGTTTGGCGTGATTCGAGTTTGGCGAATGAAGGATGAAAAAGAACGGTAAAATTCTCCGCGTTCGACCAACCCGCACCCGGAGGCCGTTCATGACGCGTCGCATCGCTCAGTGGCTGTCGCCGTTCCTCGTCGCCTTCGGCGCGACGAGCGCTCTCGCGGCCGACGCCTACCGCACGGATATGGGCGCCGGCGGCGCCGACTTTTCCGGCGTCGAAATCGGCCCCGACCTCGGCGTCGCACTCGGCTCGGCGAGCTCCGCCAACATCTCCGGCCCCGCCGGGGGCGCCCACGTCGGCTACAATTTCCAGAGCAACCGCATCGTCGGCGGCGTCGAGGGCGACGTGACCTTCGGCGACATCCGCAGCGGTTCGCTTGGATCGGCGTCGTTCCGCCAGGACCTCCTGTCGTCGGCGCGGGTGAAGGGCGGCTATGTGTTCGGCAACCTGCTCGCCTATGGAACCCTCGGCTGGGCGTGGTCGAACACCGACTATTCCTACTACGGCGCTTCGAGCGGCCAGACCGTGAAGGGAATCGCCTTCGGCGTCGGCGGCGAATATGCGATCACCCGCAACGTATCCCTGCGCGCCGAGTTGCTGCGCTACAACTTCGGCGGCGCGAGCTATTTCGTGCCGCCCTCGCCGGTGTCGATCACGACCTCGACCAATGTCGCGCGCATCGGCGCGAGCCTGCATTTCTGATCCGACGCAGGCGCGCGGCCGGTCGACGAAGGCGATCAGCGCCCCGTCTGGGCGCGATGGCGCAAAAAGGCGTCGGCGAGCGCGCAGGCGACCATCGCCTCGCCCACCGGCGCCGCGCGGATGCCGACGCACGGGTCGTGGCGCCCGGTGGTGACGATGTCGGTCTCTTCGCCGGCGCGCGTCACGGTGCGGCGCGGCGTCAGGATCGACGAGGTCGGCTTGACCGCGAAGCGCGCGACGATCGGCTGGCCGGTCGAAATGCCGCCGAGAATGCCGCCGGCGTGATTGGACAGGAAGGTCGGGCCGTCGTTGCCGGCGCGCATTTCGTCGGCGTTCTCTTCGCCGGTCAACCGCGCCGCGGCGAAGCCGTCGCCGATTTCGACCCCCTTGACCGCGTTGACGCTCATCAGCGCCGCGGCGATTTCGCTGTCGAGCTTGCCGTAGATCGGCGCGCCCCACCCCGCCGGCGCGCCCTCGGCGACGACCTCGATCACGGCGCCGACCGACGAGCCCGCCTTGCGCACGCCGTCGAGGTATTCGGCGAAGCGCGCCGCCGCCTCGGCGTCAGGGCAGAAGAACGGATTGCGGGCGACCTCGTCCCAGTCCCAACGCGCGCGGTCGATCTCGAGTTTGCCGATCTGCACCAGCGCGGCGCGGACCTTCACCCCGGGCGTGACCTTGCGCGCGATCGCGCCGGCGGCGACGCGCGCCGCGGTTTCGCGCGCCGAGGACCGTCCGCCGCCGCGAGCATCGCGGATCCCGTATTTGGCTTCGTAGGTGTAGTCGGCGTGTCCGGGACGGAACTTGTCCTTGATCTGCGAATAGTCCTTCGAGCGCTGATCGACGTTCTCGATCATCACGGCGATCGGCGTTCCGGTTGTGACCTGGCGGCCGCTAGCTTCGTCGATCGCAACGCCGGATAGGATGCGCGCCGTATCGGGTTCGCGCCGCTGGGTGGTGAAGCGCGACGTTCCTGGCCGCCGCCGGTCGAGATCGGCCTGGATGTCGGCCTCGTCGAGCGGCAACAGCGGCGGACAGCCGTCGACGACGCAGCCGATCGCCGGACCATGGCTCTCGCCGAAGGTGGTGACGCGAAAGAGATGGCCGAAAGTGTTGTGGGACATGGCGCCAAGCTCCGGCGCTTCATACGGAGGCGCAGCACGGTCGTCAAACCCGCGTCGATGCGCCGCAGCGCCGAAAACGGCGCCGCGCGACGGCGCAGCGCCTCTCCCGCGGGCCCGTTCATCGCCAATTCAGGTTGAATTCGCCATGGAAGTATCGAGTCCGTCGTATGGAAAACCGACTCGCTACGGAGAAACGCAATGTTGAAGCAACTCGCCGCCATGGGCATCGGGGCCGCCCTCATTCTCGCGCCTGTCGCCGTCTTCGCGCAGACCGCCACCCCGACCCCGACCTCGACCGCCGCCCCGATGGCGAAGAAGGTCGTCCATCACAAAGCCAAACACGTCGTCAAGAAGCCGGTGGTCAAGCACCACATGGTCAAGAAGCCGATGGCCAAGAAGCCGATGGTCAAGAAGCCGATGCCGACCCCGACCCCGACCAAGTCGTAAGTCTCGCCTCGAATCGAGCCCGCGCGCCGGATTCGGTCCAGCGCGTTCGGACCCGAGGTTCAACGGCCGCTTTCGCCTGACCGGCGAAGCGGCCGTTTTCTTTGACCTTTGCCCACAGTACGGTGGCTCGGGAGGCCGCCATGCCCGAGGTCGAGTTTTGGTGCGAATTCGCCAGCACGTATTCCTACCCTGCGGCGATGCGGATCGAAGCGCTGGCGGCCACGCGCGGCGTCGCGCTCGCCTGGCGGCCGTTCCTGCTCGGGCCGCTGTTCGCCGCCCAGGGCTGGAGCGATTCGCCCTTCAACCTCTACCCAGCCAAGGGCCGTTACATGTGGCGCGATCTCGAGCGCATTTGCGGCGCGCTCGGCCTCCCGCTCGTGCGGCCGGATCCGTTCCCGCAGAACAGCCTGCTGGCGGCGCGGGTCGCGCTGGCGCTCGACGACGCGCTCCGTCCGGCGTTCTGCCGCGCCGTCTATCGCGCCGAATTCGCCGAGGGTCGACCGATCGATTCGCCGGCGACGCTCGCCGCCCTGCTCGCCGAGATCGGCGTTGCGCCCGAGCCTCTGCTGAGGCGCGCCGTCGAAGACGCCAACAAGGCGGCGCTGAAGGCGCAGACGGCGCGGGCGGCGGCGCTCGGCCTGCCGGGCGCGCCGTGCTTGACGACGCCCGACGGCGAGGTCTTCTGGGGCAACGATCGGCTCGAACAGGGGCTCGACTGGGCGCGCGCGCACGCCGCGTCGGAAAAGGAGCGGACATGAGGGCGATGCTGGCGGCGGCGCTCGTCTGGCTGGCGGCGGTGTTGGCGGCCGGCGCCGAGGAGCGCTGGGCGACCTATGTCAACGACCGCTTCGGCGCGAGCCTTTCCTACCCTTCCGACCTCTTCGTCATGCAGCCGCCGCCGGAGAACGACGACGGCCGCACGCTGATCGCCGCCGACGGGGCGAAAATCCTGGTTTTCGGCGGCTACAACGTCGCCAACGAGACGCCCGCGTCGAAGCGGGCCTCGCTGTCGGGCCTCGACTACGCCTTCGTCACCTACAACGCGAGCGGCAGGAACTGGTTCGTCGTTTCTGGCCAGCGCGCGATCGGCGGCGTCAAGTCGATCTTCTACGAGAAGTACATCGTCTCCGCGGCTTCGGAGACGATCCACAGCCTGATCATCACCTATCCGGACGCGCTCAAGGCGCGCTACGACCCGGTCGTCGACCGCATCGCGGCTTCGTTCGCCGGGCCATGAGCGGCGAGGCGCGTCACAACGCGCCGCAACGTCGCAGCTCCGCGACCCGCTCATCCGAGAAACCGCGCTCGCGCAGGATCGCCTCGCCGTCGACGCCGATCCCGACGGGTGGGCGGCCGGCCTCAGGCGGCGTGCGGGAAAAGCGCGGCGCGGGCGCCGGCTGCGGCCCGCCGTCGCGATCGAGAAAGGTCCGACGCGCGACGTTATGGGGATGCCGCGGCGCCTCGTCCATGTCGAGGACCGGCGCGACGCAGGCGTCGGAATCCGCGAACAGCGCCGCCCATTCGTCGCGCGGGCGGCGAGCGAAAGCCGCCTCGAGCCTCGCTCTCAACTCGGGCCACGCTCGAGGGTTCCAGCGGTCGGCGAACGCGTCCGCATCGAGGCCAAGCCCGGCGACCAGCGCGGCGAAGAACGGCGGCTCCAGCGCGCCGACCGCGATCCACTTGCCGTCGGCGCAGCGATAGACGCCATAGAACGGCGCGCCGCCGTCGAGGACATTGGCCTGCCGCGCATCGCGCCACAACCCGCTCGCCCTCAGCTTGTAGGTCATCGCCATCAGCAGGGCGGCGCCGTCGGTCATCGCCGCGTCGACCACCTGTCCGCGCCCCGAAACGCGCGCTTCCAGCAGCGCGCAGACGACGCCGAAGGCGAGCAACATCGCGCCGCCGCCGAAGTCGCCCACGAGGTTGAGCGGCGGAACCGGGGCGTCCTTTCCGCCGATCGCGCACAGCGCGCCGGTCAAGGCGACATAATCGATGTCGTGGCCGGCGGTCGCGGCGAGCGGTCCGTCCTGGCCCCAGCCGGTGACGCGGCCAAAGACGAGGCGGGGATTGCGGGCGAGACAGACCTGCGGCCCGAGCCCGAGCCGCTCCATGACGCCGGGGCGGAAGCCCTCGATCAGCGCGTCGGCGGTTGCGACGAGGTCGAGGGCCGCCGCGGCCGCCTCTGACTTCTTCAGGTCGAGCGCGATCGAGCGGCGGCCGCGATCGAGACGGCTGGCGCTTTCGATCGCATCGAAAGCCTCGCCCCTTCCGGTCGGCTTGCGGTCGATGCGCACGACGTCGGCGCCCATGTCCGCCAGCAGCATGCCGGCGAACGGCGCCGGCCCGACGCCGGCCATTTCGATGATCTTGACGCCCGCCAGCGGTCCCATGCGCGGCCCCTCCCGCATTTCGTCGCCATCAATGCGAATCGCGCGCGCAGCGGAAGCAGCGCTTGCGCCGTCCGCGCAATCGCCCGGCGCTCAGCGGCCCCACAGCGGCTACCCCGCCAAGCAGCAGCGCTTGTACTTCTTGCCGCTCCCGCAAGGACATGGATCGTTGCGGCCGACCCTGCGCAGCGGATTGACGTAGGGCGCCTCAAAAGAATTTTCGTCGCCGCCCGGGCCGAACGCCTCTTCCGCGAACGCATCGCTCGCCCCGTAGGACCACGAAGCGAGCGTCTCGATGGCGTTGTCAAACGGCGTCACGCCGTCCGCTTCGAAGCCGCCCAAGCCTGAGGGCGTGTCGCGCGCCAGCTTCACCTGCTGGTCGAATTCATCGAGGCCGAATTCTTTCGGGTCGACCCAGCCAATCACGTGCAGATTCGCGACTTCGGAGCGCATGTCGTCGTAGCCGAGATTGGCGGCGGTCGTCGCCCAAGTTTGCCACAGGAACGATTCGTCGCGCGGCTTCATCGCGCGCCGCAACCGCCCGAGATAGGCGCGCATTTGTTCGTCGCTGAGAATTGCGCGCGCGCGCGTCAGCCAGCCGAGCGCTTCGAGCGCGGCGGCGCGCGCGAATTCGTCGCCGCTTTCCCGTTCGATCGCGTCCATCAGCGGTTGGGGATCGCCGTCGCAGACGTTGATCAGGATTCCGATCAGCGTCTCGGTCGTCGCGTCGCCGAGGAATTCGATCGCCTCTTCGCTTTCGCCGATCAGCCGGCAGAGCGGCGCATAGGCGCGCGCGTCGCGCTTTTCGCCGCAGAGGTGAACGATGAAGAAGGCCTCGCCTTCAGCGACCTCGTCGCGCGCCGCCGGACTGGCGGCGAAGGCGCGAAACCGGGCGACCAGGCGCGGCGCCGCGGCGTCCCAGTGATCGAGCGCCCACTGCAGCGCCGCGCGCGGCATTTCCTCGGCGGCGCCGAACTGACGCAGGGCTTCGTCGACGTTCATGGCGCAGACCTCCGATCGCGTCGCATCTAGCCGCGACGGCGACGGCGAGGCAACAGCCCGGTCAGCGTCCCATCAGGGCCCGGGCCGCCGCGACCAGCATGACGACGCCGGAGGCGAGCGTGAACAGGAGCGCGATCCGGCCGACGGTCGCCGCCCCGCCTTTGCCGACCCGCCGCGCGCCGAGGAAGGAGGCGACCAGCGCAACCGGCGCGACGAGCGCGAACAGCCGCAGGTCGGCCGGGTCGACGACGCCAGTGCGCGCGTAGGCGGCGAGCGTCACGATCGCGACGACGATGGTGAAGGCCTTGCTTGTCGTCCGCCGCGGCTCGCGTTTCCAACCGCTGAGGCGCGTCCAGATCGCCGGCGCCGCGGCGGCGAGCCCGCACAGACCGCCCATCGCGCCGCCCACAACGCCGACGAAGGCGTCGGCGCCGATTCCGCCGCCCTTGACGCGCGTCGAGTCGCGCACCGTCAGCGCGAAGACCGCGTAGAGCGCCAACAGCGCGCCGACGCCGACGCGGAACCGCAGCGGGTCGGAATTGTGCAGCAGGAAGACGCCGAGCGGTACGCCGAGCGCGCCGCCCGCCGCGAACGGAGCAAAGCGCCTGAGATCGAAGCCGCGCAGCGGGAACAGGCCGACGACCGCGCCGATCAGCGCGCCGAACACGGCGAGCGGCGCGGCGAGCGGCGGCGGCAGCGTCCAGGCCCACAGGCTCAGCGCCAGCAGCGGGAAATCGACCTCCGCCCCGCCCTCCGCGAACCCGGCGAGCGCCGCGCCGAGGACGACGACGCCGAGGGTCGCCCAGGCGGGCGGGATCGCGGCCAATTCAGCCGCCGCGCCGGCGCAGCGCCGATTCGCGGATGCCGGTCAGAGTCGTCGCTGGCGCAATCGCTTCCGGGTCGATCTTCACATGCAGGATCGACGGCTTGCCGGACGCCAGCGCGCGCTGAAAGGCCGGCGCGAACGCCTCCGTCGTCTCCACCGTCTCGCCATGGCCGCCATAGGCGCGCGCGAGCGCGGCGAAATCGGGATTGCGCAATTGAGTCGCGCTGACCCGGCCGGGATATTCGCGTTCTTGGTGCATGCGGATGGTGCCGTACATGCCGTTGTCGACGACGATGACGACGACCGGCAGGTCGTATTGCACGGCGGTGGCGAACTCCTGCCCGTTCATCAGGAAGTCGCCGTCGCCGGCGAAGGCGATCGCGACGCGCTGCGGGTCGGCGCGCTTGGCGGCGATCGCCGCCGGCACGCCGAAGCCCATCGAGCCCGAGGCGGGGCCGAGCTGCTGGTTGAAGCGGCGGAAGCGCAGGAATCGCCCCGGCCAGATGGCGAAATTGCCCGCGCCGTTGGCGTAGGTCGCGTCGGGCGCGAGCTTGCGCAGGGCGAACATGATCTCACCGAGCTGCACCGCGCCGGGGTTGGCGGGCGGCTGGCCGGTCCAGGCGAGGAAGTCTTCGCGCGCCGCGCGCGTCTGCGCTCCCCACGAAATGACGTTCGGCGGCTGCAGGCCCTCGAGGGCGGCGCAGAAGGCGGGCGGCGTCGCAACGACGCCGAGGCGGGGGTGATAGACGCGGCCAATCTCGGCGGCGTCGGCGTGGACGTGGACCAAGGCCTGGCGCGGCGCGGGAATGCCGAACAGCGTGTAGCTCTGCGACGGGGTCTCCGCCATGCGGCCGCCGATCAACAGCACGAGATCGGCCGCCTCGACCCGCGCCTTGAGCTTGGGATTGACGCCCAGGCCGAGCTCGCCGGCGAAATTGGCGTGATCGTTGTCGACCACGCTGGAACGGCGGAACGAGGCGATCAGCGGCAGGTCGAAGCGCTCGGCGAACCGCGTCAGCGCCGCTCCGGCGCGCGCGTTCCAGCCGCCGCCGCCGAAGATCACGACCGGCCGCTCCGCGGCCCATAAAAGCTTCTGCAGCTCGGCCATCTGCGTCAGGCCGGGCCAGATCGCCGCCGGCTCGACGCGGGGCGCGTCGGCGACCTCAGCCATTTCGGTGAGGACGTCTTCCGGCAGGCTGACGACGACCGGTCCGGGGCGGCCTTGCATCGCAGTGTGGAAGGCGCGCTGGACGATTTCCGGCAGGCGCGCCGGGTCTTCGACCTCGGTCGCCCATTTGGCGGTCGAGCCGAAGAAGTCGCGATAGTCCATCTCCTGGAAAGCGCCGCGGCCACGCATCCCGCGTTCGACCTGACCGACGAACAGCACCAGCGGCGCCGAATCGTGCTCGGCGATATGGACGCCATGAGCGGCGTTGGTCGCGCCCGGCCCGCGGGTGACGAAACAGATTCCGGGGCGGCCGGTGAGCCGGCCGTCGGTCAGCGCCATGATCGCCGCGCCGGTCTCCTGGCGGCAGACCGTCACCGCGATCTTGGCGTCGTAGAGCGCGTCGAGCGCGGCGAGATAGGACTCGCCCGGCACGCAATAGACCCGCTCGACCCCCTGGGCGACCAGCTGGTCGACGAGAATCTGGCCGCCCGTTCGCGCGATCGCGGCATCCTTCACCAGACGCTCCTCTTGTCGGCCATGAGAGTGCGCGCCTGTTTTGCAGGAAGGCGCGGAGGGCGCAAGCGGGCGCAGCGACGCGGCGGGGCGTTCGAATCGGCATGGCGCCATTTTCCCGGGATTATCCCCTTGACGCACGTACGCGATTAAGGTATGAATACGGGCATAGGAGATCGCTATGCCCCGCAAACGCAGCCGCCCCAGCCAAGTCGGACAGAAGCCCAGCGCGGTTCAGGCGTTCTCGGTCAAAGACTTCTTCGCCGAGTTTTCGTCCGACGACGCTTGTCTGACGCGCATCATGGAAGTCCGCGACGGGCTGCGCCACGTATGCGGCAAATGCGGCAAAGACTCGACGTTCCACAAGCTCGCTGAGCGCCGCGCGTTCTCCTGCTCGCACTGCGGCGACCATGTTTATCCGTGCGCCGGGACGATCTTTCAGGACAGCCGCACGTCGCTGCAGACTTGGTTTTATGCGATCTATCTTTTCATCGCGACGCGCCATGGCGTGAGCGCGAAAGAGATGCAGCGCACGCTTGGCGTCACTTACAAAACCGCTTGGCGCATGGGCCATCAAATCCGCGACCTGATGGGCAAAGTCGACAGCTTCCAAACGCTCAAGGGCCACGTCGAGATTGACGAAGCTTTCTTTGGCGGCAAGCGCACTCAGAAGGAAGGCGGTCGCGAGGCCAAGACGATCATTCTCGGCATGAAAGAACGCGAAGGCCGCGTCGAGACGAAGATCATTCCCAACGTGCGGATGGTGACGCTGCGCGGAGTTGTTCTCGACCACGTCGAGAAAGGGTCGACCGTCTCTACCGACGAACTTTCCGCCTACAACTTACTAAAGCGGGATGGCTACGTTCACGGTGCCGTCGACCATAGCCGCAAGGAATGGGCTTGGACCGATCATCAGACCGGAACCAAGTTCTCGACCAACGGGATTGAGAGTTTTTGGAAGCTGTTCAAGGACAGCGTGAACAGCACGCATATTCACGTCAGCCCTAAGCACCTTGATCGCTACCTCGGCGAGTTTTCTTTCCGGTCGAACTTTCGCCAGATGCGGAATGCGATGTTCGATTTGCTGATCGCGGCACTTTGACAAGCGCCTCTGTTCCTGTGTCGAATTCGGTTCGGTCGATAGGACCGACGCCCAATGCCTCTTGTTGGCGCACAAATTCTTCAATGCGCCCAAGGCGTTGGGCTTCCGCTAAAGATAAGCCCTTGAGACTCTTGTCAGATTCCATGATTTATGCTAGCAGAAAAGGCACGGGCAGTCACCTGCCCGTGCCGGTTGTCACGCGATTAACAAACGCCTCGGAACGGCACTGAGCGGTAGGACGCCCAGCCCGATAACGCCGAGGAACGGTGTACGCATACGCAACCTGCCAAGCTCCGGGAGTCTCAACAGCCCCGGTCTGATCACCCTGGCGAGTGATTGAAATGGGCGGTAACTCTCAGGAGTTACCGCCGTTTCCTTTTCCGCCCATCGCAAGCAGGCGTTCGTAGCCCTCAAACCATTTCGTTTGAATTTCGGGCGGCCAGCTCGGATTGAATGGAGGGAATTTGTCCAAGAGACGATCGCCGAAACTTCCGTGCTGAGTTGTCTGGTGCGGTTTTGTGTGAGTTTCGACCACTTCCTCAATCGGCTTCCGGGGCGGCTTTTCCTTCTTGCGCCGTCCATTTGAGTTGCCACTGGGGACATGGCCGCCCTTCGCAATTCGAGGGCCGATCGGGACTCCGGCAAATTGCGCCGCGTGCAGGTAAAAAGTTCGGCACTTTCTTAGAACGTCTTCCTTTGCCCCGGTTGCCTTGAACGCGTCAGCAAACATGGATGGCGTCGCGGTTTGTAGGTCGAGAGAATCCAAAAATGGATAGCAACCGCTCTCAAGCACCGCTCGAAATAGAGGTTTAAATTCATCCGTCCCAAAGGCGCGAATCACTCGCTCCCCATTCGTGGTTGGGCGGTTCCCGTCGTCGATAAGTCCCAATGACTTCATGGCCATAACCAATTGGGCGCCCAGGCCGCCGGAGAAGCGACGAAGAACGGAACGGTCAATCTGAGGAGGAATTCCGTTCGTCTTCAATTCCTCGAACAGCGTCATCAGGGACTTGAATGAGACGTACGGAGGAGTGCGAACAGGCCGCGGCGCGGCTTGTGTGCCCTCTGACTTTTGATTTGTGTCGGACATGGCGGCAATCCAAATTTCGTCCTCTCCTATTAAACCGTCATGTGCCGCTAGTCAAACCTATCCGCGCGCACGGCTCACGCTCCGGACAATGCCAAGAAACCGATTGCGGCTCACTTGAGGCCGTTTCATTGTTTGCCTGTGAAGACAATCGAGGCCGACAATGCGTGTTATTGCAATAGCTTGCGACGGAGAGCCCCTTGACAGAACGTGTGTCGATTTGACCGGAAAACTCGCTTACGTCGTGAATTCGTCCACAGGAAATGCAAATCGCATTTCGAAAAAGTCTGGTGTCGGATTTCCGAGATGGTCCGTCTTCAAATTTGATTCGGGAATCTGGGATCAGCTTTCCTCTGCGTATGCGCATCAAAATGCGGCTGATTTGGCATCTCTTAAGGAGGTTCTTGAGCCTATCTGAGTTGCCATATTCATGCTTGCGAGGATGAGATTGCGCGCTCATATAGGCAGCATCACCCACCTACAGCTTGCTGTAGGCTCAAAGGTCGCGTAGGGAGAAATCCCTTGCGGCCTTTGCTTTTTTGGCTCGTCTCCATGCGGACGATCATTTACATAGACGGATTTAATCTGTATTATAGGATGCTTAAAGCGCGTCCTTCTATGAAATGGCTAAACCCAAAAGCCATGGTCGCGCAGATTCTCAACCCGGCCCATGTTGTCACCAGAGTAAATTACTACACGGCACGTGTTTCCGCACGCGCCCACGATCCTGACGCTCCTGCAAGACAGGCAACCTACCTCAAAGCACTCTCCACGGTACCGGAAATAGCGATCCATGAAGGGAGCTTCATGACGTCGGAGCCGTGGATGGCGTTAGCTCTGCCTCCGCAGGCAAAACCACGGGGGTATGTGTGGACTCAGCCGCCCCCGACGACTGTCAGGGTGATCAAAAGCGAGGAAAAGGGAAGCGACGTAAACTTAGGGGCTCACTTGGTCAGAGATGCGTTCACGAACGCCTTTGACGCAGCAATTGTCCTTACGAACGATTCCGATTTGGTCGAACCTATCCGAATTGCGACTATTGAGGCTGGGAAACGAGTTGGCCTGTTAGTGCCAGTCAAATTTCCAACTCAGAGCCTTATCAACGTTGCCTCGTTTTTCCTTCACATCCGCACTGGGCATCTTTCAGGTTCACAATTTCCATCGCCGCTCGTCCATCCAGACGGAAGCGTGCTCGCTAAGCCTGCCACATGGGTTTAGTTAGGAGACTCGCGGATATCTCCGGTTCGTTCGCCGAACTCTGGTCATAGGCGCGAGCCACGATTGCGTGTCGCGCATGGCCTTTTGCCATACCTGTCTCTAGGGGATAATCCCGCATTTTCCGGCGCGATAGTTTGTTTTCAACCGCTTGCGAGGAAATGTTCCGCCGCGCGTGCCGAGCGACGCCCTGGCACACCCGTCTGCCGAGCGCGCCAGCACCTAAAATAACTTATTGAAA
>Ga0182016_10001379_pt1 | contig 29649 bp, 20 predicted proteins | sample 712S2MmetaG_FD_120491 | JGI IMG/M metagenome (GOLD analysis project Ga0182016, IMG submission 120491) | Permafrost microbial communities from Stordalen Mire, Sweden - 712S2M metaG | ecosystem: Environmental > Terrestrial > Soil > Wetlands > Permafrost | place: Sweden: Stordalen | collected...
ATTCTGGACACCGGGCTGACCCTCGCTTATTTGCGCAAGCTGTTTCTCCAGCAGCATCCGAAGACTTTGCGGATCGCCACGCTGCTCGACAAGCCTTCCCGGCGCATCGAAAAGATAGAGGCCGATTATGTCGGATTTTCGATTCCCAATCTTTTTGTGATTGGCTATGGGATGGATTACGCGGAGCGCTACCGCAATTTGCCGGATATCTGTCTTATGGCTAGCGATCATCCGGAATAGGCCGTGGGTCAATTTGAAAAGAATTCCCTCAGGGCTAAAGCCATGCCCTTTCAAACGGCAAACCTCGAGCTCAATCAGAGGTTTCTTAACAACACGTTTCCAAGAAAGGGCTCCTTATGGCACTCCCCCAGTCTGACGCATTAGTTGTGTTTGGCGTGACCGGCGATCTGGCTCACAAAATGATTTTCCCGGCACTCTATGCAATGGTGAAGCGGGACGCTCTCAAGGTTCCGATCATCGGCGTCGCGTTTCCCAAGTGGAGTCTCGCTCGCCTGCAGAAGCGCGTGGCGCGCAGCATCAGAGAGGCAGGCGGGATCGACGATAAACGCGCCTTTCAACGGCTTCTCTCACTGCTCAAGTATGTGAGCGGGGACTATAACGACGATGCCACATTTGCAGCCATCAAGGAGGCGCTCGGCGATGCACGCCGGCCGGCATTCTACCTGGCCATTCCGCCTTCCCTCTTCGAAACAGTGATCGAGAAGCTGGGCACGTCGAAGCTGGCGGAGAATGCGCGCGTCATTGTCGAAAAACCGTTTGGACGCGACCTCCCCTCAGCACGTGCGCTGAACCGTGCCGCGGAAGCGGTGTTCCCGCAGGACTCGATCTTCCGCATCGATCACTTCCTGGGCAAAGAAGCGATCATGAATATTCTTTATTTCCGATTCGCCAATTCGTTCCTGGAGCCGATCTGGAATCGCAATTACATAGCCAGCGTGCAGATCACCATGAGCGAGACTTTCGGCATTGGAACACGCGGTGCATTCTATGAGTCGGCGGGCTGCCTGCGCGACGTGATCCAGAATCACCTCTTCCAGATAGTCGCACTGCTGGCGATGGAGCCGCCTTCGGGGCAGCATTTCGGGGCCGTTCATACGGAAAAGGCAAAGGTCTTCAATTCCATACGGCCTTTGCATGCGGAGGACATGGTGCGCGGGCAGTATGTTGGCTATCGCAGTGAGGCGGACGTGGCCAAGCGATCGGACGTTGAGACATATTGCGCGCTGCGCCTGTTCATCGATTCCTGGCGGTGGGACGGAGTGCCCTGGTATCTGCGCTCAGGCAAATGCCTTCCGGACACCGCGACCGAAATTGTTGTGGAATTGAAGCCGCCGCCGCAGAGTCTTTTCGATGACGCAGTCAAGAAGAACGAGTCCGCGAACTACTTGCGTTTTCGGCTCTCGCCCCACGCCGCCGTTGCGCTGGCTGCGCGTGTGAAACTGGCCGGACAGGGATTTATCGGCGAGCAGCGGGAGCTTTACTTATCGGAAGAGCAAACAGGAGAAGAGACCCCGTACGAGCGGCTTCTAGGCGACGCCATGGCCGGCGACGGTGCTCTGTTTACCCGCGAAGATGCTGTTGAGGCGGCATGGAAGGTGGTTGAGCCGGTGCTCAAAAAGCATCCCCGCGTACGGTTTTATAAGCCGGGAACGTGGGGGCCGAAAGAGGCGGATGTGCTGATCGCACGTGATGGAGGCTGGCGCGATCCGGTCAAGGACTGAGCTGGATCGTTCCATACAGGGCTAATATGTGGCGACTGCTTGGATCTGGCCTCATTTGAATGTGGGATGCCTTACTCAACCAATGTCCTTGATTGGTAATCGAGGGATGCTCGGGCGATCGATGAGCGCGACCTGTAAGCTTGGTCAAGACGGTATAAATAGTGCCCCTTTACGCCAGTGGGCTGAGAAAAATCCGCCGCAACCTACTCCGTGTGCAAGCTGGGCAGAAACCGCGGGTTGAAAAGATAGGTTTCTTTACCTCCGAACAGATCGCGCAGATCAATGCAGCCCGCATTTCGATGGGGTTCCCAACACTGCATCCTGAGATACTTTTCCAGGGTCACCACCTCTACGACAGCAGGTGCATAAAGGACCTCTACACAATCGATCAGGTGATGGAGCAGATTGCGAGCGCTTTATCGGATACTTCGGTTGTAGATCCGTCACCTCCTTCAGTGGTCATCCGAAATCCCAACAGGAGGCTCGACCATCGGGGAAAGTTGGTGAATGATGAGGCCGTATTCGAATGCAGCGGGAGGCACCCCTATGCTGACCTTTATTCGGTGATCCCGCAAGGCGACGGACTGAAACAGAAGACCAAAAGACGATAGGGCCACCCGGAGGGTGGCCCTATCAATAACCGAAGGATGTTTATGCCAGGGTAGCGTCTTCGTTCCTGACCTCAACCCTTCTATATTGAGATATTGCACCTTCCCCTTATCGATGTCAATGAAGAAACCGCCTGCCAGCGCCCGTTGTGTGTCTGTGAATGTCCCAAATCGAACAGGCCGTTGAACTTTCCTATCCTGACCTTTAGTATCTCCAGGACTTCGTGTCGGCGCCTGCGGGGGCTGTAGCCAGCATGTGTTCCACCATGAGAGGCAGAATGCGCTGCGTCCAGTTGGCGTTGTTCTGCTGCATCGTGTACTCCGCCGGGCCGCCTGTGTAGCAATGCGGCATGCCGGGGCCATATTGGAATGTCGCATCGGAATGGGGATTGCGGGTCGCGTCGAGTTCCTTCTGCAAGAGGTGCACGGCGTTGTTAAGGAAATACGTATCCCCGTCGCCGACGGCCAGGTGCAGTTTCCCTTCCAGCTTGGGGCCAAGCGTCGGCCAGTCGCGCTTCAGAATCGCAGTCAGGTCGTAGTGGTCGTGCCAATACTCCAGCACCTTCTTGTCGATGTCTCCTGTGACCGGATCGATGATCGGGGCTGGGTAACCGTCCGGGCCCGCCGGTGAAAATACTGCCTGCCAGATGTTCCATTGCTCGGTCGAACGGCCATGGGTGCCGAGCACATATTCGAAGCCAAACTCGCCGCCGGCGGTCGCCACAATCGTTCCATCCGGTTTGCGGTCGCCGGCAATGGGAATCTCGGCAAAGTCACCCTTGCGGACAAAGGCGTTGGTATCGTTGTAAAGGTCGATGTTCTGATACGCGTGGAAGTCTATTGGATCGGGGCAGGCGGCCCAGGTGCCGTTGTAAAAATCCGGATAAAAGACCTGGGTCGCCAGAGCCTCCCAGCCGCCTGTTGAACCGCCGAACGTGGCGCGCGCCCATCCCTGGCCAATGCCGCGATACTTCTGCTCGATGGCCGGGATCAGCTCCTCGTTGATGGCCGAGCCGTAGGGACCGACATTGGCTGAATCCACATCGTACGAGTCGTCGTAGTAGGGATTGGCGTTCTGCACATAGATCATGATGACGCGCGGCAGGCGACCTGCTGTCCAGTCCTGAAAGAATCGATAGCCATTATCGAGCCGGCGGGCGCCGGGAGCTTTCGGGTCAGGTGCAGTGGTGACAAACGGCACAGGACCAAGGCCGGCATGATAGTGGTCCTGATAGACAACCAGGGGGTACTTCGCATTGGGGTGGTCGTCGAAGCCATCGGGAAGCAGAATCCACGCTCCAAGGTAGACGTCGCGGCCCCAGAATTTGGACAGCTTCTCGCTGCGGAAGCGCATGTATTTCAACCACTTCGCGCCGGGGTCTTTGGCCGCCATGACAACCGGATCCTTGTCCGTGCCTTCGATTGCGGGAATGACCTGGTCAAGAGTGAGTTTGACAGTCGTCGTTGATTTGGGGTCGATATGAATCTTCACCGGCTTGTTGAAGGGGTTGCCGGGTTTCTGGTTCCAGTGCTGGCCTTCGCCCATGTCCGGCGGGAGCCACACCGTCTTTCCTGAGGATAAGTGGAACTCCTCATAGACGTTGAAGACCGCCTGTACAAAATAATCGCCGGCATCGAGGTCTGCGAGCGAACGGCGCGGATATCCAAAGGTCTTTGCATCCACAACGATCGGAGCGCTGGCCGGCAGGTTTTCCACGTCGACGCCAAACCCCTGGGCGGAAAGATAATCCTCGCTAAGTTGCATACGCGGCTCGTCTTTATCGTTCTTGGAAATGACCAGCACCAGGTGGCCGTTGAGCGGCTTGGCGCTCGGAACCGTGACCTCAATTCGCTGCCCAAAGCACAGGCCGGTTGAACCCGCCAGCAAAGCAGCCATCAGAACATAGGGAATACGCATCAGATCTCTCATTCTTATCGGAATAGCGCCAGTCTAGCATCCTAAACCCGGAGCCGTTTCAGCGGATTGTTTCTCATCGTCGCCGATCGTGTTGCAAATTCGATTTTGCACAACCCGAAGCCTGAATTTTGCGTCCATTTATTCAGTTCACAGTGCCCTGTGGACTATACTCATCTACCGGACCCAAGTCCGCTCAGCCGGCCTCGTCGGGCGGCGTTTGTCCGCAAGGAGCAAGACCGAAATGGCTTCCATTACACCGATCAATGTTGCCGAACTGGAGTTCGACAACGGCACCTTCGATGCCGCGGCCTTTACCGCACAGACCCTGTCCAACTGGCAGGCGCTGGCCAGCGTGATTGACCACACGCTGCTCAAGCCCGAGGCAACCCGAACCCAGGTGGAAAGCCTGTGCGACGAGGCTATCCGCTACCGGTTCGCCTGCGCCATGGTCAACCCGGTGTGGGCGTCTACCGCAGTCAGCATACTCTCGGGAACGGGCGTTCCAGTCGGCGTGGTTATAGGCTTTCCGCTCGGCGCGTCGCTGGTCTCCACTCTGCGCCATGAGGCTGCGGCCCTCACCCGGCTCGGCGCGCGCGAACTGGACATGGTTATCCCCATAGGTCAGTTGAAAAGCGGCAACCACCAGGCCGTGCATCATGCCATCCACGCGGCGGCCAATGTCGCGCATCATCACGGCGCGCTGCTCAAGGTGATTCTGGAAACCTGCCTGCTCAACGTGGAAGAAAAACTCCGCGCGGCGGAAATCGCCATTCAGGCTGGGGCGGACTTCCTGAAGACTTCTTCCGGCTTCTCGACCGGCGGCGCAACCGCTGCGGACGTGGCCCTCCTGCGGGGAGTGGCGGGTGCGCGATCAGGCGTTAAGGCTTCTGGGGGCATACGGACGCTGGCCGATGTTCAGGCGCTGCTTGAGGCCGGGGCGAATCGGATTGGGGCGTCGGCATCGGTGGCGATTGTGCGGGAGCTGGGAGCCGAGTAATTCCCGTGGGGACGGCCTCACTTCTGAGCGTGGTTTTTCCAACACGCCCGATAGATCTCTTCCATCTCTCGCGCAAAGCCGATCGTGTCGCAGGCGCTTGACGCCAGGAGATGATTTCTCATTTCCCTTCGGAGAGCGGCCAGTCTCGATCTTTCTTCATGCGTGTTCGCCAGGTGAATGGCTCGCGCTATGTAGCTTTCCAAGTCGTCCGCGACAAACTCTCGCAGATCCGCGGCACACAGGATCGATGCGCTCGTTCGCGAAGCCCAACGGTCTCCTCCAAATGTGACGACAGGGACGCCTTGCCAGATGGATTCCGTTGTCGTTGTGCCGCCGTTATACGGAAACGTATCGAGCGCAATGTCGACTCTGTCATACGCTTTCAGAAAATGAAAATGATCCTCCGGGCCTTCGAATTCCAATTGTTCACGTGACACACCAAAGTTCCGGAATTGCTTCTCCATGAACTCACGCGATGCAGTTGTCCCCAGTCGTTTGTTCTTCAAAAGGAGGCGGCTGCCTGGACTGGCGATAAGAATGCGGCTCCAAGCCTCAACTACTTCGCTCGTGATCTTGTACTGCGAACCGAAGCATCCGAAAGTAAATTGCGCGTTCGTAATGCAAGGTAACTCTGCGACGGGCGGAACGGGGTAATCGACACTGAAAGTCAGATAGCTATGGGTGACGCGCTGAATTGTTTCCAAATAAAACGGCTCTTCTTCAGCAGGGATCACCTCGCGATCCCCAATCAGATAATCGAAACAAGTCATCCCTGTTGTCGCATACATATTGAACCAGCCAACGAGGACGGGGGCTGGTCGGAGCACGTACATGGGCAACCGGTTCATGTCGCTATAGCCGTTGAGATCGACCAGAACTTGTATGCCGTTGTCTCGAATCAGCTCCGCCAGAGCCTTGTTCGATAACTGTTTCGTATCGAAGAAATGGTCCGCATTATTTGAGTTATAGCCGTGCAATATTGCCGACCTTGGAGCATCGGAGAATAAGTAGATATCGAATTGTCGCCGGTCGTGCTGGTTGATCAATCCCCAAACGGGCTTCATCCAGTTATCCGTGGAAAAGAACGAAGAGACATAGCCTATCTTCAACTTGTTGCTTGCGGCCTGGATAAGAGGAATCGTTCTTACCGGTAACTCGTCGACCCCCAGATCCCTGGCCCAGGCTTGCCGTATCTCGAGAACATCCCGATTGCCGGCTTGCGGAGCGCCGGGCGCGATGACTGCCATCATTGCGCGCGCAAGTCGGGTGCCTTCTTCCTTTCGACCGGCGCAAACTTTGAACTCATCGTAAGCCTGCGACACCTGGCCCATTTCGTACAGAGCCCTGCCCAGGTTGTGGCGGGCCTCAAGCCATTCCGGCCGCAACTTGGCGGCTTCCTGGAAACAAACGATCGCCGAAGCGAAGTCTTCAAGCGCGATCTCAGCACAGCCGCAGGCATACCAGGCTCGCGGCGCATCCGTTTCAAGCGCCAGCGCGCGATGGTAGACATCGATAGCTCCAGCGAAATCTTCAGCCTCCTGGAGAGCGTTGGCGAAATCGCAAAGCCGATCGGCATTTGTACCGAGCGCAGCCAGCGAACGGTCAAGATATGCAATAGCCTCATCGTTCCTGTTCGCCGATGTAAGAGCTTGCCGCAGCAATGCCAACGTCGGTGCGTGGTTTTGTTGAAGATTGAGAGCTGCTTCGAATTCAACTATGGCTTCAGCCAGTCGAAATTGCCTCTTCAGCAGCGTACCCAGACTGATGTGAAATTCCGCCCGGCTGCCGAGCCTTGTGGCCTGGCGCAAATTACTTTCTGCCAGATCGAATTTCCCGAGTTTCGCCTGCGCGGTGCCAAGAGCGTAATAGAACTCTGCCCTTTCAGAGTGGCCTTGGATCGCCCTCTCCAAAAGCTCGACGGCAGCCGCACTATCGCCGGCCTGATGCAATAGGCAACCCATCAGGTAGAGCGCATCCGGCTGATTTGGATCGTCCTCGAGAACTTTCTGGTAGATCTCGGCCGCGGCCTTGACATTTCCGGCCCGGTGAAGGTTAAGACCTCGCTCGAGCTGTCGATCGGTCTCATGCACAATCGTCAAATTAACACGAGCGGCCACTCGGCCCTCCGACGCCCCGGCATCTATCCCATATTCCCTATTCCCCGCCCCCCGTTTCCAGCCGTTGCGTTATCATTCCCTTCGGTGCCCATGTCGAGCCTCCCCCCATCTCCGACGGAACAAAACGAGTTCGAAGGGGACTACCGCCCAGCCGACTCTTCCAACCCCACTGCCCATCTTGACCCCGTCAACGCGCGTGTTGAGACCGCCGATGTGGCCTATCTGGCGCAATTGTCCGAGACCCTCAACACTACTCTGGATCTCGAAACTCTCCTGAACCGCACCGCCGAACTCGTCCGCGCAGTCATTGATTACCGCATCTTCGCCATTTTGCTGTTAAATGACCGTACGCACGACCTGCGTATGCGTTTCCAAATCGGGCACACCCCGGAGACCGAGCGCATCCGCATACCAATTGGCCGCGGGGTCATTGGGCAAGTCGCGCTGACGCGCCAGTCGATCCTGCTCAACGACGTTTCCACCTCCGACATTTACGTCGCCGCCAACCCTGCGGTCCGCGCGGAAATGGCTGTCCCGCTCATCGCAAAGAACCGCCTCATCGGCGTCATGGACATCGAGAGCGAGCAAGCCAACTACTTCCGCGACGAGCACCTGCATCTGCTCACGCTCACGGCGTCGCGAATCGCCCAGGCAATTGAGAACGCCCGGCTCTATACCCGTGTCTCGCGCCAGGCACAGACCCTGGCCGTACTCAACGAGATTGCCGTCGATCTCACGTCGATTCTCGACCTCGACCCGCTGCTCGAACGCGTCGGTCAACTGCTGCGCAGGCTGATCGATTACCAGATGTTCACTATCATGCTTCTAGATGAGACAGGCGAATTTCTCGTCACACGCTACGCATGGCGCTTCGGCTATACGCACGCGCCAAGGCGGCGCATCGCGATCACCAGTGGGCTGGTGGGCGCAGCCGTTCGCGAGTGGAGGCCGATCAATGTGCGCGATGTCTGCAAAGACCCGCGATACCTGGAAATGAATCCGGAGACGCGCTCCGAGCTGATTATTCCGCTCTTCTACAAAGGGCGCGTGATTGGCGTGTTCGATCTTGAACACACGCGCAGCGGCTTCTTCAACGAAGAGCACGAACGCATGCTGACTACGTTGGCGGCCCAGGTGGCGATTTCCATCGAGAACGCGCGGCTTTACCAAGCTGTGAGGCGCCAGGAACGCCAGCTTGAGCGCGATATTGCGATGGCACGCGAGGTTCAGCTTCGCCTGCTGCCGCCTACAGCGCCGGAGCATCCTCACGCCGAAATGGCCGTCCGATTTCTTCCCGCACGCACCATTGGCGGAGACCTCTACGACTTCCTCGATTATGGGCCAAATCGAACCGCAATCGTCCTCGGCGACGTAAGCGGGAAGGCCGCTCCTGCCGCTCTGTTTGCCGCGCTCATCAGCGGCATCATGCGCTCGGCTGCTGTGCATCGCCCGGCGCCCGGCGAAATGCTCTGTTCGCTCAACGATGCCATCCAGGAACGGAAGCTCGATTCCCAGTATGTCTCTCTGCTCTTCGCGCTCTGGAACGACGAGGATCGGACACTGGTGGTTGCTAACTCCGGCGCCGTCCAGCCTGTGCTTTGCCGCCAGGGCCAATCCAGCGTTATCAAGGCGGAAGGCTTCCCTCTCGGCCTATTCCCTGACGTCACTTATGAGGAGTACCTGGTTGCGACCCAGCCCGGCGACGCGATCGTCTTTGTGTCGGACGGCATTCTCGACGCGGAAAATGCAGCGGGTGAAATGTATGGCGACGAGCGCCTTGCGGGGTTCCTCTGCGCGCACCGCGATCTCCCCTCTGCTGAAATTGCCGACACCCTGCTCGCCGATGTGACCCGATTCCAAGGCGCTCAAGATCGCTTCGACGACGAAACTATCATTGTGCTGCGTGTGTGCTAAACAATAAGAGCTCGCTTTTCAATTCTGGAGCGGCCTGAAAATGAAACCAAGAATCAAGCCTAAGAACCCGCTCTTATGGGTATTCGAACCCCTCGAAGACGACCCGCGATTTGTACTGCGAAAGCTCTTCAGCTTCGATGCCGCATACTTGGACGGCCGGCTCTACCTCGCGGTTTCCGGCGGAAAAGAGCCATGGAATGGACTACTGGTTTGCACATCCCGGGAACACCACGCGGCGATCAGAAGCCAATACCCGCAACTTGTTTCGCACCAGGTATTGGGTAAGTGGCTCTACCTGTCGCAGTCTCATCCGGAGTTCGAGTCCGTTGCGGTTGACCTCGCAGAAATGGCGCGTAAGCGCGACCCCCGACTCGGCGTCGAATCCAAAGTGAAATTCCGCTAATCCCGGCATTCAGATCCAGATTTCCACCGCATACGCCCTCATGGCTTTCCATTCCCATAATTTGGAACGCGCGGTGTCAGCCGACGGATCACAAATTCCTGAAACAGATTCCCTACCGCGCTCTCGCCCGTTCCGATCAGCACGTTCAGAAACGTCAGTTCTGCCCCTTCGCGATTGGCCGCTGGGTAGTACAAATTAGAAATCCCGCCAGCCGCAACCCCGCCCACAATCGCCGAATAATTCACTTGCCAGCGTCCATTGTCGCCTTTGCAAATTACCGCGCTCTCAATCGCGTACATCACGCGCGACCGCGTCGTCCCCGTCCCTTTGTAGAAGTAGCGCGGGTCCTGTTTCCACCACGACGGCAGAATCGCCCCGCCGATCATGGTGCCGATAAAGCTGTCGGCAAAGCCCGCGCCGTACCTCTTCCCATAGCCCTGCGCTCCCTGCCCGTAGCCGCTGTAACTGTTGGTCGCCTGTTCCACGCCGGCAAAAAAGCCCACTGCCAGGAACGTCACCGGATCGATCGAAGACTTCCATGCCAGGTTGAATTTTTGCTTTGACGTGAGCGGAGGCGCATTCGGCACATAGGTCACATAAAAGTTAGGAATCACCCCCAGCACCCGCTGGGTTTCCTCCTGCTTCAATTGCTCCTGCGCGATCTCCTGCTGCGAGGCCGTTACCAGTACGTCGCTGGTTGTGCCGCTCATCGTGAGCACAATTGCCTTTGCCTCGTAACTCTCACCGGCATGGAGCGCCCCAGTGACAACCTGCGTCGCAAATCCAGTCGAACTGACGGTCAGCCGGAACGGGCCTGGAGGCACATTGGCAAAATTGAAGCGGCCCTCGCTGTCTGAGGTTGTCGACTGCACCGGCACCGCGCTGGGCTGGACGTCGCTCCCCGCACTGGGCTCGGGCTGGGAAAGCGAAACTTTGGCGCCCTCGTAGACGGCTCCATCCCGGTTGACTACCACCCCGTGAATGCTTCCGGAAACCGCGATGTCCGTCGTCCCTTGATGGGCTACCTGCGCATCCGGCGCGTCAGGCAGCACTGCATTGGCCGCCGTGTTTTCAGCGGTATGCATTCCTGGCTGCTGCGCCCACGCTTCCGCCGCCAGGCCGATCAGAACCACAAGCAGATAGGCCCGCCAATTCAGCGGGACTTCCAGACGCGGACGTTTCCGCCGGCCAATCGGTTTCGCTATATCTTCGATAAACCCGAACCTCAATTTCAGTCCTGCGCAGGACCCGCAACTTGAATTATGACCGGCACCGCTTTAGCCACTTGAGATTAGACGCGTTTTTCGGAGGGGAAGAATTTAGTCGAGGGGCGAATCATATTCCTTTCTTTTTAACGATTGGTTCGTCCAATAGGGCAGCGGCCTCCCCCCGGTCTTACCTGCAGATCCAAGTGGTCAGGTCAAATACAAACCAAGTGGCTATTGTCTATGACCACCGGGGTAGGGCATAAGTGAGAATGCCGCTCCTCTGCGCGGTCATGTGTCGAAAGGTCTGCCATGCCACGGAAGTTGCTCCAAACCTCCGAATTGGTCTTCTCAACGCTCTTCGCCTTGAACGTCTTCCTGCCCTCTGCCCAAGCTCAAGACGGCACACATTCTTCTCCACTCGAGATCGTTCATAACAAGCCGTTCGTGATGGTGATGGTCAATGGCAAGGGCCCGTTCCGTTTCGTAATCGACACAGGCACCAGCAGCAACGCCTTTGTTTCCGCGGAACTAGTTGCACAGTTGGCGATTCCGAAATCCGGCCAGATCCGGCTAAGCGATCCCAGCGGTCAAGGCGCTCAAAGAGTTCCCATGGTTGTGCTCGATTCCCTTCAGGTGGCCGGGGTTGAATTCACCGGCGTAAAGGCTGCCGTTCACAATCTTGGAAGCGGTGAAGGCGATTGCCAGGGTCTGCTGGGATTCGCGTTATTCCGCGATTTCCTGCTCACGCTTGACTATCCTAACCAACGCATGGAACTGAGTGCCGGGGATTTGAAGCCTGATGGAGAGCGGTCGGTTCTGCCGTTTCGGATGCCGCAGGGAATCCCACTTGTGACACTTCGCATTGGAGGCACGCGCATCGACGCGCAAATAGACTCGGGTGGTTTCGGCCTCAGTCTGCCGTTGCAGATGACATCGCAATTCAAGTTTGCTTCAACCTACACAAACCTGACCAACGCCCATTCGCTATCGACGCGTTTTACGGTAATGGGTGCGACGCTCGCGGATAATGTGCACCTGGGGTCCTACACATTCAAGCGGCCATTCGTTGAAATCAACCCCGCATTCCCGGTGGCAAACTTTGGTTCGTGTCCGATGCATTTTTTTGTGATGACCTTCGACCAGAAGAATGGTTTGGTGCGGCTGACTGCTCCGCAAACAACGCTGCATCTTTCTGAAACGCCGGCGCCGATGCGGCTTCAGAACGCGCCCGACCGAGAACCCATCGATCCAAAACTGGTGCCCGTCGGTTAAATAACTTGTATCTTTCTCAATTGCTCGAAAAAGTGGCTAGCATCCCTCGCTACTTGTCTGGGTTTTGCCCTGACCACTAGAATGGTCCTGTGAAAAGCGCCCTGCACGAAACTCTCCCAATATTCAACGTCGATCACGCCGACCCCATGCCACTCCACAAGCAGATCTACGATGGCTACAGGGCGGCCATCCTTCGCGGCGATCTGCGGCCTGGCGGGCAGATTCTTTCCAGCCGCGAATTCGCAACGGAACTCCGCGTCTCCCGGTTTCCCGTGCTCAATGCCTATTCCCAGTTGATTGCCGAGGGTTATCTCGAGTCCCGCGTGGGCGCCGGCACATTTGTCTCCGCGTCGCTGCCCGAGCAGCAGATGTCCGTCCCGCTGCCCCCTGGACGCTTCATCGCCGCACCATCGGGCCCGCGTCCGGTGTCCCGGCGATCGGCGCTCTATCCGTCGTTTCCGAACATTGCTCACCTGCGCAGTTGGGGATCGTTCGGCGTGCATCAGCCTGCGCTCGACCAGTTCCCTTTCACAATCTGGTCCAGTCTCATTGCGGGCCACAGCCGCAACCCACACGTGCGGGCCATCCATCGCATCGACCCAAGCGGCGCCGAGCGATTCCGCGGCGCTATCTGCGACTACCTGCGCACAGCGCGCGGAGTGAAATGCACGCCCGAGCAAATCCTCGTCGTGTCTGGGTCCCAGCAGGCGCTGGACATCACGGCACGCGTTCTGCTGGACCCGGGAAATTCCGTATGGGTTGAGGAGCCTGGATACTCGCTGCAGCGCATTGTGCTCACGGCGGCCGGTTGCCGCCTGATTCCTGTACCCGTCGATGGGGAAGGCATGGATGTTGCCGCCGGCATCAAGCGCGCTCCCAAGGCTCGCGCCGCTTTTGTAACTCCCTCCCACCAATACCCACTCGGCTCAACCATGAGCGCATCCCGCCGCATTCAATTGCTGAACTGGGCGCACAGCGCTGGTGCATGGGTTGTGGAAGACGATTACGACAGTGAATTCCGCTATGAATCGCTTCCTATTTCCTCGATGCACGGTCTGGATCGGAACGCGCGCGTCATCTACATCGGGACCTTCAGCAAAGTCCTGTTTCCCTCCCTGCGCCTCGGATATATTGTGATGCCGCCGGACCTTGTCGACCGCTTCGTAGCGGTACGGCACGCGATGGATATTTTCCCTCCCTATCTGCATCAGGAGGTAATGGCCGACTTCATCATTGAGGGACATTTCACCCGGCACATTCGCAAAATGCGGCAGGTTTACAAGGAGCGGCGATCGATTCTGATCGAATCGCTGGCCCATGAATTCCCTGCCGATCGCGGCTATGAAATTCATGGTGTCGAAGCCGGAATGCATCTTGCAATGACCCTTCCGCCCGATCTCCCACCCTCCATCACAGATGCTGAAATCTCGGTTCGTGCGGCAAACTCGCGGCTGTGGCTCTGGCCTCTTTCGCCGTCGTATTACACAGCCCCGCCACGCCAGGGATTTATTCTTGGATTCGGAAGTTCCCTGCCGGCGCAGATTCCGCGGGCGGTGCGGCTGATGCACTCGCTGATTTCTTCCGCATAGGTGCGCCATGTGGTTCCAGTGAGTACGGGAGCAGGCAACCGCGACAACCTGCGGGCCCATCCTGTATCGTTGGGCTGTAATTCAAGTTCGTCTATGCTTCTTTCTCTCCCAACTCTGGCTTCGCCGCAGCACTTCTCTCTAGTTGAGAAGATCGTTTTTGCCGGGATGATGGTCGCCTCCGGCTATCTTTTCTGGCGACGCTTCGGCGTAGTACTGAACAAGATTCTCAAATCGAAAAAGGATCCGAACTTTCATCTGTTTCCGATCGGTAAACGGGTCTGGGACTTCTTTTGGGAAGTACTCTGCCAGGCCAAGGTAATCCGCGAACGGCCGCTGCCGGGTTTGGCCCACGCACTGGTGTTCTGGGCGTTCCTGGCATTCGCGCTGGTTACTCTGAACCACTGCGCGACCGGCCTTGGCGTCGGCTTTCTTTCACCGGATGGCCTGGTTGGACGGTGGTATTTCTATTTCGCTGCCGCCTTTGCACTGGCTTGCGCAGTGGGGATTCTGGGCCTCTTTGTTCGCCGGTTTCTGGTGCGGCCACGGTGGCTTGGCGAGAAGCTTTCCTGGGAGTCAGGATTCATTGCGTTTCTGATCTTTGCGCTGATGGCTACTTACCTGGCATCGTTTTTTGTCGCCGATGCTGACATGGCCGCGCGGATCTTATGGTGGGCGCATTCGCTGGCGCTGCTGACGTTCTTGCCGCTGATTCCGCATACGAAGCACCTTCACCTTGTGCTGAGCCCGGCGACTATTTTTCTATCGCGCGGGAGCTATGCGCAGATTCCTCCCTTGAGCGGGGACGAAGACTTTGGGCTGGTGGCAGGCACGGATTTAACGCAACTGGTCAGCTTGCAGGCTTACTCGTGCGTGGAATGCGGGCGCTGTACGGAACACTGCCCTGCTGCCAACACGGGAAAGCTGCTGAATCCCAAAGAAATCATTTTAGGCGTACGCGCTTACCTCAACGACCTGGGGCCGGCTTCAGACCAGCCACTGCTGGGGAAATACAATGCGCAGGAGGCGGTCTTTCAGTGCACCACGTGCGGAGCTTGCGAGTTTCAATGCCCCGTTGGAATTGAGCATGTGCCGATTCTTGTTGGCTTGCGACGTGGGGCAGTCAATACTGGGGCATGGGAAGACGATTACGGGTCGAAGCTGTTTCTGGCTCTTGAACGCGGCTCGAATGCGCTCGGCATCAGTCCGGCGGAGCGCGACAAGTTTATCCAGAAGCAAGCACTGCCTATTTTCGACGGCACGCAGGAATATTGCTTGTGGCTTGGGTGCATGGGCGGCTACGACCCCAAGGGGCGCGAGATTGTTGCCGATTTTGCGCGCGTGATGAATTATCTGGGGACAAGTTACGGCGTATTGCGCAAGGAGAAATGCACGGGCGATCCGGTGCGGCGACTGGGCAACGACCTCGTGTTTCAGCAACTGGCCGAGGCCAATCTCGAAACCCTGGCACAGAACAAGGTGAAGAAGATTGTGTCGATCTGCCCGCATTGTGTGCGGACAATTCAGGAAGACTGGAAGGAATACGGCACACCCCCGGAGATTGAGCATCATAGTGAGTTCCTGGCGCGTTACGCGGATAAGTTGCCGCATCAAAGCAAAGACGAGACGATTGTGTTTCACGATCCCTGCTATCTGGGGCGATATCGGAATGTTTACGAGCAGCCGCGTGCTGTCGCTGGGCTAGCCGGGACAGTCGTGGAGGCTCCGCGGAATCATGAAAGAAGCTTCTGTTGCGGTGCTGGTGGCGGGCTGGCTTTTCTTGGGGAAGAAACTGGAGAACGCGTGAGCCACAACCGTGCGGCGGAGCTTGTTGCTACTGGCGCTTCGACAGTGGGGACGGCCTGTCCGTTTTGCAATACGATGTTTCGGGATGCGTTGGCTGCGGGTGGCGAGGCGCCTCCGCAGTTGCTGGACATTGCGCAGTTGGCAGCGCGCGGATTGCCCATAGCTAGCCCAATCAAGGATCAAGCCAATTAAGATGTACGAGGCTCTTTCATTATGAAAATCATTGTCGCTATCAAACAGGTTCCCGACCGCGATGCGCAGTTTCGCATTGACGGCGCGGGTAAGTGGATTGAAGAAGCAGATCTTCAATTTGCGCTGAACGAGTCGGACGCATATGCGCTTGAAGAGGCGCTGCAATTGAAGGAGAAACACGGTGGCGAAGTCATCGTGCTTTCGGCAGGGCCGGAGCGGATCGGGCAGACGATTCGCGAAGCGCTGGCCAAGGGAGCGGATCGCGCGATCAACATTGCCTGCGACGATCTGAGGGCGCGCGATGCGCTCGGCGTGGCACGTTTGCTGGCCGCGGCCGTGAAGCAGGAGAGCCCTGATCTGCTGCTGACAGGGTTGCAATCGGAAGACCTGGGGCTCGGACAAACGGGCGTGATTCTGGCGGAATTGCTCGACCTGCCGCACGCTTCGCTGATTCTTCACGTGGAAAAGACCGAGGCTGGATTAACGGTGAAACGTGAGCTGGAAGAGGGATGGTATCAGTCAATCGAGATGCCCTTGCCGGCAGTGCTGACGATTCAGTCCGGCGGCAACAAGCTGCGCTATGCAACGCTGATGGGCATCAAGCGCGCCAAGACGAAAGAAGTCCGGCAATTGACTGCTGCTGAGCTTGGCGTAGATGCAACGCCGGTCGTAGTGCTCGATCGCGTATCCCTGCCGCAAAAGCAAAAATCGACACAAATCCTGCCTGGCTCGCCGAAAGAAGCAGCCGCGGCCCTGGTAGAAAAACTGAAATTCGAGGTGCGCGTGCTATGAGCGGAATTCTGGTAGTCATCGAACAGCGTGAAGGCCGCATCTCCCGCATTAGCTGGGAGGCGGTAGCCGCGGGGCAACGACTGGCTGCGCAGACCAGCGAGCCAGTGAGTGCGGTCATCCTCGGCGCAGACACCGAGGCGCTCGCATCCGAGATCGCAACCCGGCCTGTCGCGAAAGTCATCCGCATTGACCATCCGCTCCTGGCTCAATACACGCCTGACGGATTCACCCTGGCTCTCGACCAGTTAATCCGATCCGAGGCACCGACGTACGTAGTCCTCCCGCACACCTACCAGGTGCGCGATTACGCGCCGGCACTTGCGGCGCGGCTAGGCCAGGTGCTCATCAGCGATGTGGTTGCGATTGGCGAAGGACCTGTGTTCACGCGGCAGCTCATGCAAGGCCGGCTCAATGGCAGCTATCGACATCCGGGGAGTGGCCCCTGCTTTGTCTCAGTGCAGGCTGGCGCATTTAGGGTCGAGGCATCGGAAGCCTCTGCTCCAGCCGCAGTCACCACTTTCACGCCAACACTCGAAGCAGCACAGATCCGAACCAAGCCCGGCCAACCCTTCCGCGGATCGTCGCAGACTGTCGACCTGGGCTCGGCTCAGTTGATCGTCAGTGTCGGCCGCGGCATTAAAGAAGCGGACAACCTGCCACTGGTGCAAGAGCTCGCCGCTGCGCTCGGAGCGGAGTTGGCTGCGTCCCGTCCCATCTGCGACAACGGCTGGCTGCCCATGGAGCGGCAAGTGGGCAGTTCCGGCCAGACCGTTGCGCCCAAGCTTTACCTCGCTGTCGGCATCTCCGGAGCCATCCAGCACCTTGTCGGAATGAAGGGCTCTCAGTGCATTGTCGCCATCAACAAGAACCCGGATGCACCCATTTTCGAAGTCGCCGATTACGGGATTGTCGGCGATTTGTTTGAAGTAGTTCCGGCGCTGACTGAGGCAATCAAGGCAGCAAGACAGTAGCAAGGAATTGTGCGCTTTTCATCCAAAGCCCGCCAGCCGAGTGCGATACTGCTGACGGGCCCCCCTGCTTTACAACCTACAGATTTAGAGATGAGCCAGGCGCGGACTGGATCTGCCAAGGAGCGTGTGATGAGGAATTCTTTGACTCGAAAGACGGCGCGTCTAGTAACGACGCTGATGACAATTGCGTGCGCGAGTTTTGGCGCTGGCCTTTTGCCAGTAAATGCGCAACAGCCTTTAGCCGAGCAGCCGGATAAATACACATGGCTCGAAGATATCTCCGGGGACAAGCAAATGGCCTGGGTGAAAGCGGAGAATGCACGCACCGCTGCGGTTTTGGAAAAGGACTCCCGTTTCGCGACTTTGCAGGCCGAAGCGTTGAAGGTGCTGGACTCTCCGGACCGGCTGGCTATGCCGCAGTTTCGCAACGGAACGGTATACAACACATGGCGCGATGCGGATCACGTGCGGGGAATCGTGCGGCGGACCACGTTGTCAGACTATATGACGACCGAGCCGAAGTGGCAGACAGTGCTGGACTACGATGCGCTGTCAAAACAAGACAAGCAGAGCTGGGTAGGGCATGGACTGAATTGCCTTCGGCCCAGCGAAGAGCTTTGCCTGGTGGCGCTGTCCGCGGGGGGCGAGGACGCGGATACGTTGCGCGAGATAAACCTGAAGACGGACGCTTTTGTAGAGGGTGGTTTTGTGCTGCCTCGTGGCAAGCAAGATGTGGCCTGGGAGGACAAGGACACTTTGCTGGTAGCGCGCGATTGGGGTCCTGGGACCATGAGTGAAGCCGGTTATCCGATCACCGTTCGGGAGTGGAAGCGTGGCGAGCCGCTTGAACATGCAAAGGAGTTGTTTCGCGGAGATGTGAAAGACACAGGCGATGGTCCGAGCGTACTCATCGATGGGCAGGGCCACCATGCCGTGATGATCGAGCGGAGACTCACGTTCTTTGAAGTGGAGGAGCACCTTCTGCTCCCCGGCGGGTTGAAGAAGCTGGCGCTGCCAAAGAAGATCGACGTGAACGGACTGCTGGATGGTCAGTTACTTGTTTCGCTGGATGAGGATTGGACACCCGAAGGACAGACGAAAAGCTTTGCCAAGGGGTCGGTGATTTCTTTGGATTTGGAAGCAGTGAAAAGGGATCCGGCGCACCTGAATCCGACAGTGGTTTTTGCGCCGACCCCGGAGGAATTTGCGCAGGATGGCGGAGCGATAACCAAGAACCACCTGATCCTGACCACCCTGGACCATGTGCAGGGGCGCGCGTATGTCTACACGCATGGGAGCGATGGGCAGTGGACCCGGAAACGGCTCCCAGTGCCGGATAACCAGACGGTGGGGATTGTCACAGCAAGCCAGACAGACGACCGGTTCTTCATGTACTTGACGGGTTTCCTTGCGCCGACATCGCTGTGGCTGGGCGATGCTTCAAACGGAACGCTCGATGTGGCAAAGACGCAGAAGCCGCAGTTTGACGCAAGCAACGATGTGGTGGAGCAATTGGAGGCGACCTCGAAGGATGGAACCAAGGTTCCGTACTTTGTAGTGCATCGCAAAGGCATGCCTTACGACGGCTCGAACGCGACCCTTCTAAATGCTTATGGCGGATTTCAGGTATCGGAAACACCGGGCTACTCCGGCGTCGCGGGCAAGCTGTGGCTGGAGCGCGGAGGCGTGTTTGTGCTGGCCAATATTCGCGGCGGCGGCGAGTTTGGACCGGCATGGCACGAGGCCGGGCTCAAGACACATCGGCAGCGGATTTACGACGACTTCTACGCGGTGGCGCAGGACCTGGTGGCGCGCAAAATCACATCGCCGCGCAGGCTGGGGATCATTGGCGGATCGAACGGCGGCCTGCTGATGGGCGTCGAATTCACGCAGCATCCAGAGATGTGGAATGCGGTCGTGATCCAGGTTCCGCTGCTTGACATGCTGGCGTTCGAGCACCTGTCGGCCGGAGCTTCGTGGGTGGGCGAGTATGGCTCGACTTCGGTGCCAGAGGAGCGGACATTCCTGGCGTCGATTTCGCCGTATAACCAGTTGAAGCCGGATGTACATTATCCGGTGCCGCTGATTTTTACGACGACCAAGGACGATCGTGTGGGCCCGGTTCATGCGCGCAAGTTTGCGGCGCGAATGGAGGAGTTTCACTTGCCGTTTTTCTATGACGAAATCACCGAGGGCGGACACGGCGCGGGCGCGGATAACAAGCAGGAAGCGCGGACGAGGGCCGAATATTTCACTTACCTGATGATGAAGCTGATGGATTGAGATCCTGGGTTGACCCCGCGATCACGCAGAAGTTTGCGTGGCAATAGGCCAAGGCTTTATGGTTCCTTGTTCACTGCATACAACGAATGCCGCGGGGTCTAGCCATGTTCTTTCCTGAAACGTATCAGGGCGCTCTTCTTTTAATGATCTTGACCATGCTGTGTTGGGGTTCGTGGGCCAACACGCTCAAACTATGTCCGGGGTACCGCTTCCAGCTTTTTTACTGGGACTACGCCATCGGTCTGGCAGCCGGCACCATCTTCTGGGGACTCACCGCCGGCAGCCACGGTCACACCGGCACTCCCTTTCTCACCGACATCGCCCAGGCGAGCAGCGCCTCCATTCTCTTCGCGGTTCTGGGCGGAATGATCTTCAGCATTGCCAATCTGCTGTTGGTGGCGGCAATCGATGTGGCCGGTCTCGCTGTGGCATTTCCAGTCGGCATTGGCCTGGCGCTAATTGTGGGAGCAGTTTCGAGCTACCTGGTGCGGCCTGTCGGCAATCCCCTGCTGCTCTTCGGCGGAGTTGCGCTGGTCACCGTGGCCATCCTCTTCGATGCGGCAGCTTATCGCAGGCGAGAGGCGAAGGCAAAGGCCGCGACAACGCGAGGCATTGTGCTCTCGTTAGTGGCCGGCGTGCTAATGGGCACGTTCTATCCGCTAGTGGCCGCTTCTCTGCGCGGCGCTCCCGGCGTTCCTCCGGTTGGACCATATGCCGTGGCGCTGCACTTCGCGTTTGGCGTACTGCTCTCTACCATTCCGGCGAACCTACTGCTCATGGCCAAGCCCCTCGATGGCAAGCCGCCCGTAAAAGGGTCAGGCTATTGGCCCGCACCTTTGCGCTGGCACTTCGCAGGTTTGCTTGGCGGCGCGATCTGGGCGACGGGCGCGATCGCAAATTTTGTTGCCTCGGGAGCCCATTTGGTTGGGCCAGCCGTCTCTTATTCCATAGGCCAGGGAGCAACCATGGTCTCGGCCTGCTGGGGTGTTTTTGTCTGGCATGAGTTTGCGGGGGCACCGAACGCGGCCCGTCGCTACCTGCTTTATATGTTCATCTTTTTTGCGCTGGGACTGGTTGCCGTGGCGCTGGCGCCACTTTATTAATGGAGAGCTTTCCTCTTGAACAACATTCGCAAACCTATCGTCGTCGTCGGCAGCGTCACTATGGACATGGTGACACTGACGCCACGGATTCCGCGCACCGGCGAAACGGTCATCGGGACCGGCTTTGGCACAACTCCCGGTGGCAAAGGCGCTAATCAGGCTGTGGCTGCTGCGCGACTGGGTTATCCAGTGCACATGGTGGGCAATGTTGGCGAGGACTTATACGGGCCTGCACTGCTGGAAAATCTGTCGAGCGCTGGCGTTGCTCTCGAAGCGATGGAGACCGTGGCAGGCCCTTCCGGTCTGGCGCCAATTTTCCTTTCTGAAAGCGGCGAGAACGCGATCGTGGTTGTGCCCGGCGCTAACGGGAAAGTCGACTCTGCTTTTGTCGATCGCCACGCGGATTTGATTCGCTCCGCCGGATTGGTTCTCTGCCAGCTCGAAATTCCCATGGCTACTATCAGCCATGTGCTTGCCCTTTGCGCGGAGGCGGGCGTTGCTGTGATGCTCGATCCCGCTCCCGCCGCAAATTTGCCTGATGCAATATGGGGACAGGTGGCGTGGTTCACCCCGAACGAGACGGAGGCAGCCTTTTACCTTGAGAGCACGGACGCACCCGAAGAGGCTGCGCAGCAGTTGCTTGCTCGCGGCCTCAAAGGCGTTGTCTTGAAACGTGGAGGCGAAGGGTCCTACGTTGCCGTTGCTGGAGGCAAGGCCGGATGGGTGCCTGCCTTCAAGGCGGATGTAATCGACACCGTTGGCGCCGGGGATTGCTTCAACGGGGCTTTCGCCGTGGGTCTGCTTGAAGGGCCAGGTATGCTTCTCGCAGACAAGGACCCGTGGGCTGCTGCTCGTTTCGCTTCTGCCGCGGCGGCTATCTCAGTTTCCCGGCGCGGGGCGCAGGCCTCGATGCCATCCCGGGCCGAGGTCGAAGAGTTTTTGGCGAAGCACAACTGATATTTTGAAATCCCGACCAACCGGGTTGGAGGAGTAAGTGGTAACAATAAGCAGCACGGTGCGTCGACTTAGCCTTGGACTTTTGGCAGCGGCCATTCTCATGACGGCCGGCGCGCAGGACACGCAGTATGGGCCGCGAGGGCAACAGATTCCGCCGCCTGATTGCATGAACCTGCACAATGCATGGGAAGGGATTCTTACTTCTGGCTGCCCACCAGGCACACACGAACGCTGGCTGCAGGATATTGCGCATTGGCGGACGGAGCGGCACATACGCACTACATACGATCCAACACGCTATAACCTGCCTGCGCTGCAGTGGATCCAGTCCAGCTTTATGCAGCCGCAGATGATGGTGCATGACCGCTATTTCTACGACCCAGTTGCCGGACGCTACACCGTTGATCGCTATCTCGACGACCTGGAAAAGCGCTACGGCGGGATTGATGCCGTACTCATCTGGGCGACGTATCCGAACCTGGGCATTGACGATCGCGATCAACTCGAAATGGTTGAATCCATGCCCGGCGGCGTCGAAGGCGTTCGCCAGATGGTCGCCGACTTCCATCGCCGCGGTGTACGTGTGCTGTTTCCCCTCATGATGTGGGATCAGGGGACGCACGATCCGGGCCAGCCCTGGCCCGAAGCAATCGCCGCGCTCATGAAGCAGATTGGCGCGGACGGCATCAACGGAGATACACAGGACGGCGTGCCGCTGGGGTTCTCCTTGGCTGCGGAAAAGATCGAGCATCCGATGGCGTTTGAGCCGGAAGACAGTCCCAGCGACGAGGCACTCGCATGGAACGTGATGAACTGGGGTCAGTACAACTTCCCTTTTATCCCGATGGTCGACCGGTTCAAGTGGCTTGAGACGCGCCACATGGTGAATATTTCAGACCGCTGGAACCTCGACAAGACGGACGATCTGCAATTCACCTTCTTCAATGGCATCGGCTGGGAAAGCTGGGAGAACGTATGGGGCATCTGGATTGGCATTGATCCGCGCGATGCCGAGGCCACACGGCGAGTAGGAACCATAGAGCGCGGCATAGCGCCGTTCCTGGTCAGTCCGGACTGGGAGCCGCTTTATTCCATGCTCAATTTCGGCGTCTACGCGAGCCGCTGGCCACGCGGAGACGAGACAGTCTGGACCATCGTGAATCGCAATCCCTACGAGGTGGCTGGGGAACAGATGGAGGTGCCGCTGACGTCAGGGTTGCGCTACTTCGACCTCTATCACGGCACTGAATTGAAGCCAGAGACGAAGGGATCGAGAAGCGTTCTGCGCTTCGATATAGAGGCCAGCGGCTACGGCGCAATTCTTGCCACTCCTGGCGAACCGAGCGACGCGATCAAAACCCTGATGCAGCGCATGGCCGCGATGACGAAGAAGCCGCTGGCGGATTTCTCGCACGAGTCACCTATCCTGAAGCAGAGCCTGGTGGAGATTCCGCCGACCACGCCCGTCGCCCAAGCTCCGGAAGGTATGGTCAAGATTCCTGGCGGACAATTCGACTTCAAAGTCCAGGGCGCTGAGATCGAAGGAGACGCATCGCAGAGGGTCGATGTGCAATATCCGTGGGAGCCGACGCCGCGACGTTTCCACGAACACACGATGGAGATCAAGCCGTTTTTCATCGATAAGTTTCCCGTGACTAACGCGCAGTTCAAGCAGTTCCTCGATGCCACGCATTACGCGCCGAAAGACTCCATCAACTTTCTTCGCGACTGGAAGAACGGCAGCTTTCCGCAGGGCTGGGACAATCGGCCAGTGACCTGGGTTTCATTGGAAGATGCGCGTGCCTATGCGAAGTGGGCCGGCAAGCGGCTTCCGCACGAGTGGGAATGGCAGATGGCTTCACAGGGCACAGACGGCCGCGCATTTCCGTGGGGTGGCGTCTGGCAGCCGGCGTTTGTGCCTGTTCCGGATACAAGCCGATCGATGCGCGGGCCTGATCCTGTGGACGCGCATCCGCAAGGCGTGACCCCCTACGGCGTGATGGACATGGTTGGCAACGTCAATCAATGGACCGATGAATACACCGATGAGCACACACGAGCGGCCATCGTACGTGGTGGCGAATACTACCAGCCGCAAGGGTCAATCTGGTATTTCCCCGAGGCCAACCGCAACGATCAGCACGGCAAGATGCTGTTGATGGCGCCGAGCTACGATCGCTCCGGCGGCATAGGTTTTCGCTGTGTGAAAGATGCGCAGTAGGGGCTGTTACGCTACTTCGTTCTCCAGCGTTCCAATCGGCTCGATGGTGATGCGAATCAGGTCTCCGCTGGCCAGCGTGAAGGTGCTGGGCGGCACAATCCCCGTGCCCGTCATCAGATAACAGCCGTTTGGAAATGCGTTGTCGCGGAACAGATACTCAACCAGCGTCTTCGGATCGCGCTTCAACTCTGTCAGCCCTACCTTACCGGCGAACTCGACAATTTCCTTACGCACGATCTCGATGGAAATTTCCGTCGATGCGGCGAGCGGCTGCGATCTCACCAGGATTCCCGGCCCCAATGCGCAACTACCGCTGTAGACCTTGGCCTGCGGCAGGTAGAGCGGGTTCTCTCCCTCGATGTCGCGCGAACTCATGTCGTTGCCAATGGTGTAGCCAGTGATGCGGCCTGCGGGACTGACCAGCAGCGTCAGTTCAGGCTCCGGAACTGACCACGTCGCATCCGCACGAATCCGCACCTTGCCGCCGCTGCCCACCGTGCGGCTTGCCGTCGACTTGAAGAACAACTCAGGCCGCTCAGCCGAGTAGACGCGGTCGTAAAAGCTGCCTCCACCGGCGTCCTTCGACTCCTCCATGCGCGCGCCGCGGCTGCGGTAGTAGGTCACGCCTGCAGCCCACACTTCCTGCCGGCTGATGGGAGCCAGTAGTTCCGCAGTATCGAACTTGGCCGAGGGGGTTTGGCCTGCGATGAGGCCGCTCAGGGTTCCATGTAAATCCTCATTGGCCAGCAGCGCGTCCCAGTCGGCGTCTTCAATGCGGAAATACTGCTCGTCCTGCTCGACCACACTCCCAGCCTTGGTACGAAACAACCTCATGCGCCCTCCGGGTTCCGGATTCCATCCTACAATCCAGCCCCCTCAAGACCCAATTGGCTGATAAATCGAGACATATCCGCAGCCTTTGACAAGCAGGCCCAATACGAGCGATCATAGCGAAGAAAAGGCGAATATAGGTCCGCCCATGCCCACAGCTTCCGCCCTCCGTATCCAGATCGAGCACTCCCTCGAAAGCCGCTTCCCCGCTGCTCTCTCGCCTGTTCCGCGCACCATCCGCGAGACGGCGGCTACCGGCATTTCTGAGGTGGATCGGTTGCTCGATGGCGGCTTGCCGGTAGGCGCGATCTGCGAACTGACCGGCCCAGCGTCTTCCGGTCGAACCAGCCTGGCGCTTGCTTTTCTGGCTGGCAGAACGCAGGAGGACCGGGTCTGCGCCTGGGTCGACGCGAACGATTCGTTTGATTCGGAATCGGCAGCGGCCAACGGAGTCACTCTGCGGCAGTTGCTCTGGGTGCGCTGCAAAAACCTGACGCCTACCGCCAAGCCCTGGGCGCGTCTCGATCAGGCATTGCGCGCTACAGATCTGCTGCTACAGGCAGGCGGTTTTGCTGCTATCGTTCTCGACCTTGGCTCGACTGCACCGGAGCACGGCGCACGGATTCCGCTTGCCACATGGTTCCGCTTCCGCCAGGCAGCGGATCGGACGCGCTGTTCCCTGCTGGTCCTGGCCCAGGAACCGCTCGCTCAATCCAGTGCCGCGGTTGTCCTGGAATGTTCTGCTTTGAACGTGCAGGAAGGCAGCCAGACTGTTCTCAAAAGCCGTGCGTATCAAGTCCGGACTGGCCGTGTAGCCGCGCATCCAGCAACGTTATCTATCGCCGGCAAGCGCAAGCCGCCCGCAGCGGATTGGTCGGCGGCCGGCGCCTGGCAAAGAGAGGAGAGCGCATGACAGCACAGCTTTATGCCTGCGTGCACGCGGAGGAGTTTCCGGCCCAGGCATTATTACGCCTGCGTACGGATCTTGCGTCGCAACCGGTGGCCGTTCTTGACGGCCGCCCGCCGCTGGAAACGGTCTGCTCCCTCAACCGCCAGGCGCGGCTCAAAGGCGCGGTTCTCGGCATGACACGCCTGGAAGCCGAAACTATTTCAGGGCTGCAGATGCTTACTCGGTCTATCGAAACCGAGGCAGCGGCACGCGCTGTTTTGCTCGAGTGTGCAGCGCACTTTTCGCCTCGTCTTGAGGATGTAACCAAGGAAGCAGCCTGTGGATGCGTGCTTGACATTACAGGGACCGAGCGTCTCTTTGGCCCGCCGGAGACTGTGGCGGAAAGGCTGCGCGCTGCTCTTATATCTTCAGGACTTCGTGTTTCAGTCGCCGTCAGCGCCAACTTCGATACCGCTAGCATGAAAGCAGCCGCATCCCGCGGGATTACTGTGATTCCTCCTGGGCAGGAAGCGATTGCATTGGGCAAACTCCCTTTGGCAGCATTGGAGCTTTCAGAAGAGCACGCTGAAACCTTTGCCATTTGGGGCATTCGCACTCTTGCTGAACTGGCGGCACTGCCTGAAACCGACCTGATCGCACGGCTCGGCCAGCAAGCCGTTGCGTGGCGCGATCTGGCACGCGGTGTGCTGGCTCATACCTTTCAACCCATAGAAGAAGATTTTTCTCTCCAGGAATTTTGCGCCTTCGAAACTCCTGTCGAGCAGATTGATTCTCTGCTTTTCATCGGCGCGCGCATGATCGATTGCCTGGCCACGCGCGCAGCTACTCATGCGCTTTCGCTGGCTTCGCTTACGGTTCAAATGCAACTCGAAGGTGGCAAGGCATACGAACGCACCATTCGTCCCGCGCTGGCAACGATCGACCGCAAATTCCTGCTCAAGTTATTGCAACTGGAAATTGGTTCGCATCCGCCGCAGGCAGCTGTGCTCTCACTTACGATCGGCGCGCAGGCCGGCCAATCCAGCAAGGTGCAGCTTGGTCTTTTCGCGCCGCAGACTCCTGAGCCTTCGCGCCTGGACGTGACCATTGCGCGGCTCAAAGCCATCGCCGGAGAAGATCGCGTGGGCTCGCCTGTCCTTGAAGATACGCATCGCCCTGGTAGCTTCCGCATGGAAGGCTTTGCGATCCCTCATCAGGCAGGCGCATACAAACCAAGCGAATCAGTTGAGACTCGTACTCGAATGGCACTGCGCCGCATCCGTCCACCAGCTCACGTGCGTGTACAACTGCATGAGCTGAAGCCTGTTCACTTTTTCAATCGCGAGCAAAGTTTCAGAGTTGCCGCAGCGTATGGGCCATGGCGAACGAGCGGTTGCTGGTGGTCGACCGAAGCATGGAACACAGAAGAGTGGGACGTGCTTGCCGAGGAGAGCAGTGGCGCTTCTGTTGCTTGTCTTTTAGTGCATGATTGCGCACAGAATCACTGGCAACTGGAAGCTATTTATGACTAATCCAAACTTATAGCCAGGCACTTATAACTGCAATCTGTCATCTGTAACCTATCATCTGCAATCTGTCATCTGTCCAAGGCACTCCATGCAGCAGGATCACGAATATATCGAGCTTCACGCAGCGAGCGCCTTCAGCTTTCTCGCTGGAGCCTCGCAGCCTGAAGCGCTCATTGAGCGCGCCGCTGAACTTGGTATGCCCGCTCTCGCGCTTGCCGATCGCAATGGTCTCTATGGCGCGGCTCGATTCCATACCATGGCGAAGAAAACGGGCGTACGGGCACATATCGGCGCGGAGATTGCCGTCAGTTCTTTCGGAAACCGTTTAACTCCGGCATCATGGCTGCCGCATCAGTGCCCTGCCGAGCCTCCGCGCCTGCTGCTGCTCTGCGCCTCGCAAACTGGCTATCAAAATCTCTGCCAACTTATTACGCGTTTCAAGATGCGCGAAGCAACCAAGGCCGAAGGCGCGGCAACGCTCGAAGATCTCGAAGAATTTTCTGCCGGACTAATATGTCTTACCGGAGGAGAGGAAGGCCCATTGGCCGCTGCCCTCGCTAACAATGGCCAGACAGGTGCGCGCAAGTTAGCGGACCGACTAACTGCTATTTACGGCCGGGGTAACTTGTATCTTGAACTCCAGCGCCACGGACAGCGCGAAGAAGAGTGCCGCAACCAATCGCTGCTTAGCCTTGCATCCACACTCAACTTACCAGTCATTGCCACTAACGGCGTCCGCTACGCCACGGAAAATGACCGCGAGATTCTCGACGTGCTCACCACCATCCGCCATCACACATCGCTCGACAAGGCGGGGCGTCTGCTCTCACTCAACAGTTCTCGACAACTCCGCTGCATGCAATGCCTCTTTGCCGATCTTCCTGAGGCAATCGCGAACACGCGCATCGTCAGCGATCGTCTCGAATTCACACTCGACAATCTCGGATACGAATTTCCTTACTCCCCCGTGCCTGATGGCGAAACCATGGACAGTTTCCTCGAAAAACGAGTGGAAGAAGGTGTGCGCAAACGCTATGGTTCGCCGGCAAAGAGGTCTCTACTGGACAAGGCACGCACACAGGTGAAGCATGAACTGAAGCTCATTGCCAAGCTCGGATTCGCTGGATACTTTCTTATCGTCTGGGAACTTGTGCGCTATTGCCAGCAGCACGGCATTCTCGTGCAAGGGCGAGGTTCGGCAGCCAACTCCGCCGTTTGTTATGCGCTTGAAATTACTGCCGTCGATCCGGTCGGCATGGAACTTTTATTCGAGCGCTTCCTCAACGAGAACCGCGGCGAATGGCCCGATATCGACCTCGATCTTCCCTCTGGCGATCAGCGCGAGCAGGTGATTCAATACGTTTACGAGCGCTACGGCCAACTGGGCGCCGCAATGACCGCCAACGTCATCAGCTATCGCGGCCGTTCCGCGGCGCGCGAGGTCGGCAAGGCACTCGGCTTTAATGAGGAACAACTGGCACGGCTCTCCGGCCTGGTCGGCCACTGGGAGTGGCGCGGCGTCAACGACACCATGGCGCGCAACTTTGAGCAGGCCGGCTTTGATGCGCGCCATCCGCGCATTGCGCGCTATCTCGATCTCGTCATGCGCATGCAGAACCTGCCGCGCCATCTCGGCCAGCACTCCGGCGGCATGGTGATTTGCGCGGGAATGCTGAACCACGTCGTGCCGCTTGAGCGCGCCTCGATGCCGGGCCGCACGGTCATCCAATGGGACAAGGAAGATTGCGCCGACATGGGACTTATCAAGGTCGATTTGCTCGGACTGGGCATGATGGCCGTACTCAAAGACTCAATTGAGTTAATTCCGAATCACTACAAGAAGGAGATTGACCTGGCGGCGCTGCCTGAAGATCCGGAGGTTTATCAAACGCTATGCAAGGCGGACACGGTGGGCATGTTCCAGGTGGAGAGCCGCGCGCAAATGGCTTCCATTCCACATAACGCGCCGGTGCGCTTCTACGACCTGGTGGTGCAGGTGGCCATTATTCGTCCGGGCCCGATTGTCGGAAAAATGATGCACCCCTACATGCGGCGCAGGCAGGGTAAGGAGGAAGTCACTTATCCGCATCCATCGCTGGAACCCGTACTCAAACGCACTCTGGGCGTTCCGCTTTTTCAGGAACAGTTGCTACGAATGGCGATGACCGTAGCAAGTTTTTCCGGCGCTGAAGCGGAGGAGTTGCGGCGCGCTGTTGGGATGCGGCGATCGATGCAGCGCATGAAGGATCTTGAAGGCCGGTTGCGCGACGGGATGACGCGCAACGGCATTGGCCCTGAGGCGCAGGACAA
>Ga0182016_10001381_pt1 | contig 29627 bp, 20 predicted proteins | sample 712S2MmetaG_FD_120491 | JGI IMG/M metagenome (GOLD analysis project Ga0182016, IMG submission 120491) | Permafrost microbial communities from Stordalen Mire, Sweden - 712S2M metaG | ecosystem: Environmental > Terrestrial > Soil > Wetlands > Permafrost | place: Sweden: Stordalen | collected...
CATGAGGTCGGCGCGGTTGATGAGCATCAGCATAAGAATGATGACCACCGGCAGCAGAACGCCGTTCAAGACCTGAGACAGGATCGCCACGTTGATCAGTTGCGCGTCGGGCAGCAACAGCACAGTTGCCGCGCCGCTCAGGATGACAGCTCATTGGGAGAATGAGTGTCAACTCTTCTCAAGAGGAGTTAGAGGCAATAAAAAGCTATCGATCGGTGGAGCTATCCCACTCTAGCCGCATAGAAACGAACCGCAGGTTCCCTTCGGCTTCGCCCAGGGCAGGCTTTCGACTCGGTCGCCGCGGCGACCTTGCTTCCTATGAACAAGATCGTTGGATGAGGCGATTTCTAAACAAAGTCAGCAAGTTAGCCACCGCTTTGCGGCGATAGCGGGTTGGCGCGGTCCATTCCAGTTGCAACTGGCTGCGCCGAGCCGGACTGCTCAGAATGACAGGCGAGTTTGGGGCGCCCGGCGAGCATACCTCAGGGGTTGAAACACCGTTCCGAGGTGCGACCTGTTGCCGGGGATGAATCCCCGGCCTACCAAAGGCTGTTACGAAACTCGCCGGGAAGGTGATTTTGAAGCTGGCTTAAGCAGCAGTGGCTAAAGCCACCACATATTTTGCGCGCCTTACGGCCCGACTGAAGTCGTGCCCTTGTCACAAAACTCTTCCCGATTCGATTTTTCCGAAGCCTGTGAAGCCGTGCCCTTTCAAAGCACCGACCCAATCAGAGGTTCTTTACCCAGCTCCTCGAATGCGGCTGGCGGATGTTCATATCTCCAGAATGACCGGCATGATCATGGGGCGGCGGCCGGTGGTTTTCTGGATCAGACGCTTCAGCTCGGAGCGGACTTTGTCTTTGACCATGCCGTAGTCGGACTTCTGCTCGGTGCTCAGGCCGTCGAGGGTCTTGAGAACAAGCTCCCGGGCCTGGTCGGTGATGTCGGCTCCGCCGAAGCCGCGCATGACAATTTCAGGAGATTGCTCGACCTTGCCGGTGCGCTTGTTGATGGCCAGCAGAGCCAGGACGATGCCGTCTTCGGAGAGAATGCGGCGGTCTTTGATGACCAGGTCCTCAACGACATCGATGGTTGAGCCGGAGTCGATGAGGATGCGGCCCGCGGTGACCTTGTCGCGTTTGTGGGCGTCGGTTTTGTCGAGTTCGAGTACGTCGCCGTCTTCAATGACCATGGCGTGCTCGACAGCGCCGGTCTCCATGGCGACGCGGGCGTGCTTCTGAAGGTTGCGGTAGTCGCCGTGAACGGGGATGAAGTACTTAGGCCGGACGAGGTTGATGAGCAGGCGCTGCTCTTCCTGCGCGCCGTGGCCGCTGACGTGAATAAGGCCGTTGGAGCCGTCGTCGCAGATGACGTTGGCGTCGCGGCGGCAGAGGTGGTCGATGACGCGGAAGATGCTCTTCTCGTTGCCGGGAATGATGCGGGAGCTGAGGACGACGGTGTCGCCGGCGTCGATGCGTGCGTGCTTGTGGTTGTCGACCGCGGCGCGGCTGAGGGCGCTCATGGGCTCACCCTGGGTGCCGCTGATAAGCACCATCAACTGCTCGGGCGAAAAGTCGCGCATCTGGCTGGGATTGATGACCAGGCCCTGCGGAATGTCGATGTAGCCGAGATCCTGGGCAATCTCAGTGCTCTCCATCATGGAGCGACCGACGATGGCTACCTTGCGGCCGTGCTGGCGCGCCAGATCCAAGGCGATGCGGATGCGATAGATGGAGGAGGAGAAGCAACTGAAGAAGAGCTTCTTTTTGGTTTGCGTAAAAACTTCGTCGAGCCGGGGAATGACGGCGCGTTCGCTGGGCGTGTAGCCGGAGCGCTCGACGTTGGTCGAGTCCTGAAGCAGGGCCAGCACGCCGCGCTTGCCGTATTCGGCGAAGGTGTGCAGGTCGAAGGCGTGGCCGTCGAGGGGTGAAAGGTCGATTTTGAAGTCGCCGGTGTGAATGATGACGCCGACGGGGGTTTCGATGGCCAGCGCGACGCAATCCACCAGGGAGTGAGTGACGCGGATCGGCTCGATGGTAAAGGGGCCGATGGCGAACTTTTCTTTCGGCTTGATCTCGATGAGCGTGGTTTCGTCGAGCAGGTGATTCTCTTCGAGGTTGCCCTCAACATAGGCCAGCGTGAACTCGGTGCCGTAGACGGGAACTTTGAGCTCGGAGAGGAACCAGGGCAGGCCGCCGATATGGTCCTGGTGGCCGTGGGTGAGGATGATGGCGCGGACATGCGCTTTGTTTTCAATGAGGTAGGTGATATCGGGAACTACGATATCCACGCCGAGCAATTCCGACTCCGGGAACATCAAGCCGGCGTCGATCACGATAATGTCGTCTTCCCAGCGAAGGGCGAGGCAGTTCATGCCAAATTCGCCAAGGCCGCCGAGGGGAATAATTTTCAGTTTTTTCGTATGCATCTGTCAGATTCGATGTTAGCACCAGCGGGAGGAGCGGGGCCGTTTTCCCGCGCTCCGCTTGACGATTTCGATGTCTCCGAAGCGGTAACTCCGCACCCGCCAGGCACAGACGCGAGCAGCGGCTGTGGCGTAGACTGTTGGGTGCTTTGTGAGGGCTGAACAAGACGCGCTGTACTGGATACTGCGATCAATTTTGCACGGAAGGCGATGGGGAAGAAGATGCAAAAAGCAGGAGTGCTGGGGCTGCTGATTGGGATGGGAGCAAGTGTGGCTGTGGGACAGTCAGCCGGCTCGTCCGCGACGTCATCGCCGGCGGATGCGCTTCCGCCAGCGGTGAAGGTCTACGATGTTGGCCCTGACATAAAGCCTCCAGAGCTTCTTCCGGCGGTGTGGGAGGTTATGCCGGCTGACCTGTGCAACCAGGAGACTGACGGAGAGGTGATACTCGCCTTTGTGGTGGACGCGAGCGGCGCGCCGCGCGACATTGCGGTTGCAAAGGCCCAAGGTACGTCCATTGAGACAATGGCCCTTCGCGTTGTCGGCAAGGACCGCTTCAAGCCCGGAACGCTGAAAGGGGAGGCGGTGGCAGTGAAGCAAGTGGTCGTGGTGAGCATCGAGGGTTGTTTGGATGCGAAAAGCGACGGCGCGGGGAACAAGACCACGGTGTTTCGGCTCACAGCACAGCCGGTGCAAAATTTCTGGCTGCATGCACCGACGGGGGAAGCAGGAAAGCTGGGGAATTTGAGATCCGGTGCGTCCGTGGACACGCCGGGAGCATACAAAGTGGGAGGTGGAGTTTCTCCGCCAGTGCCGCTCAATCAAGTTAAAGCAAAGTTCACCGATTATGCCAGGCGCAAAAAAATACAGGGTAGCTGCCTGATCTCAGTGATCGTTGGCGCCAATGGGAGACCCCTGAATCCGAAGGTAACTAAAAGCCTGGACCCAGGGCTGGATAGCAACGCCATTGAAGCCGTGAACAAATACCGATTCAAACCCGCCATGAAAAACGGTGTGCCCATCCCTGTGATGATCACGGTAGAAGTGAATTTCAGGCTCTACTGAAGTCTCGTTGAAGGCAGAGCCTGGCAGGTTGATGCCTGATCTTATGGCGTGCGAGCGGCTATCGCAGCAGGTCTTCGAGGGTGGTGCTGAGGCTGGTTTTTTCGTCGCGGTATTTGACGATAACGGGGGCGTAGAGCGAGAGGCCCCAGTCTCGGCTCAGCTCATGGCCCTTGCCCTTGGAGACAGCGCGTGAGCCAGGGACGATGACGGCATTTTCCGGAACGATGAGGGGCAGATCGGCTGTGGCGCGGAGGATTGTGCCGTTGACCAGGTCGAAGACGGGTGTGCCTCGCGTGAGGATGGTTCCGGCGGCCAGGACCGCGCCCTTGCGGACGATGGTTCCCTCGTAGACGCCGCAGTTGCCGCCGACGAGCACGTCGTCTTCAATCACAACGGGGCTGGCGTTGATGGGCTCGAGAACGCCGCCAATCTGCGCCGCGGCGCTCAAGTGGACGCGCTTGCCGATCTGCGCGCAGGAGCCTACCAGGGCGTGAGAATCGACCATCGCGCCTTCATCCACATAAGCGCCGGCGTTGATATACATGGGGGGCATGCAAACCACGCCGCGGGCAACATAGGCTCCGGCGCGGATGGACGATCCGCCGGGAACGATCCGGACGCCATCCGCGGCAGAGAAATGGCGGACTGGGTAGGTGTGCTTGTCTACAAAAGCGAGCCCACCGGCAGACGAGTCTTCAAGAACGCCAAGACGGAAGCCGAGCAGGATGCCCTGTTTGACCCATGCATTGACGCGCCAACCGGTGGGCGCGGCGGGGTCGGGCGAGGCGGAGCGGAGTTCCCCGCTTTCGAGGGCGGGGCGGAGGGCGAGGAAGGCCGTCATCGCGTCTGGGTTACCGATTGCGGAAGGTCCAGCGGCAAAGTGAAGCTCGATCGCGGTTTGCAGTTCGTTCACTGTCATGGCATTCCGAGTTTATCAAGACCGGGGTCAGAGATCATGGTGCATCGCCGGGCTCCCCCGGCTGGGGATGAACTTGATCGGACAGCGCGAGAGCCCCGCAACGTCGTGCCGGAGCACAAAACGTCGGCCCGCATCGCGCAATGGTTAAACACTACAGGTATATTGGCTTCTAGGCGGGAATGCGAAGGCGGAGAGTGTGCGATGAACCTGGCATCCAAGGTGGAGAAAGGAAAGCGGTGGTTCCTGCGAGCTTCGACCCGATGGGAACACTTTCGCTCGATTCCTCTTAAACGCCTCTGGGTCCTTATCGTCGCTGTAGCCCTTCTATTCTCGGTGATCGGCTATTACGTCGACATTGTAGAGACGAAGGGCACCATGCCCTATGCTGCCGTGCTGGCGATTGCCCTTTACTCTGGATTGAACGCTTGCCTTTGGATCATCGTGCTTGCCCGCCTGTCGAGGATTTATCTTCTAGGCCTGATTGCGCTCCAGGCCTTCAATAGTTCAGGCAATACGGCCATCGTTAACTGGATGGTCCACGCCTTCCAACTCAAGCCGGTGCCATCGGACTCAGGAGTCAAGTTCGCCGCGACGGCATTTCTGTGGACCACCATCCTGTCCTACGTCTCTTTCGCTTCGTTCATCCGGCGCGAGGGGCAGGTAACCGTCCGCATGGCCAACGAACTGGCTCTGGCGCACGGAATCCAGGCGACGCTTGTTCCTCCGGTCACATTGCGGTCGGCTTGCTTCGATGTGTATGGCATCTCGCGTCCCAGCGAAAAGGTAGGAGGCGACCTCGTGGATGCGCTTTCACTTTCCAATGGAGACGTTATCGCCTACCTTGCGGACATCGCCGGGCACGGCCTGCAAGCCGGCATCCTGATGGGCATGGTCAAAACGGCGACCCGCACCGCTCTCCTCGATGCCGGCGAGCGCGCACCGCATCGCACACTGCCCCTCTTGCTTGACCGCCTGAACACCGTGCTTCCTGAAGTGAAAGAGCCGCAAATGTATGCCACATTCGCAGGCTTCCGCCTCAATGCGGACGGCAGCGTCTTCTATGCGCTGGCCGCCAGTCCCCCGATCCTCCACTGGCATGCTGCCGGGCGCACTCTGTCGCATACGGAGGAGCCGCAGTTCCCTTTAGGGCTGATACCGGTGCCGGAATTCGATGGCGAGACACTCCAGACTGCACCAGGCGATCTGGTGGTAGTAGCGACCGACGGCGTTCTCGAAGTCTGCAACAAATCCGGTGAGGAGTTCGGGGTGGAGCGACTGAAGGACGTAATCGCGGCCAATGCCGGGGATACTTTGCCTGAGCTTGCGGGAAAAATACTATCGGCTGCGCGAGGATTCGGACCTCAGTTGGACGATCAGACCATCCTGATACTGCGCCGACTATGAATTGAGCGCTTCAGATCTCGATTCCAGGCAACAAACATTCTTTTCTATGTTGTTTATTACAAATAGCTTTTTCAGCCTTTGCGCGGAACCTGTATCCTGATTGCGTTCCATCTTCTCTTCGGCTCTGAAGGACTACAGATTGGCACGGGCAATGGATTGGACGATGCACGGACGGCGGTTGGGGGCGGGTCTTGGCGCGCGGCTCACGCCTGGCCTGCGCAGGCGCTGGCTGCTGGCGTTTGCCTGCGCATTGCTTCTGGGCGTGGCGGCGACAAGCGCGATGCTGCTGCGTGATTCGCAAAGCGGCCAGCAGGCTGCGGTTGTCGTTCCGTATCCGCACGAGCTTGCACAGGTGAGCTTTGCTGTAGCCGGCGATGTCATTCCACATGAACCCGTGCGCGCTGCCGCCGCCGCGGCGGGCGACGGCGCAGTGGGATGGGGCGCGCTCTTCAGCGACGTGAGCGATGTGTTTGAGAAGGCCGACTTCGGCTTTGTAAATCTGGAGACGCCGGTGGCCCCGGCTCATTCGCGCGGGTCGAAGCCGTTCATGTTCGATGCGCCCGTTGCCTTGCTCGATGGGTTGAAAGCCAACGGGATCAAGATCGTCTCTTTCGCGAATAACCATGTCATGGATCAGGGCTGGGCCGGGTTTGCCGAAACCCGCGAGCATTTGCGTGACGAGGGGCTGCTCTTTGCCGGTTCCGGCGATTCAGCGCAGCAGGCATGGCAGCCGGTGATGGTCGAGGCCAACGGCATCAAGGTGGGCTGGCTGGGGATGACGCGTTGGCTCAACGGCAACCGCAATCCGGACAAGGACGATCAGCCACACGTGAACTTTTTCCCCTATCCGGGCGAATCGGGCGGCGCGCCGGGAGCCGACGAGGCCCAGGTGCTGGAGGCCGTGAAGCAGGCGCGCGCCAAGTGCGATTTGCTGGTGGTTTCCATTCATTGGGGCATCGAGTACGCGCCCGCGCCCCGGCCCGAAGACGTGGAGACGGCGCACAAGATGCTCGACGCCGGTGCTTCGGTGATCGTTGGCCATCATCCGCATGTGCTGCAGCCGGTCGAGACTTACAAAACACAGGACGGCCGCGACACGGTCATCTTTTATTCGCTGGGAAATTTTCTGTCGAACCAGTCGCGCAGCTATGTGGATGGCTTGATGCCGGACAAGGATGGCGAGCCGCGCGATGAGATGATCGGCTTGTTTTCAGCAGTTCGCAAAGACTATGGGCCGGCCGGTGTGCGCGTCGAACTGGGCCATGTGGGCATTCTGCCCGTCTGGAGCGAGAACAACCGCAACGAAATTGCCAGCGGCCACGCGAAGACTCCAGTAATTCGCCCGATTTTGATGGACCGCGAGATTCCGCGGCTGCAAGCGCGGCTGGATGAGTTAACAAAGTTGAGCACGGCAGCAACCCCGCTAACCGCCGATCAGAAGAAAGAGTTCATCGAAGTAACGAACAGGCTGAAGCTGCTTACCGATCGCCGTGCGCTGTTGCTGGCCCGGACCGGCGACGAGTATGTCACCGATCCGCCGAAGCTGGCGGCGAAGCCGTAAGGCTCGCGGACCTGCTAAGCTTGCGGCAAAACACGATGCGGATTCCGTGGCCTACTCCAAAATCGAAACGCCTTCGGCCAAAGCGGCTGCCTCAAGGTCGTGGTCAAGAGTGGCCAGAGGCAGTTGCTTTTGCATTGCCAAGGCTAGATATGCGGAATCGTATACAGAGAGCCTGTGCTTTCGGGACAAGTCCATTACGTGTGTGCCGTTTTGCGGGAAATCGACATCGATGGACAATTGCTCGATACTCCAGAGAAACTGTATGGAATCAGCCGGAGAGATTCGATTCCGCCGCTCGTTCAGCACCAATACATTGCGGATCTCGTACCAAAAAATTCCGGGAACGATAGCCGAATCCGACTGAATCGCCAGGAACGCTCGATCAGCCAACGGGTGATCCTCGTCGCGCATCGCCCATGTAATCGCGATTGAGGCATCCAGAACAAAGGGCATGGTCACATGCGTCCTTCGTCCCGCATCGAAAGGATCTCCTGAATGGAGACAGGCTTGGTGCGTTTGCGAATCTCCAGTATGCTTTCGATAGCCCGCTGAACGCGCTCCCGATCAATCTCGACCACCGGGATCAGACGCGCCACTCGCTTGCCATGGCGAGTGATGTCAATGCTCGCGCCGCGCTCGACATCGTCGAGGATGCGAAGGAAATGCGTCTTGGCTTCGGATGCTTGAATTGTTTGCATAAATTGACCAGTCGAATTGACTGGTTTGAGTATAGCAGAGATGACCGATCAATACCCGCTGGCCACTAGCCAGGCCTCGGTCAGATCAAATGCAGGCTTCTTCTGGGCTTGCAGTTGCGCGTGAGCCAGCTTCACAAGCACATCTGCTTCAACGTTCATCGGCGCGCCGGGGGCAAGCGTATGCAGATTCGTCCGCCAATAGGTCAGGGGAAGAATCGCAATCGAGATGGTCTCGCCGTCAAAGTCCGCAATGGTCAGGCTAATGCCTTCGATCGCCACCGAGCCCTTGGGCACCATCCATGGGCGCACATTCTCAGGCACGCGAACCTTGAGGGTCCAGTCGGTGGTCTTCCGGTCGAAGTTTGGATTCGACTCCGGAATCACGGGATCGAGGGCCGTCATTGTCCCCGTTCCATCCACATGCCCTTGCACGATGTGGCCTCCGAGCGGGCTGCCGGCAGCGGTAGGCAGCTCCAGGTTGACTTTCGCTCCGGGCGCGAGCGAACCCAGCGAGGTGCGGTCGAGGGTTTCCTGGGCAAGATCGGCGTGAAAAAGCGTAGGGTCCACATCCAGCGCTGTCAGACAGACGCCGGAGACGCCCAGCGAGTCGCCCTCGCGCAGCCGCCCTGCCAGCCCCGGAGCCTCGACGGTGATGCGCCTCACGCCGCCGTTGCTCTTCAGGCTGACCAGCGTGCCGGTCTGTTCGATGATGCCGGTAAACATGGTTCCATTTTACAGAGATCGGGGATCAGAGGTCAGAGATCAGGGATCAGAGGTCAGAGATCAGGGATCAGGGATCAGAGGTCAGAGATCAGGGGTCAGGGAATGGGTTGGCGCCGATTCTCGCCGACTTTCAATTTCCTGTGTTCCTGGCGGCGGATAATAGGTCAGATGCCGCGAAACAAGTGCGACAAACCATCTTCAATTTTTTGATCACCGCAACCGGCCGCGTTCTGCTTGCGCGCGATCGAATCTTTGGCCGGATTGGGCGCGGAGGGCGGTTGAAGACGTCTTGCGCCGAAGTCTCCCGCCATGCGATTCAGAGTGGAAGCCTTCTGCTTGATGACGATATGACCCAAGTTAGGGGCAGTCGAGGAAGGCTTGGCTGTGATAATCTTCGCTGTTCGGGACTGGGGGAGTTGGCGATGAGGCTGCGGTTGGGCGGGAGTGGGCTTTGGGGATGGGTTGTTGGTCTAGTGTTGATTGCGGGGCTGGCGCGGATGGCTGCCGCGCAGGCGGATTACCCCTTCAGAGATGCCAAGTTGGGCGACGACCAGCGGATTGACGACCTGCTTGGCCGGCTCACACTTGAAGAAAAACTGACGCTTCTGTCAGACCACCCGAAGATACCTCGGTTGGGGCTTGCGTTTTCCGGCCAGGTGGAAGGGCTGCATGGGCTGGCGCTGGGCGGACCCGGCGGCTGGGGTGGCGGCGGCAGGCAACCGCTGCCGACAACGACGTTTCCTCAAGAGAAGGGACTGGGCGCAACCTGGGACCCCGACCTGCTGAAGAAGATCGCCACACTGGAAGGCTTCGAGGCTCGCTATGACTACCAGAATCCCGTTCTCAACCGCGGCGGTGTGGTGGTGCGCGCGCCCAATGCCGATCTGAGCCGCGATCCGCGCTGGGGACGGACCGAGGAGTCGTATGGCGAGGATCCGTTTCTGGTGGGGACGCTTACGGTGGCCTTTGCGCAAGGTCTGCAAGGCCCCGATCCCAAGCATTGGCAGGCAGCCTCGCTGATGAAGCATTTTTTGGCGAACGAGAATGAGGATACCCGCAGCTCTTCCTCTTCGGACTTCGATGAACGACTTTTCCGGGAGTACTATTCCGTGCCGTTTCGGATGGGCTTCGAGCAGGGCGGCTCGCGGGCCGTAATGGCTGCGTACAACTCCTGGAACGGTACGCCGATGCTGATCAATCCCGTGCTGAAAGACGTGATGATCAAGGAGTGGGGCAACGACGGGCTGATCTGCTCGGATGGCGGAGCGCTGGGACTGCTGATTACCGCGCACAAGAGTTTTCCCGACAAGGAACATGGCGTGGCGGCGGCGGTGAAGGCGGGCGTCAACAATTTTCTCGACCGGTATATCGATGACCTTCGCAAGGCCTTGAACGATAAGCTTTTGACCGAGGCGGACCTTGACGCTTCGCTGCACAACGATCTGCGCGTCTTTCTGCGGCTGGGCGAGTTTGACGCTCCCGGCGTCGATCCTTATGGCGAGATTGGGCGCAAGGCCACCGGGGAGTTGCCGCCGTGGGAGCGCGAATCAAGCAGAGCGCTGGCGCGGCTGGCTACCGACGAGTCGGTGGTGCTGTTGAAGAACGAGGGAAAGACGCTGCCGCTGGATCGCGCCAAACTGAAGACGATTGCCGTGATCGGGCCGTTTATCGATGAGGTGTTGCTGGATTGGTATAGCGGAACGCCACCGTATGCTGTGACCGCGCTTGAGGGAATCCGCGAGGCGGCCGGCAGCCGCGTGAAAGTGCTTTTCGCAGACGGCTCCGACCCGGCGCAGGCCGCGGCGCTGGCTGCCAAGGCGGATGTGGCGATTGTTGTTGTGGGCAACCATCCTGAGTGCAATGCACCTTGGGCCCAGTGCCCCACTCCCTCCAACGGCAAAGAAGGCATGGACCGAAAGACCATCGTGTTGGAGCAGGAGGATCTGGTGAAGCAGGTTTTTGCTGCAAATCCCCGCACCGTCGAGGTTCTGCGGTCCAGCTTTCCGTATGCGATCGTCTGGAGCCAGCAGAACCTTCCCGCAATTGTGCACATTACTCACAACAGCCAGGAAGAAGGCCACGGGCTGGCCGACGTTTTGTTTGGCGACTACTCGCCTGCCGGGCGGCTGACCCAGACCTGGCCGACGGGCGATGCGCAGTTGCTGCCCATTCTGGACTACAACCTGCTGCACGGGCGGACCTACCTCTATAGCAAGGACAAGCCGCTCTACGCCTTCGGCTACGGGCTCAGCTACACGAGCTTTGCCTATGAAGGGCTGAAACTGAGCGCGCCGAAAGTGACGGCCGAGGGCACGGTCCAGGTGACGGTGAAAGTGAAGAACACGGGGGCACGGGCGGGGGACGAGGTGGTGCAGGTTTATGCGCAGCATCTGGGCTCCAAGGTCGAGCGGCCTCAATTGGAACTGAAGGGATTCAAGCGGGTGAGGATCGAGGCTGGGGCTGAGCGAGACGTGACGCTGGAACTGAAGCCGCGCGATCTGGCCTACTGGGACGCCGCGGCGCATCTTTGGCGTGTGGAAAAGGAACAGGTGCGGGTGCTGGCCGGCGGTTCGAGCGATAAGCTGCCCGTTCAAGCAGTTCTGGAAATCGATTCGAGCGGGGAGTTCAAGCCGTAGTTTGCGCGCCGATCAGCCGCGAAGAGCGCACTCACGGTTGTCTCTAAGAATAGTGTGTTTGTGCGGCCCGGGCGACCACATGCGCAGTCGTGGACTGCTTGTTACGGACGAGAGCCTGCCAATTGCCCCGCCGAGTATGGCACTGGTTCCTGCCGTTTGGCCGGTACTATGCAGTCCGGAAACCCGGTTGCGGACAGAACCCTCGGTGCGTGGGTAGATCCCATAACGCATGGAAATCGTCTCATTTTAGCTATCCGGTCAGGGTACGCAAATCGATAAGCGCCCAGGGCGGACGTTCTGCTCCGGGTAATGCGCACCGGGCGGAGACTTTATGCAAATACATAATAATAAAAGACTTATTGTATGCAAGTGACCGATTCACAAGGGAAGGGATAGCGGATTCTCGCAAGTTTCTCAGTTTTTCTGAGTTTCGTGACCGCTGTCACTGCCCCGAAAATCAAACCTTCTTACACTCGGTACATGGTTATCGATATGAATTTATCGAATATCTTCCCCGGCAACTCGATCGCCCCACGGTCGATTCCGCAGCCGAGCTTGAGCAGGCTGCCCCAATACCACCACTACCTGGTGGATCTCGAGGCCAAAGGAATCACACGGATCTCATGCAGTGTTATCGGCCGCGACCTGGGCTGCATCCCCGTCCAGGTTCGCAAGGATTTGCAATACACGGGCATCGTCGGCAAGCCCAAAACCGGCTACTCCGTCTCCGAACTCATCCAGGCCATCGAAACATTTCTCGGCTGGAACAACATCAATGAGGCATTTCTTGTGGGGGCGGGGAATCTGGGAACAGCGTTGCTCGGCCACGAGCGGTTCTCCAAGTTTGGCCTGAGGATCGTGGCTGCCTTCGACTCCGACCCAGCCAAGATCGGTCAATGGATCCACGAGAAGGCTGTCTTGCCGATGGAACAACTGGCCGATCTCGCCCAGAGGATGAGCATCCACCTCGGAATCATCACAACTCCCGCCGAAGTTGCGCAGTCTGTGGCGGATGAAATGGTCAAGGGCGGCATCCAGGCTATCTGGAACTTCGCTCCGGTAAAGCTCAAGGTTCCCGAGCACATCATCGTCCACAACGAAGATCTTTATTCCACGTTGGCCTCGCTTTCATGGAGGCTGGCCAAGCGATTTCGTGTCCCGATTCAAGAGAAGGAGGCTGTTTAGATGGCGTCGATGCCTATTCTTGTTGATCGCGCGGAGAAGTTTGAGAAGGTGGTCAGCATTCTCAATCGTCACGCTCGACGTCCGTCAGGATTGATTCCCATCCTGCAAGCGATTCAACACGAGTACCAATATTTGCCGGAAGAGGTGCTGACGTATGTGGCCACCTCGCTGGATGTTCCTCCCGCGCGCGTCTTTGGCGTGGCTACCTTCTATGCGCACTTTGCTCTGGAACCGAAGGGCAAGCACGTGATTCGCATCTGCGATGGAACGGCCTGCCATGTGAAGCAGTCTCTTCCGGTGTTGAATGCGCTGCGTGAGAAGCTGGGCACCAGCGAGAAGAGCAAGACCACGCCCGATATGCTCTTTACCGTTGAGACGGTAGCCTGCCTGGGCGCATGTGGATTGGCTCCGGTAATCGTGATCGACGAGCAAGTCTACGGCCAGATCACCCCGGAGCGCGCCGTTGCTTTGGTGGATGAGATCAAAGCGATGGAGGCATCGCCCGCGATGGCTACAGAAACTGAGCAGCCCACAGGGGAGGAGTGCCATGAATAGTTCGATAGCTCTCTCTGATGTCAGGAAGGGCAATGGTATTTCCACGCATGACCAGGTGCGCCGGGTAATAATCTGCGCGGGGACCGGATGCATGGCCAATGGTGCGATGAAGGTGTATGAGCAATTCAAGCGCGAGATGGCCGGCTCCGGGCTTCGCGTGATTTTGGAACTGCGCGCCGAAGCTGCCGGCGATGAGGTGCGGCTCTCCAAGAGCGGCTGCCAGGGCTTCTGCCAGATGGGGCCCCTGGTGTCTGTCGTGCCGGACGGCATTCTATACACCAAGGTGCGCAGCGAGGACGTGGCCGATATTGTGCAGCAGACATTGGCCGGTGGTGAGGTTGTGGAGCGGCTGCTCTACAAAGATCCGTCGACGCGCAAGAGTTGCCGCGGGCTTGAGGACAATCCTTTCTATGCGCGGCAGAACCGGCTGGTGCTCAGCGAATGCGGATTTCTCGATCCCGAGGACATTCGTGAATACATGCTGCACGGCGGCTATCGCGCGGCGCGCAAGGCCTTCGTCGAGATGTCTCCGGAGGAGATTTGCAAGACGATCACTGAATCCGGCTTGCGCGGCAGAGGCGGCGGCGGTTTTCCAACCGGGCGCAAGTGGGATGCGGCGCGCGTACAGAACTCCGCGAAGAAATACATCATCTGTAACGGCGACGAGGGCGATCCCGGCGCGTTTATGAACCGCTCCGTGATGGAGGGCAATCCGCATAGCGTGATTGAAGGCATGATGATTGCAGCGCGGGCCATCGGCGCCAATGAGATGCTGGTCTATGTTCGTGCCGAGTATCCGCTGGCCGTGGAGCGCATGAGGAATGCCGTGGCTGAAGCGGAACGCGAAGGCATTCTGGGAAAGAATGTCTTTGGAACTGGCCTGACGGTGAAGTGCGAAGTGATGGAAGGCGCGGGCGCATTTGTCTGCGGCGAAGAGACGGCTATGATTGCGTCGATCGAAGGCCAGCGCGGAATGCCGCGGCCCAAGCCGCCGTTTCCCGCGCAAAGCGGACTGTGGGGCAAGCCGACAATCATCAACAATGTGGAAACGCTTGCGCACGTCTCACGCATTCTCAATGTGGGCCCCGAGGTCTTCAAAAACATTGGCACCAAAGACTCACCAGGCACCAAGACCTTCGCTCTCACCGGACACGTGGCTAACACTGGCCTGGTTGAAGTTCCCTTCGGAACGCCGCTGCGCGAGATCGTCTACAACATCGGCGGCGGCGTGACCGATGACGCGGGAAAGATTTGGAAGAACGGCTTCAAGGCTGTACAGATTGGCGGTCCGTCCGGCGGATGCTTGACAGAGGACCATCTCGATTTGCCTCTGGCATATGAATCGCTGCGATCCGTGGGCGCGATGGTTGGCTCTGGCGGACTGGTCGCGATGAACCAGGGCACATGCATGGTGAGCATTGCGCGCTTCTTCATGGAGTTTACACAGCGCGAATCCTGCGGCAAATGTGTACTGTGCAGGGAAGGAACACGGCAACTGCTGGCGCTGCTGGACGACGTGATCGAAGGGCGAGCCGATGCTTGCACGCTCGATCTGCTGGAAAAGCTTGGGCACGCCGTGCAGATTGGATCGTTGTGCGGGCTGGGCAAGACCGCGCCGAATCCAGTGTTGTCAACGATGCGCTACTTCCGCAAGGAATACGAAGAGCACGTCTTCGAGAAGCGCTGCCGGACCGGCCGCTGCAAGGCGCTGCTGAGTCCGGAGATCAATCAAGTGAAGTGCAAAGGCTGCGGCCTGTGCATCAAGGCCTGCCCGACAGGAGCCATCACCGGAGAAAAGAAGCAGCCTCACCACATCGATCCGGAGCTGTGCATCAAGTGCGGCGCATGCGCGACAGCCTGCAAAATACACGCGGTCGAGGGGATATAGCCAGATGAACAAGCTTACGCAGCCTACTTTGACGATCGACGGAAAGACAGTAGCCATCGAGGGAGAGCGCAACCTGCTTGAACTTGTGCGCAAGGCCAACATCGACTTGCCCACTTTCTGCTATCACTCCGAACTCAGCGTCTATGGCGCGTGCCGCCTGTGCCTGGTGCAGATTGACGGCCGTGGAATTCAGGGAGCATGTTCAACGCCGCCGGAGCCGGGCTTGACGGTGAAGACGACCACGCCGGAGATTCGCGAGATTCGCAAGATTGCGGTCGAGTTGTTGCTGGCGAACCACGACCAGAGCTGCCCTACGTGTCCGCGCAGCGCCAACTGCCAGTTGCAAAGTCTGGCTCTGCGGTTGGGTGTGAAGAAAGTGCGCTTCAAATCGGTGCATCAGCCGGTCCCGCTGGACGAGTCTTCACCGTCGCTGGTTCGCGATCCCAACAAGTGCGTACTCTGCGGCGATTGCGTGCGCATGTGCGCGGAGATTCAAGGCATCGGCGCGATCGATTTTGCGCATCGCGGCCACGAGGTCAGCGTGCAGCCGGCCTTTGGAAAACTGCTGGGCGATATTGAATGCGTCAACTGCGGCCAGTGCGCCAGCGTGTGCCCCACCGGCGCACTGACGGTGAAGTCCGAGGTCGATCAGGTTTGGGATTTGCTGGCCGATGCGAAGAAGACGGTGATTGTGCAGATTGCTCCTGCTGTGCGCGTTGGGCTGGGCGAGTGCTTTGGCCTGAAGCCGGGAGAGATTACCACGGGCCGAATTGTGGCTGCTCTGAAGCAACTCGGCTTCGATCAGATCTACGACACATCTTTTGCCGCCGACCTCACGGTGATCGAAGAAGGCACGGAGTTTCTGGAGCGCAAGGCGCAAGGCGGAACGCTGCCTATGTTCACCTCCTGCTGCCCTGGCTGGGTGAAGTATGCGGAGCAGTATTTTCCTGAGCTGCTGCCGAACCTTTCCACATGCCGTTCTCCGCAGGCGATGTTCGGATCGCTGGTGAAGGCGATGCTTCCAGCGCAGCTCAAGGTTGACCGCACGGGTCTGAAGGTCGTTGCCATCATGCCGTGCACGGCCAAGAAATTTGAGGCGCAGCGCCCGGAGATGGGCGTCGATGGCGATCCGGATGTGGATTATGTTCTGACTACGCAGGAACTCGCGCAGATGATTCAATCTGCCGGTATTCGCTTCGATGCGTTGCAGCCCGAGTCTTTCGACATGCCGTTCGGCTTTTATACCGGCGCTGGAGTGATCTTTGGCAACTCCGGCGGCGTGATGGAAGCAGTGCTGCGCTACGCCGCGGAGAAGGTCACAGGCAATAAGTTGGAGAAGGTTGAATTTGAGCAAGTGCGCGGCGAGTCAGGCCTGCGTGAGGCTACTATTGCGCTCAACGGCACTGAGCTTAAACTAGCTGTCGTTCACGGATTGCGCAATGCTCGCGTCGTTGCCGAACAAGTGAGGGCGGGCAAGAGCCGCTACGACCTGATTGAAATCATGGCCTGCCCCGGCGGGTGCGTGGGCGGGGCTGGGCAGCCTGTAAGCACGCAGCTCAATGCGCGGGAGCAGCGTACCAAGGGTCTCTATCACGCGGACAAGATGCTGCAACTTCATAAGTCGCAGGACAACGTCTTCATCACCGAATGCTATGCGAAGTTCCTGGGCGAGATCGGCGGAGAGAAGGCGCATCATCTACTTCATACCGGCTATCAGAGCCGCCGCCGCATTGGGGATGAATCTCTTGCGCTGATGCAGTCCGCGGGTGAAGACAAAGTTAAAGTCAGCGTATGCCTGGGGACGAATTGTTTCCTGAAGGGCTCGCAGGAAGTGCTGAATGGAGTGCTGCGCCACGCCGAGCAGAACAATCTGGAAGGCCGCGTGGATGTGCGCGCGGGATTCTGCTTTGAAAAATGCGAGTGCGGCCCAACCGTAATGATCGACGGCCAACACGTTCCACACTGCACGGCCGCGAAAGCAGTTGAAGTAATCGACAGCAAGATCGAGAACGGTAACCCGGACCACGCAGCAGCCGCGGATGGAGAACGCATCGGCAGCGACTGAGGGTTAAGAACTGGAGATTCTCTTGATTACGCAAGAGTGTGCAGATTTCATTGTTCCGCAAGAGATTGAAGAGATTTTGGCGCACCGCGCCAGCCCGCCGCGGGCGCGCGTGAGGGAACTGCTTGCGAAGGCGCGCGAACAGCAGGGACTCACCATGGAAGAAGTTGCTTGTCTTTCTTATGTTGAGAATCCCGAGCTGCTGAACGAAATCTTTTCAACGGCAAAGCAGATCAAGGAAGAGATTTACGGCACACGGCTGGTTCTCTTCGCGCCGCTCTACATCTCCAACCGCTGCTCGAATGAATGCACATACTGCGCTTTTCGCGCTACGAACACTGAGATCAAGCGGCGCACGCTGACGCAGGAAGAGATAGCCGAAGAGACGCGCATCCTGATTCGCCAGGGACACAAGCGGGTTCTGATGGTCGCTGGCGAAGCATTGCCTCCACAAGGCTTTCAATACCTCATTGACAGTATTGACACCATTTACAGCACGCACGTTGGCCCTGGTGAAATTCGCCGCATCAATGTGAATCTGGCTCCGCAAACAACCGAGCGTTTCAAGCAATTGAAGCAGGCTGAGATCGGCACCTTTCAGCTCTTCCAGGAGACCTATCATCGTCCTACGTATGCGCAGGTTCATCTGAAAGGAACCAAGAGCAACTACGATTGGCGCGCCACCGCATTTGACAGGGCCATGGAAGCGGGCATCGACGATGTGGGAATGGGAGTCTTGTTTGGGCTCTACGATTGGCGCTTCGAGATCGTTGCCATGATGCAGCACATTCGCCATCTGGAAGAGAAATTCGGCGTTGGGCCGCACACCATTAGCTTTCCGCGCATCGAACCAGCGGTCGGCTCAACGATTGCTTCGAAGCCTCCGTATGCGGTGAACGATGCCGACTTTATGAAGATGATCGCGATCATGCGCCTCGCCGTGCCGTACACGGGAATGATCATGTCTACGCGTGAAACGGCGGAGGTGCGGCGCGCAACGCTGGAGCTTGGCATCTCGCAGATTTCCGCAGGCAGCCGCACCGATCCTGGAGGTTACAAGGATGGGGAAGGCGATCCTAATGGCAGTCAGTTTCAACTCGGCGATCACCGCACTGTCGAAGAGGTCGTCAGCGATGTTGTCTCACTCGGCTTTCTGCCTTCGTTCTGCACAGCTTGCTATCGACTCGGACGCACCGGGCAGGACTTCATGGATCTGGCCAAACCGGGAGAGATCAAGTACCACTGTCATCCAAATGCGCTGTCCACATTTCAAGAGTACCTGTGCGATTACGCCGGCGCGAAGGCAAAGTCGGCCGGTGAAAAGCTCATCTCGATTGAGCTGCAAAACATGGATGGACATCAAACCGCGTGCGCGCTGCCGATGTTGAACAAGGTCCGCCGCGGCGAACGCGACGTTTTTGTCTAGAAAGAAAAGGGGGAGATCACGATGATACGGGCAACTTCCAAAGGGTTTCGAGTGCACATAGGCTTCTTCGGACGCCGCAATGTTGGCAAATCAAGTCTGTTGAATGCCATTACCCGGCAAAACGTTTCGATCGTCTCAGAGGTTGCGGGCACAACCACCGATCCGGTCGAGAAGCCGATGGAACTGCTTCCCATCGGACCAGTGCTCTTTGTGGATACTGCCGGAGTGGACGACGTTGGGGCGCTCGGCGCGCAGCGCATTGCAAAGACGCGCCTGGCCATCGAGCGTTCGGATATCGGCGTGCTCGTGACCGAGTCTGGCGTATGGACCGGCTTCGAGGAGAAACTTCTGGCGGAACTGCGCGCCCATGGAATTCCTGTGCTGGTGGTTTTGAACAAAACGGATTTACGCTGTCCCGATCCAGATCGGCTGAAACGCTTCGCGCAGGACAAGCTGCCGTATGTAGAACTCGTCGCGACGACCGGCGATGGGTTGGACGCATTCCGCGCAAAGCTCTGGGAGATTGCGCCCGCGGAATCCGTCGAGCCTTCGGCGCTGCTGCGCGATCTGGTTGGGCCAGACGAAACAGCAGTGCTGGTGATGCCGATCGACAAGGAAGCGCCCAAGGGCCGCATCAAGCAATTGCAGGCGCAGTCGATTCGCGAACTGCTCGACGGCGAGGCTTCCTGTGTGGTGGTGAAAGACGCGGGACTGCAAAGAGCGCTCGACAATTTGAAGACTCCTCCCAGCATTGTCATCACGGATGCGCAGGTATTCGAGCAGGCCGCGCGGATCACTCCGGCTTCCATTCCGCTCACGGCGTTCTCAATTCTGTTATCACGCCTGAAGGGCGATCTCGTTGCCCAAACCAGAGCGGCCGTTGCCGTTGATCTGCTTGTGCCCGGCGACAAGGTTCTGGTGGCAGAGTCCTGCACGCATCATCCAATTGAAGAGGACATCGGACGGGTAAAGATTCCCCGCTGGCTGGAGCGATATGTCGGAGGAAAGCTTGAATTCACGACCGTAAAAGGCCGCGATTTTCCTGAAGACCTCTCGCTCTATAAGCTGGTGATTCACTGCGGAGCATGCATGTGGAATCGACAGGAGATGATGAATCGCATTCGCGAGTGTCATCGTCAGGGAGTGCCCATCACCAATTACGGCCTGGCGATCGCTTATGCACTGGGCATTCTCGAACGCGCTTTGGAGCCCTTCCCCGATGCGCTGGCCGCCTACAAGGAGGCGCGGGAAAACCATCTGGAATTGCTCGCAGCGAGAGATGCCGTTCGCCTGAGTGAAGTCAGCATAGCCCTCGTGAACTGAAGATGGCCGAGATGACTAAACTCGATCTACTCGAATGGCTCCGCGAAAGCCGGCCATCCCGGCTTCGGGAGTTGTACGACCAGGCCGACGCCGTGCGCAGAGAGCACGTCGGCGACGCCGTGCACCTGCGTGGGCTGATCGAGATATCGAGTCATTGCGCACGGCAATGCATGTATTGCGGACTGCGGCAGGGCAACAGCGCCTTGCCGCGCTACCGCATGACAAAAGAGGAGATCCTCGATTGCGCCCGTCAAGCGGAAAAGCTCGGCTACGGCACGGTGGTGATGCAGGCCGGCGAAGACGACCGGCTTACCGCTGAATGGATCAGTGAGATTGTGCGCTGGATCAAGCGCGAAACAGCTCTGGCGGTAACGCTCAGCCTGGGCGAACGCAGGCTAGATGAATTGCGGCTGTGGCGCGGAGCGGGCGCGGACCGTTATCTGCTCCGCTTTGAAACCTCGGACGAGAATCTCTTTCGCATCATTCACCCTCGGCGCTTTTCAGGCCAGCCTGATCGCTTGACGTTGCTGAAGCAACTGAAGAGCCTGGGCTATGAAGCGGGCGGTGGCGTGATGGTGGGCATTCCCGGTCAGTCTTACAAAAGCCTGGTGGAAGACATCCTTGTCTTTCGCGCGCTCGATCTCGATATGATCGGCATCGGCCCCTACATAGCGCACGCCGCAACGCCGCTGGGTTCGGGCGCGCTGCGTCCGGCGATTGCGCCATTCGAGCAGGTTCCGAGCAATGAAACGATGGTCTACAAGACGATTGCGCTGACGCGCATCGTTTGCCCGGCCGCGAACATTCCCAGCACGACGGCGCTTGCCACCATCAACAAAGCCGATGGACGGAAGCAGGGGCTCAAGGTTGGCGCAAATATCGTGATGCCGAATCTGACGCCGTTGCAGTATCGCCGCCTGTATGAAATCTATCCCGCGAAGGCCTGCATCGACGAGAGCGCTACCGATTGCAATCGATGCCTGCGCGGACAGATTCATTCGCTCGGCCGCTTTGCCGGGCTGGGTCCGGGCGGAAGAGGAGCATTCGAGCCGATGAACCAAACGCCGATCGATGCTCCGATGAACGTACTGCCGGATGCGCCATCGCAATTGGTGCAGTTGCAGGCATAAAGAGGTGTAGTGTGCCCACGAATACCGGGGTTGTCGAAGTTGTGGTTTGCCTTGGGAGTTCCTGCTTCGCTCGCGGAAACTCCGAAAATCTCGTCATTATCAATCGGCATTTGCAGAGCCTCGGCTTGACTGCTTCCATTCGCCTGACAGGCAGGCTCTGCCAGGACCAGTGCAAACAAGGACCCAACCTGACGATCGGCGGAGAACATTTCCATAGTGTAACAACGCTACGATTGTGCGAACTGTTACAGCAGGCCGGCAGTCCGCTCCGGGGAGATCATGGAACCGCTTAATCCCATTTACACCAAGGTGCGCGAGTGTCAGGATTGCCACAAGTGCATCCGCGAGTGCCCAGTAAAGGCGATTCGTGTCGAGGATGGTTATGCGCGCGTCGTCCCGGAACTCTGCATCATGTGCGGCAATTGCGTACTGGCCTGCCCTAGCAGCGCTAAACGTGTGCGCGACGATCTGCCCAGTGCCAAGGCGCTATTGAGCAGCGGGCGCAAGGCGATAGTCTCTCTTGCGCCTTCGTTTGTGGCGCAGTATGCAGATGTGCGTCCAGCGCAACTGATACATGCTCTCAAGAAGCTGGGGTTCTATGCCGTATCGGAAACAGCGCTGGGAGCGCAGCAGGTCTCAGCCGGCATCTCTTCGCTTATGCGCGGCGAGTCGAAGCAGATTTGGATTTCTTCTGCTTGTCCCGTGGTCGTGGATTTTATCGGTAAGTATCATCCCGAGTGCCAGCCTTATATCTTCACCGTACTCTCGCCGTTGCTAACTCATTGCAAGATGCTGCGCGCTCATTACGGCGACGAAATCGCGACCGTCTTTATCGGGCCCTGCATTGCCAAGAAGAAAGAGGCCGAACAACATCCGGAACTTCTCGATGTTGTGCTCACCTTCGAGGATCTGGATCATTGGCTGGCCGAGGAGAATATCCATCTTTCCGAAATCGCAGAAACGCCAGCCGATCGCTTTCAGCCGGAGGAGGCCAAAGAGGGCGCGCTGTATCCGATTGACGGTGGAATGGTTCCCGATGTTGCCGGCAACCGCGAGGCCAACCGTTCGCGGTTCATGTCGTTCTCCGGGATCTCAAATGTCGAGCAGGCATTGAAGGGAATCTCCGAATGGAAGCCTGAACACAACATCTTTTTTGAACTGACGGCGTGCGCTGGATCGTGCGTGAATGGGCCAAAGGCTTCGCGCAATACATCGGTCGCGCGCCGCCGCTACGACATCGTTCACTACGCAAAGCCAGGCGGCGATTTGCCCCGAAGCCTCTCGTTTGAGATCGACGGGCATTATGCCGCCGCGCCGGTTACACGCAACGAATATAGCGAGTCGCAATTGCGGGAGGCTTTGCGCACGGTGGGGAAATATTCCGCGGAGGATGAATTGAACTGCGGGGGCTGCGGATACGATTCCTGCCGCGATTTTGCGCACGCGTTGATCGCACGCAACGCCGAGCGCATGATGTGCGCCACCTATACACGCAAGCTGGCCCAGAAAAAGGCTAACGCCCTCCTCCAGAAAATGCCCTCCGCAGTTGTCATCGTCAATGAGGATTTGAAGATCATCGAGTGCAATGCGAATTTTGCGCATTTGTTTGCCGATCAGGACATGGAGTCCGCAAGTCTTGAAGGCAGCGCTCTCGACGCGGTGATCCCGTTCTCTTATCTCTTCCGCCGCGTGCTTGACTCGGGCGAGGATATCGTGGGCCACGATATCCGCTATCAGCGCAGCATTCTGAACACCAGCATCTTTACCATCGAGCCTCACTCCGTGATGTGCGGCATCTTTCAGGACATTACCAAACCTATCTTCCAGAAGGAGCAGATTATCGGGCGCGCCCGCGAAGTCATCCAGAAGAACCTGAAGACCGTGCAGCAGATCGCCTACCTTCTCGGCGAAAATGCCGCCGATTCGGAGATCATTCTCAACTCCATCGTGCGGTCTTTCAGTCCCGAAGAAGTCGGCGACAGCGATGTGTGTGGCGGAAATGAATAGCGACGAGAGTTATATCGAGGTCGATTCCTGCCAGCGGGCGAAGCATGGCCAATTCATCTCCGGGGATGTCTTCCTCTCCCGCAAAGTCGAGCCGGAAGGCCGCATCATTTCTGTGTTGAGCGACGGGCTGGGCAGTGGCGTGAAGGCCAGCGTGCTGGCTACCATGACGGCCACAATGGCCTTGAAGTTCACGGCTAGCGCCATGGACATTCACAGCTCGGCCGAGATCATCATGGACACGCTGCCGATTTGCAGCGTGCGCAAGATTAGCTATTCGACCTTTACCGTTGTGGATCTGGCCGGCACGGGCGAGACCCGCATCATCGAGCACGGCAACCCTCCGTTCTTGCTGATTCGCCCCAATGCCGAGCTGCATATTGAGAAGACCGAGGTGCGTCCCAAGCGATGGGAGGACCGCGTCATCAGCTTCTCCAGCTTCGATGTGCAGCGCGAAGACCGCATCGTCTTTTTTTCCGATGGAATCTCGCAGGCGGGCATGGGCGAGTACCGCACTCCGCTTGGATGGGGCTTGGAAAATGTGGATCGATTCGTGCGCGAAGAGATCGACCGGCATCCCTATATCTCGGCTCGCGAGTTATCGCGCCTCCTGGTTGCCAAAGCGGAAGAGGTTGACGGCCTGAGCGCGAAGGACGACATTACCTGCGGCGTGGTTTACTTCCGCAGCCCCCGCAAACTGCTGGTAATGACTGGCGCTCCTTTTAGTCGCGCTCACGATATCGACCTCGCCAAAATGGCTGAACGCACGTGCGGGCGCAAGGTCATCTGCGGCGGAACGACTGCTAATATCGTCTCGCGGCTGTTGAATCGCGCAATCCAGATCAATATGCGACAGCATATCGATCCGAAATTTCCGCCTTCCGCAAGGATGGACGGCTTCGAGTTGGTTACAGAAGGCATTCTCACTTTAGGCGAAGTGCTTCGCCTACTTGAGGAGGGATTCGCGCCGGAAGATATGAGATCCAATCCGGCTGTGCGACTGGCGTCCATGCTGCTCGACAGCGATATAGTGAAGTTTGCCGTCGGCACAAGGATCAATGAAGCGCATCAGGATCCAAATATCCCGGTCGAGCTCGACCTCCGGCGCAATATCGTGAAGCGGATCGCGCAACTGTTGGAGAGCAGATACCTGAAACGCGTTCTCATCCAGTACCTTTGAAAAGGGGCCTGCCAAATCCAGAGCGCGACGGCTGGGCCCCTTATTTTCGAACCCAGATCTCTACGCGACGGTTCTTCTCACGTCCTTCGTCGGTGTCGTTTGAAGCGACCGGAAGATCTGAACCGAACCCGCGGACGATGCCTGGATGCAGCCCTCGCTGCTGAAATTGTTGCTCTACTGTCTTGGCCCGGTCCTCGGAGAGCTTTTGATTCACTTGGCTGCCGCCGGTGCTATCGGCGAACCCAAAAAGCAAAACGCTGTCGCCCGAATAGTGGAGGTCGCCTACAAACCCGATCACGCGATCGAGATCGACAATCGCCTTGTTGTCAAGGTCCGCGTGACCGCTCTTGAAGCGAAAGTCCACAGAAAGACGTTCGGCTCCGTTTGTAAGCCGCTTGTACTCGGCAGGCGCATCGGAGGACACAACCTCGCGTTGTCCAACCACATTCTGGGCGACAAAGGAGTTGGCCGCGACAATGTCCTGACCTGCCTTGGAGATGGCAAATTGCACAAACCTCCGCGTGTATTTATTCTCCGGGTTCTCCGGAGTATAAAGATAAAGCCGGCGGGAGAGAGGATAGTCTTCCGTAGCGACGGTGAAGCGATTGGGTAACATGGCGCTGGCGCCGCAATTGCAATCGGACACCGCAACGGCCTTGGCGCTCCTTATATAGGGAAGGCCGATGAAACCAATTCCATTCGGATCGTTGGCCACGGCGTCGGAAAGCGCGGAGCTATCTTCAAACCGTTTGGCGGAGGAAACGAGATCGCTGCTGTTCAGGACCATGCTCTTAAAGCTGTCGTATGTGCCTGACTTGTCGTCGCGGGCATAAACGTTGATCGAGCCGCTTCGTCCTCCCACATCCTGCCAGCTAGCCAGCTCGCCGGAAAAGATTTTACCGAGTTGATCTTTCGTAAGTGTAGTTACCGGATTCGCTTGGTTCACGATGACTGCGATGCCATCGAGTCCGAGGATATGCTCGCTGGCCGACGAGGTCATGTCTCCCATCGAGGAGAGCTTGTCGATCTCATCCGGCTTGATCTTTCGCGACGCCATGCCGATGTCGCAACTGCCATCGGCCAGCGCCGTAAATGCCGTCGCCGATCCATGGGCCTGAATTTGAATGATGGAGGGGGCGCTGTCGCCGGGCAGCGTGCCTTCGACCGTCCTTTCCTCGTCTGTTGTGCCAACGATCCTGGCGTCCGAGGCGCCTTGCTCTTTCAGGAACGCTTGGGCGAGAGCAGGCGCCAGATCGGAGCCGATCGTATTCGATCCGCTCAAGCGGAGAATCACTTTACCCGAAGCTGTGCCGCCGGCGCTTTGAGCCGCGTCATGATTTGAGTGGCGATGACCGATCAGATGGAAGACGGCGAAACCGGAGAAAAGCAGCAAAAGGAGAATAACTGCGATAACAATCCCCACCGCGGCGCCACCGCTCGAAGGGCGCGCCATATCGGTAAGTTGACGGCCACACTCGGAACAGACAAAGTCCGCTCCGTCCGAAATCTGGACAACCTGTTTCCGGTCCGCAGCGCCGCAATTGCCGAAATTCGTGCATCTTCCCTGACGAATGGCCACGTTCAACTCTCCTTTTTCAGAATCTTTACCGCCTGTTTCCCACCATCCAGAAAGCGGCGATATACCTCGTCGTTGACATTGTTGCCGCGCTCCGCCTTGATCCGTTCTACTTCCGCAACGACTGCCTTCTGCAACTCGGCGCGGGCCGCGTCCTGTGTGCAATCGGTCGATTCAAGTCTCTTCGTAACATAGCCGCGAATGATGTCGGCGTACTCGAGCGTCACCTTTCCCAGGGCCTCTGAGAAGTCCTTTCCAAGTCCGATCGGATCGGTATCGAACCCATCCGCGTCCTTAGCTACAAAGGTGAGCGACCGGGATCCTGTCTGCACATTTGCTTCCTCGCGCAGAAGACCAGTGGCCTTGGCAAGCAGCAAATAGGGAATGGCGTCGTGGCGGATCTCGTCCTGGAGCGGAACAAAAAGCCTCGGATGCTGGGTACCGTCTCCTTCAATGTGCAACTCCATCTTGGCGCGATCGGCGTTGGGGCCGGTCATCTTCAAGTCGTACTTCTGCTTGAGGAAGGCCACCTGTTTCGCATAACGCAGAGGAAACAAGTTTGTGAGGCTGATCAAGGTGATCTCGTTGACATTGACGTCGCTGTCGATAACCTCGACGTCCCCCTCGCGCGCGCCCTGAAATGTTTCCTTCAGTTTTGCGGCGAATTCGGCCTGTTCCGGCGCCTTTGGCATAAGGATGGAAAGACGCGAAACCGCTGTCTGCACGCCGCTGGGGATGCCCGGACCCGTTTTGTGCATCTCGGATGCGTCGAAGGAGAGATAATTACCCGCTCTTGCCACCAGTTCTGTTGCGTAAGAGCGCAGTTGCTGCGCATCGCCTCCGTACCGCTCCTTGAGGCGGTCGATGATGCTGACTCCCAAAAGCTTCTGCTTGGGATTGGTGACGATATTGTTGTGAGCTACCTGGGCGCTGGCGGCGCACTCCTTGTCCAGCACGTCGATGAAATCGGTCACGCCAATGCGCTGGTTGAAAAGTGAAAAGCCCGGGTGATCGCCAAGCCGCGCGGCAAGCGCTTGCCGGACACGATTGCTCTGCGTGCGCTGCTCCGTTTCATTCTTTGTGAGCGTGGAACTGACACTGCGCACCATTTGCGGATCGTAGAAGCGGACGAGCTGTTCGCGCAGGTCGCCCTTGCTGCCGTCCTGAATCCGCTCGGCGATCCGCGCCGAATACTTTTTCACAGCCGCGGCAATGGTGCTGGCAGCCTTGTCCACCTCGCTCTTCAGATCGGTCAGCTCCGCAACCAACTCTTCCGAGAGCTGCTTGGCGAACTGGAGCGCTTCAATCCGGGTGCGATAGATGTATTGTTCCTGGAGAGCTTCGCCTTGCGCGTCGAGAAGACTGTCGGGCTTGCCGATCACCTTGGATAGCAGTCCCATGCGCGCCCACTGCTGGTTGCCTACCCGTACCCGGTTGCCAGCGCTCTCCTCATTGTCCTTGGCCGCCGTAATCTTGTCGTCGAGCAGCTTGCGGCGGTCGTCGATCGATTCCAGCAGTGCCGCAAGCAGGCGCGATATGTCGTTTCCGGACTTTACGCCGTTCTTCCATTCCGTGAACAGATCGTCTTCGATGCGCCGCCGGATCTCGCGGACGTGCTCCTTCTTGGCCTTTAATTTCACTTGGTAGAAGGCGCGAACGCCCACACCCCGGTAGTCTTGGTCGAAGCGCTTCTCGCACAGCTTCGAGAGTTCGTCGAGCCAGGATTCGCGCCCCTTTTCGCGAACCAAAGACTTGAAGTTGGGAATTACGTCCTGCCACTCGTTATTGATCGGCTTCCACTTCTTGTTGGCGGCATCTTCGGGCAGGATGCCGGTGGAAAGCGTCAGATGGTCGTCGCTCAATGCCCAGCGGAACTGGGTCTCCTTCTGGTTGACAAATTCGTGGAAGTCCTGGTTCTTGGAATCGTCGAGGAATCCGGCGGTATCCGACCAGTTGTTGTAACGCAATTGCAGCGCCGCCTGGAGCGCGAAGTTGTAGGTCAGAAACTCGCCAATCTCCTGCTCGGGAATCGCCAGGCGCTTGATTCCGAAGGCAAGCATTCGTTTGCTCCGCTCCGGATTGTTCGTGGCCGGGGCGCGCTCGGGAGTGCCATCGCCGTTCTCCGCGTTCTCCATGCGTCCCAGCGTAGGCCAGCTTACAGTCCGGGCAACGACGATCTTTTGATACAGAAAATCGGCGACGATACCGGGAAGCTGCTGGTCGACATCCACGGTCAAGCCATTTTCATTCTCGTTTGAAAAGACGTAGCATCCATTGAACGGGTCAGACAGTTTGAGCTTTCCTTTGACCCCCAGCAGATCGTCCGGGCAAAGACGCCCGACGCTCAGAGAATTCAGTTCCATCAGCGCGGCATAGCCATTGGCATGGTAGTTCCCGGTGTCCCAGCTTGGGTTGGGATAGGTCTCCGGCAGCAGAGCGTAAACCAGAATGCGGTAGCGCTTTGAATCGGGGTAAGTATCGCGGACGATGCTGATCGCATCCACAATTGTTCCGCTGCCGGTGCCGCCGGCAAGTCCACATACGATGTGAAAGGTGGTTTCGGTGGTCCCCCCGGATTGCAGATCTTTAACCAACGACTGCACTTGCTGGCGGTAACCGTCAGCCTTGCAGGCAAAGAGAAATCGCCCCAGCCGGCGCTTTTGCCCGCCGAGCGTCACTCCGACAATGCTGCCCAGAACGTCCTTCCATTGTTCGGGGTCGCCGATCCACGGCTTGATGCCTGGATAGTTGTCGATGTTTTCCAGACGCGAAGAGAGATTGGCTTCCTGGATCAGCAACTGGCTGCGCTTGTTGAGCTGAACGCTGGTGCCAAGGATCTTCCAGCTAGGATCGTCGATGGCCATCATTTCCGAGCTTGAATCGACGTAAAGATAGCCAATGTTGACGCCGTCCGCATTTTCATTCCGAAAAGCCTGGAAGACGCATTTACGGAATGAGCGGATAATCTTGCCGCCCGTTCCTCCGAGACCGATGATTAGATGATTTGAGCCCATTGCAGTGCGACCCCTGGATATGCGGCGGGACAATCGCTGCCAACCTTGGGATCACGGTGTCTATACCCGTTCTCCCAGAGAGTAGGTGTTTGCGCCCATGGATTTGACGACCTTTAGCATACCACGCCGATAATAAGCGTTTGTTAACCCTATGCGGTAGTCTGGCTCTCGAAGACGCTTTTGCTCTGAAGAGGCTCTGTGCTACGCCATATTCCGGGCGAGCCAAGGCGCGCCACGAGCCTGCGTTTCATCTGGATGCTGTTTAAGCCGATATTTTTCGCTTTCTGCGGGATTGATCCAGGCAAACATCGATCCAACTTAGATTGTGATTTGGGTCACGCGCGACGCGAACCGAACGGCCAGGAGCTTTCACGCGGGTGGCCATCGCCGCTCAGGTTGCGCTGAAATCTGCGAGAACGACAACAATGCAATCCTAATCGCGAAGTTGTGGCGCCGATCATGGGTAGCCGAGAGCGCTTGCGACAATCGCCGGCACGTCCGGCAGCTTTCCCTCAAGTGGGATAGACCGGCGCGGGCGTCCATCCGTGGCAGACTGTGCCAACGCGCCTGGTCTTGCCTGCTGTTCTTGCCGAGTTTTCCATCCGATGTCATCCGCGGCTATCGGATCGTTTCTACTTTCTCGTATATGGCGGAGAGATTCGAACTCTCGCGTGTCAGGATGGAAACCTGATGCCTTGCCGCTTGGCGACGCCCGCGAAACTGGTTGCGGAGGGGAGAGTCGAACTCCCGATCTCTCGATTATCGATCGAGTGCTTTGAACCAGCTAAGCTACTCCGCAATGGAGCCGAAAAGCGGAATCGAACCGCTGACCTCCTACGTACCGGGCAGGCGC
>Ga0182016_10001382_pt1 | contig 29621 bp, 32 predicted proteins | sample 712S2MmetaG_FD_120491 | JGI IMG/M metagenome (GOLD analysis project Ga0182016, IMG submission 120491) | Permafrost microbial communities from Stordalen Mire, Sweden - 712S2M metaG | ecosystem: Environmental > Terrestrial > Soil > Wetlands > Permafrost | place: Sweden: Stordalen | collected...
ACCGAGGGCACCAAGCTAACCCTGGAAGTTCGTGGGCAGGAAATTGTTCTATCCAAGGGTGATGCCTGGAGAAAGCTTAAGGGCGCCGCCGCCGATATGGGCGACTTGATGGAAAAGTTCGCAGCCTTCCGGAAGGAGGAGCGCGAACGTGAAGACTCGCGTCCTTGACACGTGGCCCATTCTTGAGTGGATGAATGGCAGACAGCCGGCGACGGACGTAGTCGAAAAGCTCTTTGACGAATCCCTTGCGGGCAGTACGCGGCTATTCATGAGCGCCATCAATGCCGGCGAGGTGTACTACTTCCTTCGGAAAACACACAGCGAAAGAATCGCGGAGTCATGGCGCGAACTATCGGCCACGCTACCTGTAACCATCGAAGTGCCGACAGCCGATGAAATCTGGGACGCGGCACTGCTGAAAGGGCAATACCCGATTGCGTACGCGGACGCCTTCGCTGCGGCGCTGGCCCAGAAATATCGCTGTCCGTTGGTGACCGGAGACCCTGAATTTCGATCCGTTCCGGACTTGGAGCGGGACTGGATCGGCAGCGCGACAGCAAGCTAATCCTGCTCCTGCTGATCACGATAGGATGAGTGTGCGCCGTCAGGCAGCACATCCATCCATGCACCGACCCCAATCCCAGCCCGCACCCATCTCTCACGGCACCGCGATTCTCATCATCGCCCTGGTGGCGGCGGTGTGGGGATTCGGCTTTCCCATGACGCGCTTTGCCCTCGACGGAGGCATCTCCGTCGCCGCGCTAATGAGCGCGCGCTTCGTGCTGGCCGGCGTGCTGATGTTCATCATCATTCGTGCCAGGCGGGTTCCCATCGTCCGGCGCGGCGTGATCGACGGCATTTGGCTGGGGCTGGTGCTGGCTGTCATTTTCTGGTCGCAAACCGACGGCATGCGCTTCACCACCACCGCTAAGTCCGGCTTCATTACCGGGCTGTACGTTCTGTTCACGCCGCTGATCGCGGTGGTCATTGGCCAGCGTATCAGGCTCACGTCGGCCATGGGAGCGATCATCGCAACCTTCGGCCTTTACCTGCTGGTTCATCTGCCCGGCGGGTGGTGGACGGGCTGGAATCGCGGCGACATCGAAACCCTGCTCTGCGCCATCCTGTGCGCCGTACATATCATCATGATGGGCGCCTTTACCCGGCGATCCAACGCCTGGCTGCTGGCCGGATCGCAGGTCATCGTCTGCGGTGTGGTGTCGCTGGCACTGACCGCATGTCTGCCGGGGAGCCAGGGCTTCCACAACCTGGCGCAAACCCTCACAAGCGGAACTGTGCTGGGATCGGCGATCTACCTGGCGCTGTTCTCCACCGTGTTCGCCTTCTGGGGACAGGCGCTGGCCCAGACTCAACTCGGTCCAGCTGAGGCCGCGGTGCTTTTCTGCATCGAGCCGGTGACGGCGGCGATTTTGAGTGTCTTCTGGCTGAAGGAGCCGATGAGCGCACGGCAGGTCTTAGGTGGCGGCCTGATCGTCGTTGCCATGATCGTGGCCGAGGCGCTGCCCTACATGTTCCGCGCCATCACCGTGCCGGATACACGGCCGTGAAAAAGGCCGCTCTTCGCTCTGCTCTTTGCCTTTCGCCAAGCCTCCTGTTCGGACCGCTGGCTGCGACTTTTGAAGTCACCAGATGCGCCGCACTCCATAGGAATCAAGAACCGGATCGGCGCTGACGATGGGGCAGTTTAAGGCTTGCGCTTGCGCCACTAGCATGCGATCGAAGGGATCACCGTGGTGGCGGGGTAACATGCCTGCGCGCAGTGCATGGTCCATAGAAATGGCCAGGCGGTGAAAGCCTGCTTCGAACAACCAGCGTGGCAGATTGGCCGTGAGTTCGCCTGCATCGAGCCTGCCGAGGTTGACCTTGATCGCCAACTCCCACGCCACCGCGGCTGAGACATACACGCGATTTTGCGCACTGCCTAACGCGTCACGGGCCGGGCCGGAAAGCTGAGCGCTGCGAGAGAACCACCAGAGCACCGCATGACTGTCGATAAGGAGATTCATTCGAAGCCGAGCTCACACAATTCCTCATCTGTCAGCGGAGCGAAGGCGTCGTCCGTCCACGAAAACTGGCCCTCGAAGCGACCTGGAACTCGTTCACGCATGGCATCACCGACCGGCACCAGCTTCACCACCGGCTTTTTTCCGCGCGCGATGATCACCTCTTCGCCTTCGCAAGCCTTCTGAATGAGCCGCGACAGGTTCGTCTTGGCTTCGTGGACGGTGTGGTACTTCATGTTAGCTAAGTTAATTAGCCGCCGGTTCTGCTGTCAAGCGCGCTCATCCCGAACGCGACTTACGCGGGCAAGCAGGAACTCCGCGCGTTGCTTAACATTCACGCGAGCCAGCTCCACTAACTCATATCCGCACTGCCGGTAAACTTGCACCATCCGTTCGTAAACCTTCACCGCATCGGCGAAAGTCTCCTTGCGCTCCTCGTCCGTGGAATAAATCTCTTGCCACGGAGGCGCGACAAAGACCGTCGAGTTGTAACGGTAGCTCTCGCAGGCCGACCGGATCTTAGCGACCGCATCTAGATCGATGATTTGTGCGTAGCACAACACGTCGGGAATGCCGCGGTCCAGAAACGTGAGGCGGTGGGCGGGTGTGTGCCGCCGGTAACAAGCAATCGAACGCGCCAACATCAGTTCCGTGTAACGGACCGTGTCTGCCCAGGGCAGCGCGTCTCCGTTGGCCGCCACCTGTTCACGAATGATTTCCCGGGCCATCTCGGGCACGCAGCAGAATCCTCTTCGCTCCAGTTCCCGCAGCAAAGTGGTTTTGCCGGCGCCCGGCCCGCCGGTGATGACAACGAGATTGGGGTTGAGGACGGGAGTTTGGATCGTCACGCTATTTTCCGATGCAGAACGAACTAAAGATCAGGTTCAAGATGTCGTCGGCGGTGGTGGCGCCGGTGATGTCGTCCAGCGGGTGCAGTGCGCTATAGAGGTCGAGCAGGACCATTTCGTGAGGCGTTTTTCGCGGGACCGCCGCGGCCGCCTCGTCGAGTGCGCCGATCGCCTCCTCCACCAGCTTCTGCTGGCGAACGTTGGTGAGCAAGGCGCTTTCTTGTTGCGCACCGCCGTCGCCGCCAACCAATTGCAGAATCTTGTTCCGAAGTTCCGCGATACCTTCGCCGGTGAGCGCCGACGTTTGGGCCCAGTCGGGCAGCCGGATCGGAGGATGGTTGTCACCGGGCCGCGGAAATCGAATTCCGGCGACGCGACCTGGCAGGAGATCGATTTTGTTGACGACAACCAGCCTGGCGCGGCCTTCGGTCTTGCCGAGTAAATCGGCGAAGTCCGAAAGGTCGGGATCATTCGCCGAGGGATCGAGCACAATCAGTGCCAGGTCGGCTTCGGCCAGTGCCTCCATGGATTTGCGGACGCCAATGCTCTCGGCTTCATCCGTAGCCGCGCGGATGCCGGCGGTATCGACCAGCCTCACCGGAATGCCGCCAATGGAGACGGTCTCGCTCACCAGGTCGCGCGTGGTGCCGGGAGTCGCGGTGACGATCGCGCGCTCGTGCTCGACCAGCCGGTTAAAGAGACTTGATTTGCCGACGTTGGGCGGGCCAACGATAGCCAACGTCAATCCTTCATGCACAACTTTTCCGAACGCGAAGCTGGCGAGCAGTTCTGACAGCGGCTCGCGAACGGCGGCAATGCGCGCCAGGATTTGCGCGTCGGGGATGACCGAGACATCATCCTCGGCAAAATCCACTCCGGCTTCCATGGTGGCGATCAGCTCCACCAGCTTCTGCTTGGTGAGCTGTAGGCGTTTGGAAAGTGCGCCTTCCAGTTGCCGCGCCGCAACTTGGGCCTGGTAGAGGGTTTGCGACTCGATAAGATCGCGCACCGCTTCAGCCTGGGTGAGGTCGATGCGTCCGTTGAGAAAGGCTCGCATGGTGAATTCGCCCGGCTCGGCCAGTCGGGCGCCGGCGTTGATTGCCATCTCGACCACATGCCGCAAGACTACCGGCGAACCGTGGCAGGAGATTTCGATTACGTCGTCAGTGGTGTAGGAGTGCGGCTTGGCGAAATAAGTGACCACCACTTCGTCGATCCGCTCGGCGGTCGCAGGATCGATCAGCTCGCCGAAGTGAGCGCGGCCCGCTTCGAAATCAAGGCCGTGGGCGAGCCGCAGCATAGGACACGCGATATTGCGAGCGTCGCTTCCCGACAGACGCACCACGCCGATGCCGCCGCGTCCCGGAGGCGTAGCGATGGCAACGATGGTGTCGTCAAGATGCATGTTAGGGATTGTAGCGGGGCGGGAAGACTGTTCACCACGGAGGCACGGAGTTTTAATAGGACGCTGGACGTTGCCCCTGCCTGCCATTCGCATTTCGTCCTTCAAGCTGGTTGCGGCTATAGAGGTCCGGCGACTGCGCTCCCTCGGTCGCTTCGCTCAGGATGACACTCGATTTTCTTAGCGAATACCGAATCGCCGATGGTGACAGCGAAAGAGCGAATGGTGAAAAGCGGCCCTCAATCCATCAGAGGAAACCAGAGATCGGAACACAAAGAAAAGATTTCTCCGTGTTCTCCGTGCCTCCGTGGTGAACGCTTCTTATCTCCGTCGCGAAATCGACGCCGCGGGCGGCTTGCCTGTGTAGTCCTTGGGATAGACCACGACGTGGCGCTGGGCGGCTTCGCCGTCGCTCTCGGTGCGAAGGTCGTCGAGATCGCGCATGGCCAGATGCAGGATGCGGCGCTCGCGCGACGACATGGGCGCAAAGGCATACGGTATGCCTGTCTTGCGGACGCGTTCGGCGGCGACGTCGGTGGCCAGGCGAAGCTCCTGCAAACGGGCGGAGCGGAAATTTTGGCAATCGAAGCTGATCTTCTCGTGTTCGTTAGGCGCCAGCCGCAGCATTTCCGAGGCTATCTGCTCAAAGGCGCGCAGCAATTCCCCGCCATTCTCCAGGACCAACGGACTGTCCGCACCGGAGATTTCGACCAGAATTTCCGGACGCTCCCACTCGCGATCGGTGCCGACTTGCGGGTCGACGGTGATCTTGTACCGCAGGCGGAAATCGCCGGCGGTCAGAATGGCGTTCAGCAGCTCGCTGATCTTCTTGGCGGTGGCGATTTTGTCTGGTATGGGCATTACTTGGCCTTCTTGCGGGCGCGTTTCTCCGCTTCCTCGCGCATCTCGCGGCCCAGTGCGCTGCGATTCATAATGAACTGCTGACCGATGCCAATGAGGTTGCCCACCGTCCAGTACACGCTGAGGCCCGAGGGAAGGTTGAAGCTGAACCAGCCGATCATCAGCGGCATCATCAGCGTCATCATCTGCTGCTGTTTGGGGTCCATGCCCGAGGTGGGCGTCATCTTCTGCATCAGGTAAGTGCTGATGACGATCACCACCGGCATGATGAACAGCTTGTCCGGCGACGAAAGATCGTGCAGCCACAAAAACGGCGCCTGGCGCAGCTCGATGGCGCTTCCCAGCATGGTGTAAAACGCCCACAGAAACGGCATCTGGATCACCAGCGGCAGGCAGCCGCCGGCCGGGTTCACGCCTTCGCGCTTGTAAAGCTCGCCGATCTCGGCATTCATCTCCTGGCGCTTGGGATCGCGCATGGGATACTTCTTGTATCTCTCCTGGATGGCCTTCATCTGCGGCTGCAGCTTTTGCATCTTCAGCGCCGATCTCATGCTGAAAATGCGCAGCGGCAACAGCGCCAGGTTGATGATGACGGTCAGGATGATAATCGACACGCCCCAATTGCTGGCCATATGTTCGTGGGTCCACTTCAGCCACAGGAACAGCGGGCGCGCAATCAAGCTGAAGAAACCGAAGTCCACCGTGCCCCGCAGATCGGGGCCGTCCATCTGTCCCGGCGCGGTGTTGGAACGTATCGACTCCAGTACCTCCAACGCCTTCGGTCCCACGAACAAGCGCTCCCGGGTAACGCCGCTGGCGTCGCCCACGGCCGCGCCCAGCACCTCATAGTGGTTCACGTTATTCGGGTCCGGTTTCTTCGGGTCTTTGGGGACGGTAATCGCGTTGTGCAGCGTGACCATCGCGGCGGTGTCGGGATTGTCGGGCAGAAATATGGCGGCAAAGAACTGGTCTTGCGGACCGGCCCAGCTGAACGGTCCGCGCAGCGTATTGCCGCTGCTGACCTTCTTGGGCGCCAGCCGCTCCACCTTGCCGTCGGCCATGTACTCGATTTTTTCCGACGCGTACGAGGGCGCGGTGGTTTCGTCGCCCAGGGCCGCGGGCCACATGGGGTACGCCGGCACGGACTGGCCGTTCTGCGAGACCGCCGTCTCAATCGAAATGACGTAAGTGTCACCGAACTGGAAAGTCTTGTGGACGGTGGTAGCGCCGTTGGCGTACTCGAAGCTCAACTCTGCGGGAGCGGCGATGTTGCCGCTGGCGCTGGCGACGTACAACGCCGAGTTGATCTGGTTCCGCAAGTTTTCGTCATAGGTGTACAGGCTGAGCGGCAGTCCGAACTTGGCAGCGTCTTTGTTCACCAGGTCGAGCGGATGTCCGTCTTCGTCCTTGTACTTTTTCAGTACCCAGGACTTCACCTGCGCCCCGCGATTGGTAAAGGTTATCTTGTAAAACGGGTTCTCGACTACCGTTTCGACTTCGCTACTGGCGGCCTTCGAAACTGCCCCGCCCTTGGTCGCCTTGCCGCGAGCCGGACTTGAGACTTCGGCGGGAGCAGGCGTGGTTTCCGGCTGAACCGCAGCTTGGCTACTCTGGGTAGTCTCGGCCGGGCTCGCCTTGGAGGGTGGGGTGGGATTCTTTTTGAACAGGAAGATCTGGCTGATGATGATCAGCGCAAAGGTGACGGCGAACACCATCAGCATGCGCTTGTCGCCGCCGCCGCCTTCTTGTTGTGGATTGCGATATTCAGCCAAGTTTAGGTTCCGTTCAGCAGTCGATGTCCAGGGTGCCGGCGAACGACGATGCTTTACCCGAACAGGTCGGAAAGCAGATCTCTCGCGGGCTAAACTTCACCCCAACAAGCGCAAAGTCGGCGCTTGACGGGAACCCGGTTCGCCCGCTCGTGATGACAAACTACAAGGTGACGTTACGGCGCAGCTAAAGATGCGCCCCTTCAAAATGCTTCGGAACTGCTTTTTTTCGCAGCCTGTAGAAATTTGCAAAGAACAGGTTTCTCGCGAAAGCCTGCTGCGGCACAGGATCATATCCTGCCCGCGCCAAGGGATGACAACGCAGCAACCTTCCCACGGCCAGCCAGCTACCGCGCAACGCTCCATGGCGATGAATGGCATCCATGGCGTACTCCGAACACGTCGGCACGAAGCGGCAGGAATGCGGCAACATGGGCGATAGCAGTCGCTTATACATCCGCAGCACGAATTGCAGCACCAACTTCATTTCGCTTCCGCTACTCGCGCCCGTTGTGCGGCCAAGCGCAAGTCACGGGCTACTTCGTCCCTCAGTGCGGCGAAAGGCAAGGTCAGAACGCTCTTTCGCGGATTGAACACAACGTCCACCGGTACCTCACAGGCTTGCGGGGAAAGCCGTACCGCTTCGCGCATCCGGCGGCGGATGCGATTGCGCTCCACCGAATCGCCCAGCACTTTACCGACGGTGAATCCCACTCGCGGGCCGCCGACTGGCACATCTTGCGCCGGGCCGCGTCGCAGGAAAAAAACGGTCATATTGCCGGTGAACTGGCGGCGGCCGCCCTGATACACCCGTTGGAAGTCCGCATGCTTCAGCAAATGCTTCGACTTCGGAAACTTGCCGCTGGCGGCGGAGACGTTACCAGACATTCAGCGCTCGCTGGACCGGGGATTTTCGTTGTAGCCGCGGCCCCAGTCCTGCGACGACCCCTGCAATTTCCATTCGGAAAGGCTGCGACGACGCAGAAATATCGGTACAGTCGGGTTAATCGCGGAAGCCCGGGCTCACGGACACGCGCTTGCGTCCCTTGGCGCGCCGGCGCGACAGCACCGCACGGCCGCTCTTGGTCTTCATGCGAGAACGAAATCCGTGCGTCTTGGAGCGACGGCGACGGTTGGGTTGGAATGTGCGCTTGGGCATTCGAAAACTGCGCTCCTCACTGACAAAGAATGGAATAGGGCAAACTCAAAGTATATCGGCCAATGCACCAGGCTGGCAACCTGAGGGCGGGATGGCCTCAACCCTCCGTAACGGTCCATACCGCATTTTGCGCCGCCAGACACCTGGGCAGACCGCTTCGCGCCGCCGCGCCGAAGCTGCGCATCCTTGTCCAAACTGACCCACTACCCGCCGGGCGGCGGCGACAGCATTGAGGGCGGTGGTGATAAGATCGAGCGCTCCGGCAATGGGCAGTTGCGACCCATGGGCTGCCGCTTTCCCATCCGTCGCAGGACCTTGTGAGATACGACTCTGCCCAGTTGCCGCTGGTTGTCGATTTGATCGGCACCTTTGTCTTTGCGGTCGAGGGTGCGACGGCCGCCATCGAAGGCGATCTCGACTTACTGGGCCTGATGGTGCTGGCGTTTGCGACCGCCCTGGCCGGCATGCGTTGGGGATTGCCTCCAACGTTAATGACCATCACCGGCGCGATTGCATGTTTTGTCTTACGAGTGGCTGCCGTGTACCGACACTGGAACCTTCCACGCGTGCTTCACTAAGCGAAAACTTCTTGCAAGTGCGTGAAGGCCTGCTCTAGCTAATCGCATGACGACCTCTTACAACCAGATTGCCGGACAAAGCCTGGAACGCCTCGCTGCCCTCAGCGATGGCATCTTCGCGGTCGCCATGACCTTGCTTGTGCTGGACCTTCGCGCCCCCGCGGCTGCGGCCATCCACAACGAGCACGATCTCTGGCGCGCCCTGGTGGCGCTCTCGCCGCGGCTGCTCATGTATATGATGAGCTTCATGACCCTGGGCATCTTCTGGGTCGGCCAGCAAACGCAGCTCAATCACCTTGTCCGCTCCGATCGCAGCCTCTCCTGGATCCACCTGGCGTTCCTATTCGTGGTCTCGATCACCCCCTTTTCGACAGCGTTCTTGGCCGAGTTCATCCAGTACCGGCCCGCCCTGCTTGTCTATTGGCTGAACATTTTGTTATTGGGGACCACCCTTTATTTCAGTTGGGTTTGCGCCATGGGAACCAGGCTGGTCAAGCCCGACCTGCCGCCGGAGATTGCTATCGCCATCAAGCGCCGCATCGTAATCGGCCAGTCGTTCTATGCGTTCGGCGCATTGCTGTGTATCTTCCTCAACACCTACTGGAGCATCGGCTTCATCGTCCTGGTGCAACTGTATTACGCCATAGCACCGCGCATTCCCGGACGTTCACGCGCTTGAGGACGGCGGGCGAAGGGGACTGTTGCAGCCTATACAGCGGGGTCACTGATCGGCGATAGACAATCGATGTGCAGTGGTTATGGGTGAGGACGAATCATGAGAAAGACATACGGGTTGATCGGAATACTCCTTATTGCTGGAGCTTGGCTCTCGGCGCAGGCTCAGAACGTTCCTGACTCGCAGGCTTGCGAGGGAAGCACGGTCGACAATCAAGGCGCGGACTTCGCGCAGAAGTCCAGGGCGTTCCTCGCTGCGCTACAGACGGCGATCCATGATGGCGACAAGACGAAAGTCGCCTCCATGGTTTCGTACCCCGTGATGGTGATTCACGGCGGCCAGAAAACGCGGGTCAAAACCAAGTCGCAGCTTATCGCCGAATACGGCAGCATCTTTGACGCTCACGTCCTGCAGGCGATTGCGCAGCAGACGGCCAAGTGCCTGTTCGGCAACTACCAGGGAGCGATGATCGGAAATGGCGAGGTCTGGTTCAGCCCACAGCAGGACGGGGCGATGAAGATCATCACCGTGAATCCCACCGCTGGCAGGCAGTAACTGGCTGCAACCCTCGCATGGAAAACGCGCTCCGCAGGTGGCGCTGACTTCGTCCGCTTGCTATGCTTTTTCGTTCGTTAGGAGTTTTAGACCAGCCATATGCGTAATCTGGTTTTGACTTTTGTTGCTTGCCTCATTATTTCCCTGCTGACGGTCGCGCAAACCACCCGTCATCCCCTCAGCTTCGAGGATGCTGCCACGCTGCGCCACGCCGACGCCATTGCGGTTTCGCCGGACGGCAAAACCCTGCTTTACCGGGTACGATTCGGCGGCGCCAAAGGCCCTGACACTACCGAATGGAAATTGATGCCGGTCACCGGCGGCGAATCCCGCCCGCTCGCCCTTCCGGAAAAGTTCACTCCCGCCGGATTCACGCGTGACGGCGCCGCGCTCTACGGAATGTATGAGGTCGGCAAGATGGCCCAGCTAGCCACCATACAGTTTGCATCTGCCAACACGCCTGCCGCTGCCGGAGCCATGCCGGTTCCTCAGACGGCCCTTCCTAGAGGCATTCATTCCGCCTTGATCTCGCCCGACGGCTCGCACTATGCACTCCTGGCCGATCCGCGCCTCCCCGATCCCCTGGAGGATGTACACACCGTCATCGAGGCTGAGGCCACCAGCTTATACGTGATCAACGCCGATGGTTCCGCCGGCGCCTGGTGGTGTCCTACATTGCGGGATATAGCCGACCTTGCCTGGTCGCGCGACGGAGCTTCTCTCGCCATACTGTCGCAAACGCCGAAGATCGGCTTTCACTATGTCCAGTCCTTCATTGACGTTTGCAATGCCACGGGTCCTCGCCACGTTGCGACCATCGATAACGCCGCCAGCAATGTCGCGTTTGTAAACAACGGAAAGGAGCTGGCGTTCCTCAGTACGACCTCGCCGGTATTGACTCCAGACCATGTCTGGACGGTCAGCATTGCCGGCGGCAGCCCCGTAGATCGCACGCCCGTACTGCAGGCCAGCGCGATTCACTTGTCCTCCGATGCTGATGGGAACGTTTGGGTGACGATTGCGCGCGGCGTGCAGGCGGAAGTCGATGCGTTCCAGAACCACGGTCTCGTCCCCACTTACACCTGGCCCGATGGGACCATTGAAGAAGGCCCGGTATCGCCGCAGATAGCCTCTGCGCCGAACGTTAGAGGCTTCACCGTGGGCGATCCGCAACACGCTTCCAATGTCGCGGTCGCCAACGGCAATACCCTGCAGCGGGTGACCACCGAAGGCGACGATCAGCTGGCGAAAATTGCGCTCGGTGCCGTTCGCGCCGTCCACTGGACGAGCCAGGAAGGCATTGCGCTGGAAGGCATCGTTACGCTTCCCGCGGATTACCGCACCGATCGGCGCTATCCGTTTATGGTGCTCCCGCATGGCGGACCAGAGTCGAATGACCTGCTGCAGTTCAGCATGTTCCCCCGGCTGTTTGCCGGCATAGGTTATGTTGTGCTGCAGCCGGAATATCGCGGCTCGACCGGATATGGCACCGACTTCATGAGTGCCATCTACCAGCATTTCGGCGATCGCGCCTATCGCGACGTCGACAGTGCCACCGACTTTGCCATCGCCCAGAGCTGGGCCGACCCCGGTCGCCTGACCATGTTCGGCTGGAGCGCAGGCGGTTTCATGACCGCCTGGTCGGTCACGCAGACGCATCGTTATCGGGCCGCTATCGAGGGCGCTGGAATCACCGACTGGCTTAGCTTCCTGTGGACCAGCGATGTGCAACAGATCGACTACGACACTCGCTGGCCCGATAAAGATCCTGACGCGTTTCTGATGTTCTCCGCCGTCATGCATTCGGAGGGTGTGGTGACGCCGCTGCTGATTCTGCATGGCGCCGCCGACCAGCGTGTCCCCGCCTATCAGGGACGAGAGCTGTTTGAAGTGCTGGCTGCGCGCGGCAAGACGACCCGCATGGTAACCTATCCTGGTTCGCCGCACTTTCCCACAGTGTGGGAGCAGCGCCAGGACGTGTTCCGCGAAATTGCCGCCTGGCTGGCGCGGTATAACCCATGAGAAAAAACGGCGAGCAATCGGTGTTTTTCTGGCCAAGAGTCGCCCCGAGTGAAAGAGCCTTGACTGAGAGAACCATTAAGGGCGAGGTTTCACCTCTAGCAACTATTTCAATCGCCGCTGCGAGTTATGCTAGTTCAACTCGTCTTCCCATCAGCCTAACGTGAAGATGTATTACTAGCTTTCCACGGCGCCCAAGGCGTGGATGGATTGCAGATCGTATTCAATAGGGAAGGCAAACTTATGAAGAAACGTTGGGCTCGATTTCTCCCCGCATTAATTGTTCTATTGTTCGTTAGCGTCGCCGCCCAGGCGCAGACCGATCCGCTGCCCGCGTGGAACGATGGGCCGGCCAAGCAGGCGATCCTGACCTTCGTTCACGTCACCACCGACCAGTCGAATCCGAATTATGTTTTACCCGCAGACCGTTTCGCTGCCTTCGATCAGGACGGCACAACCTGGGTCGAGCACCCCATGTACACCCAGGTGGTGTTCACCTTTCAGCAAGTCATTGTTCTGGCGCCGCAGCATCCGGAGTGGAAGACTACTGAGCCTTTCAAGAGCGTGATCGCCGGCGACAAGGCAGCGATGGCGAAGTTCACCGAGCATGACCTGTTAGCCATCTTTGCCGCTACCCAAACCGGGATGTCAGTGGAGGCGTTCCAGACGACGGCGAAGGACTGGCTGGCCAAGGCTAAAGACCCGCGCTGGCAACGATACTACACAGAACTCGTCTACCAGCCGATGGTAGAGGTGATGCAGTACCTGCGCGCCAATGGCTACCGGACCTACATTGTGACCGGCGGCGGCCAGGACTTTGTGCGCGTGTATTCGGAACAGGTATATGGCATCCCGCCAGAACAGGTAATTGGCTCGGCGATCGAGACCCAATACACTTACAACCAGCAGGGCCAGGGAGTCCTGATACGTCCGCCGAAGCTATTGCTGAACAATAATTTTTCGGGCAAGCCGGAAGATATCTATCTATTCATCGGGCGGCATCCCAAAGCTGGGTTTGGCAACTCGACCGGCGATCAGCAGATGCTGGAGTACACCCAGGCGGGCGGTGGAGCGTCGCTGGAAATGCTGGTGCTGCACGACGACGCGCAGCGCGAATATGGTTACGGTCCTGCTCAGGGGCTGCCTGCGACTAAGGTAGGTACGTTCACCCAGGCGCTTTATGACGAAGCCAAATCAAGGGGTTGGACCGTGATCAGTATGAAGAACGACTGGAAGCAAATTTTCGCTTTTGGGAAATAGTCGCCTGAACTGCTAAGGAAACTCTGATTAAGTCCGGCTTCTCGAAGGGGACGGCCTTCAGGCCGTCCGTAAGCACCCTAAAATCAATGCGGCTTCAGCCGCTGAGGGAATTGCTGTGACTTAATCAGAGTCTCCCTAAAGCCTCCCAGCGATCTGCAAGTTGCGCGCTAATGACCGTTCTGCGTGCCGGCTGCTTCTCTGCCCAAAGTGTATAGAATGAAAGCGGAGGGTCGTGCGGAACCATGAGAAGCTGGTCAATTCCGGCGGGACGTTTGTTCGGAGTGGACATCCGCATCCACCTCACGTTCCTGTTTCTGCTGGCATTTGTGTGGTTCACGCAATCGGTAGCCATGGGAACGAGCGGCGCCATGCGCGGAGTGGCGCTGGTGCTGATCATCTTTGCCTGCGTGGTGCTGCATGAACTGGGGCATGCACTGGTCGCCCGCCGCAGCGGAGTAACGGTGCGCTCCATCATCCTGTTACCCATCGGCGGCGTGACCCTGATGGAAGACATGGGCCAGCACAATGCCGATCCCGCGCGCGACATCCGCATCGCCGTTGCCGGTCCTCTGGTGAATCTGGCAATCGCCGCCGTGTCGGGTGTCTTCATCCTGCTGTTTCTGCCTCAGGTCAAGCTCTGGGCACACCCCTTTGTCCACGCCGGCAATCTGCCCCGTGCCTTGTTTTGGGGCAATGTGTTTCTCGGAGGCTTCAATCTGCTGCCCGCTTATCCCATGGACGGCGGGCGCATCTTGCGGGCGGTCCTGGCCGAGCGCATGGACTACGTTCGCGCCACGCGACGGGCCGTCACCATTGGCCAGGCCTTCGCCATGCTGTTCATCTTTCTCGGGGTGTGGAACACCTGGCTCATGCTGATTGGCTTCTTCCTGTTCGTTGGCGCGCAACTGGAAGACCGGTCCGTGGTTTTCCAGTCGGTGCTGGAAAGCGTACGCATGGAAGACGTCATGCTCACCGGCTTCTCCACCTTATCGCCTGCCGATACGTTGGAGGACGCGCTGCACAAGGCGGTACACACCTTGCAAGACGACTTTCCCGTGGTGCGTGGCAGCGACATGGTGGGCGTCATCAGCAAACAACGCATCGTGGAGTCGCTGCGCGTGGGCGGCAATGGCTACGTGCAGTCGGCCATGGTGCGGGCCTTCGACATTGCCCAGCGCACGGACTCCCTGGGCTCTGCTTTTCGCAAGCTAGGCGGCCGAGGTCTGAACATGATTCCCGTGGTCGATCAACAGCGGCTGGTGGGAATCGTCACCATGCAAAACCTGATGCACAGCATGGCACTCCTAGCGGAGTCGCGAAGATTGCGGAAGCAGCAGGAAAGCGGATAAGCTCTCGCTGCCTAACCAAAGCGTGGGAAAGTCGTTTCCTCAAAACAAACACCTCCCCTATCTTGGTAAACGCGTTTGAGGGCAATCGTCATGCGGGGTGTATTCTAACTCTGACGGAGGCCCGACTGTCGGCCTTAACGAATCCAGATGCAGAAATCTTGGAAGCAACGTTGAAAGCGAAGCCCGCGCGGTTTGTCCTCTTAGCTGCAATCGTCTTCGTCGTGATCGCCATTTTGGGCGCTTGCGACTCCGAGCCCCGCAAGACCGATGCCGAGCTGGGATTGAATGCGCAGCAGGCCACCGGGCGGCGGGTTTACGAAACGCGCTGCGCCGACTGCCACTACGCCTACAGCACTCACAATCTGCGCGGTCCCAGCCTGAATGGACTGTTCAAGAAGCCTTTCATGAAAAATGGCATGCCGGCAAACGACGAGCGTGTCTCCGATATCATCCTGCTCGGCCGGGCCAAGATGCCGGCGTTCCAACAAAAACTGACGCAGCAGCAGTTCGACGATCTGATGGCGTATTTGCACACGTTGTGAGAGAAGCCGCTCTTCGCTATTTCGCTATTCGCTCTTCGCTACAGGCTCTCAGCTTTTAGCCCTTAGCTTTCAGCAGCGTTTACGTTGGTGTCGTCTCATTGGTGTCCTGACTCTAGGACCCAACGGCTGAAGGCTAAGAGCTGACTTTCCGCGAACGGCGAATAGCGAAAAGCGTCTTCCCGACGCGATACAATATCTATATCAGCATGGCAACTGCTCCTGAACTGATCCAGATTGACATTGGCTCGCGCCGCCCGGTCTCAAAACCTGACTGGCTTAAGGCGCGCGCGCCCTTGGGCGAGAATTATCACAACCTGAAAACTCTAGCGCGCGAACTGGGCCTGCACACGGTTTGCGAGTCGGCGCACTGCCCCAACATCGGCGAGTGCTGGAACCATCGCACCGCGACCTTCATGCTGCTGGGCAATCTGTGCACCCGGCGTTGCGGCTTTTGCGCCGTGCCCAAAGGCCGTCCGCAGCCCATCGATTTTGCAGAGCCGCGCCGCGTGGCGGAAGCCGTGGAGAAGCTGGCGCTGAAGTTCGCGGTCGTGACCAGCGTCAATCGCGACGACGACAATGTCGGCGGCGCGCGCGTCTTCGCCGACACTATCAAGGAAATTCGCCTGCGCGTCCCCGAATGCCGCGTCGAAGTGTTGATTCCCGATTTCCAAGGTCTGGAAGAGCCACTGCGCATCGTGATGGATGCCAAGCCCGACATCCTGAACCACAACACGGAAACCGTGCCGCGGCTCTATCGCGTTGCCCGCTCAGGGGCGCGCTACGAGCGCACGCTGCGGTTGCTGGAACGGGCCAAGGAGATGAATCCGGCGATCCCGACTAAGACCGGTGTGATGGTTGGGCTGGGTGAAAGCACGGACGAGTTGCTCGAAGTATTTCGCGATCTGGCGGCCCGCAAGGTTGATATCCTAACCATCGGCCAATATCTGCGGCCGTCGAAAGACCACCTGCCGGTGGCGCGGCTCTACCCGCCTGACGAGTTCCGCTTCCTGAAAGAAGAATCGCTAAAGATGGGCTTCCGTCACGTGGAATCCGGTCCGCTGGTGCGGTCGAGCTATCACGCGCACGAGCAAGCAGACGCGGGCGCACGGGTCGTGTAGCTTCGGCGGATCGGACTTATCCGGAATTAGTGATTAGAGCAGCTTTCGGAATTGCACGATCGAGAGCCCAGCATCGCGCATGATGCCGCCCCCTTCTTTGCCTGTCCTGGCGGGCGGTTCTCACTGTCCTTATGTAATACTTATATTCTCGGGTGGTACTCACTTGTATCATGTCATACTGACGCATACAATGTCTTACTATGAGCAATACAGAATACTCCGCTGTAAATGCCAAGGGACAAATCGTCATTCCCGCTGACATTCGAGATCGTTTCGACATCAAGCAAGGCACGCGAATCGCCTTTGTCGAAGAGCAAGGACGCCTGTTCATACAGCCGGTTACCGATGCTTTCATCGAGAGTATGCGAGGGAGCCTCACCAAGTGGAGTATGCCGGCAAAGCTGGAACGCGACCCGGACCGGGAGCTTTCATGAAGGGACATGTGCTGGATGCGAATGCCCTCTACCGTTTCTTAATGAATCAGCCCGGCGCGGACATTGTCGAGGCCTTGTTCAAGCGCGCGCGCGATTCCAAGACCACACTGTTGATTTCGGTGATCAATTGGGGAGAGGTCTATTACAACATCGCCAGAAAGCGGGGTTTCGAGGTAGCGCGGGGGTTCATGGCGCAGGTTAGCCTCTTGCCGTTGAACATAATCAGTGCAGACGAGCCGATCACGGAGGCAGCAGCCCAACTAAAGGCTGGGTACGGACTGCCCTATGCAGATTGCTTCGCCGCGGCCATTACGGGGAAAACCAATATTTTGCTCACTGCGGATGTAAAGGATTTCAAGAAGATTTCCTGGCTGCAGCTCCTGCCCCTGCCGCAGCACAAGCCTTAAATCGAAAGCGCCGGAGCCTTCTACCGTCTGGGGTGCGTTTCACGCCTACTCGTTCGTGACAAAGCTTTTTATCCGGCGCAGCAGCGATTCCGGCGCCTGCACTTCCAGTTCGACGTAGCCATCGCGATACTCGCGCGACAGGACAACCGACTTCGCATCGAGCGTGGCCAGCGCCTTGCCTTCCGACTGCGGTACCCGCAGGCGCACCGTCCGCACCGGATCCTCGGCGATTTTAGCGTCGATCAGCGCTAGTAGCTTGTCGAGGCCCGTCCCTTTCACGGCGGAGACGTGGATTACGCTGTCGGTATCGCACAGACTCTCACTCTTCTTCTCCGGCAGCAAATCCACCTTATTCATCACGTAAATCCGGGGCTTGTCCTGCGACTCCAGTTCGCGCAAGACTTCCTCAACCTGCGCCTGCTGCTCGGCTGCGGTGGGGCTGGTAACGTCGGAAACGTGGAGCAGCAGAGAGGCCCGCTGCACCTCTTCCAGGGTGGCGCGGAAAGCCGAGACCAGGGTATGCGGCAGGTTCCGGATGAATCCCACAGTGTCAGAGAGAAGCACCTGGCGCTTGGAAGGAAGTACCACCTGCCGCAATGTGGGATCGAGCGTGGCAAACATGCGTGCGCTCTCCAGTACGCCGGCCTTGGTCAGGGCATTGAACAGTGTCGATTTGCCGGCGTTGGTATAGCCGACCAAGGCAATCGTGGCGATGGGCACGGATTCGCGGCGCTGGCGCTGCTGACTGCGAATGCGGCGGACATTGTCCAGTTGTTCTTTAACGTGGCGAATGCGGCGATAGATTTTGCGGCGATCGGTTTCCAGCTGGGTCTCGCCGGGACCACGCGTTCCGATGCCGCCCCCGAGCTGCGACATTTGAACGCCGCGTCCAGCCAGCCGCGGCAGCAGGTACTGCAGTTGCGCCAGCTCAACCTGTAGCTGTCCCTCACGGGTGCGGGCGTGCCGGGCAAAGATGTCGAGGATGAGCTGGGTACGGTCAAGAACGCGTACCTCGAGTTCACGCTCCAAGTTGCGCTGCTGCGATGGAGTCAACTCATGATCGAAGATGACGAGGTCCGGCGCAGTGGAAGCCACCGCGCCTTTGAGCTCCTCCAGCTTGCCGCTGCCGATCAGGGTGGCCGGATCGGGCTTCTGGCGGCGCTGCAGGATTTCGCCGGCAATGCCGGCTCCGGCGCTGGAGATGAGGTCTCGCAGCTCGGCCATGGATTCTTCCGCCGAGAACTCACGGCGCTCGTCGTCCAAGGCGGGCAGAGTAGCCGCAGACGCGACCTCGCGTGCCATGCGAGCGGCGCGTGGGACCTTTCCCGGCAGCTTTTGTCGTGAGCGAGAAGACGAGGATTCCTTCGCTCTTGAGGAGTCAACCGCGGAGGACCGCGCCTTGTCCCGCTTGCCCGGCGGGCGGAAGAGGAACTCCACTCCTACTAGAAAAGCGCGTTCCGGCTGGCTCCGGCCGGTTTGCCAGGAGCGGTCACTGTTTCTCGATAGCGTTCCATCCGCGCGGGAAATAGGCTAGTCCTCGGATGTCGTACTTGTTGTGACCCCGCTCGGAGCCACCGTTTCAACTACTGCTCGCGGTTCGACCTGCCGCTCAAGATGCGGAGAGCGCGCCATGACAACGGTGGAAATAGCGTGCTTGAAGATCAACTGCTCCTGGTTGTTGGTGTCCAATACCACAGAATATTTGTCGAACGAGCGTATCCTGCCCGTCAGCTTGACCCCGCTGAGCAGGTAAATCGTAATTACACATTTGTCTTTGCGGGCTGTATTCAAGAATGAATCTTGGATGTTCTGTGCCGGTTTGCTGTCCATGGGTCCCTCTCAGGCAATCTGCCAACAAAAACAGCGTAGCCCCAGAGTTCGCGGCCCCACACGATCTCGGGTCTGTAGACATGAGACATAGCCATCCACATCCAAATGGTCGAAACGCCAACCTCACCCTAGACAGATTGTAAGCCAATTCACGATAAGACGCCGGACCTACTGATTTCAAGAAAAGCAAGCACCTATCGCTACGTGATGTAAAATTCGCCCACCCGCTAGAATGCGGGACCTGCGCCGGGATATTCCGGCAGCCGCATCCGGGAGGACCAAAATGCCTGCTACTCTGCTGCCGCTTTTTGCCGCGCCACAAATCGATTTGCCCGGAGGCGAACCGGCTGCTCTGATCGTTCTCCGCTGGATCCACCTCACGGCCGGCATCATCTGGGTGGGACTGCTCTATTTTTTCAACTTGGTCAACACCCCGTTCCTGCAGGAGTTGGATGCCAAACAGCGGAGCATCGTAGTACCAAAATTGATGCCGCGGGCGCTGTGGTGGTTCCGCTGGAGTTCGGTTGTGACCGTGTTGGTTGGCGTCGCCTACTGGAGCCACATCGTCGCCATCGACGCTCGCAATGCAATCGCCATGGGACAATCCGCCTCGGTTGGGGGTATGGTGGGCAGTTTCTTTGTGATCTGGACCCTGGCGTTTGCGATCGAGATGGGAGTGCTCGTGTCTCCGGCGGAGATCCTGAGGAAGGCGCCAGTGCTGGGGATTATCGTCGCCGTCGTGGTGATCGCGGCGGCGTACGTTTTCCTAAGCATCAACCAGCGAGGGTGGGAGAGCAATCGCGCGTTGTCGATTGGCATTGGCGGCGGGCTGGGCTGGTTCATGATGCTGAGCGTGTGGGGCGTCGTCTGGCGGATGCAGAAGAAGATAATTCGCTGGACCGAAGCAAGCGTAACCAAGGGCACGGCCATGCCGCCGGAGGCTGCCAAAGTCGCGCGACTGTCGCTGCTTTGTTCGCGGGTGAACTTCTGGCTATCGTTCCCCATGCTCTTCTTCATGGGCGCCGCCAGTCACTACATCATGTTTGCCGGGCGCTAGGAGTTTTGCTGCGGCGTTTGTTGGAGTGGGAGCAGTTCGGGTAGAGCCGGCCTTCCAGGCCGGCGTCCATGGTGTCATCGATAGAACGTCGGGGCTTGCGCTCATCGTGATGAGGGCGAACCCTGACGAATTTTATGGCTCGCAGAGAACGCGGCGCTGAAGCGCCCCACTACCCCTCCCGTCGGATACACTAATCTTGAAATCGATCTAGACTCCATACTGGACATGCCATTCGACTCAGTAGGAAATTCCGCCAATCCGACTTCCGCCGCGCAACCCGGACCCGTCCCCATGCTCGATCTCAGGCGGCAATACGAAAGCATCAAGGACGAAGTGAACGCCGCCGTCGAACGCGTGCTGACAACACAGCATTTCATCGGCGGGCTGGAGCTGGACGGATTCGAGCGCGAATCCGCCGAGTACCTGGGCGCGCGCGCCAGTGTAGGCTGCGCCTCCGGGACCGACGCGCTGTGGCTGGCGCTGCAGGCATGTGGAGTCGATGCGGGCAGCACCGTCATCACGACGCCGTTCAGCTTCTTCGCATCGGTTAGCTCGATCGTGCGCTGCGGGGCAACTCCCGTGCTGGCGGATGTCGATCCTGGAACCCTGAATCTCGATCCGGCAAAAGTAGAGAATGCGCTGCGGCGGGCCCGCGGACAGGTCCGCGCGGTGATGCCCGTACACCTGTATGGACAGTGCGCCGACATGGACCGCTTCGGCCAGCTTGCCCAGAAATATAGTGTCGCCATCGTAGAAGATGCGGCGCAGGCGTTCGGCGCGGCCTGGCGAAAAAAGAAGGCCGGGACGTTAGGAGCGGCGGCGGGCTTCAGCTTCTATCCCACCAAGAACTTGAGCGCATGCGGTGACGGCGGATGCGTCACCACGAACGATGAGGAAGTGGCCGATCATGTCCGCCGATTGCGCAATCATGGCAGCCGGCGGCGCTATTACCACGAAGAGATTGGCTGGAACAGCCGGCTGGATGCCATGCAGGCCGCCGTGCTGCGGGTGAAGCTAAAGTATGTTGACGACTGGAACCAGCGGCGCCGCATCGTTGCCTGCCGCTATCACGGTCTGCTGAGTAGCGCCGGACTGGTACAGGCGGACTCGCAGACAGTCAATGCGCAAGCTCCTATCGCGTTGCTTTCGTCGCTACCCGACGCGCACCACATTTATCACCAGTTTGTGGTTCGGGCTTGGCGGCGAGATGAGTTGCGAAACTTCTTAACCGAGCGCGGGATTGGCAGCGAAGTTTACTACCCCGTTCCGCTGCATCTGCAACAGTGCTTTGCCTATCTGGGATACAAGTCAGGCGATCTGCCGGAATCGGAGCGCGCCGCCAAGGAAGTGTTGGCGCTCCCAATCTTTCCCGAGCTACGGGAGGATGAGCAACAGCGGGTAACGGCTGTGATCGCGGAGTTCTACAGCCGCTAGCGCGGTACGACCACAAAGTCTCCCAGAATCTCAGGGATGCTTGTGGTGGGGATGAGTGGGTGCCGGTTTCGGGTGCTGCGCCCGCCGCGCGCCAATCTCCTTCAGGCGGGCAGCCAGCGCGGCGTCGTGCTTCACCTTTTCCGCGGCTTCCTCTTGCGGCGAGAGCACGCGGCGGACGATCGGGCCGTTCAGCTTGTAAGTGACCTCGACGATCTGGCCATCGTCATTCATCTTGCGGATGGTGAAGGTCGGCAGGTCTCCTTCCTTGCCGAAATCCTGGTGTCCGACTTTCACCGGTAGGTAGCCTTCGAGATTATGCTCGCGATAGGCGGTTTCGTAGCGATGTTTGGCGCGATTCCGGGTGAAGATACGGATCTGGTTGTAATCCCACGCCAATCCGTCCTTAGGCTCGTTTAACAAAACCAGGTACTGCGGCTGCTGCTTGCCGTCTTCCTCCACGGTGTTGAGAACGAAGTAGCCTACGATCCGCTGGCCCTCGGCATACTGCGCAACGTCGAGCGGAATGTCCAGGTCAACCATGCGCAGCAACACCCATCCAACGTGCCCGGAGGAACTGCGCACCAGGTACCAGTCTTCCATGATGGGCTTGGCAGGCGGTTGCTGCTTGGCCGTGTTCGCGCTGGCCTTCGGCGCTGCCGGTGGAGCGGCAGGGGCGGTTGCGCGCTGCTGCGTTGCCGGCTGAGGCGGACCCGGCTTCTGCGAATTGCCCGCGTTCTTTGCGTTGGTTGAGGCTGGAGGCTTGGCTGCTGACGGAGCTTTGGGCGGATTCTTCTCGGCGGTGGCGCGCTTTATGATCTCGACCTTTTCGCCGTCTTTAAGCTGGTAAAGATGCTCGCCTTCACGCGAGGGGGTGACGTGCATGTTGAGCTCAGCACGAGTGGTCGCGTGAGCTTGCACAGGCGTATTCGCATCGTCTTGCGCGAGCTTCTGGAATCCGTCGTAAATCTCCTGCGGAACCAGGCTGCGCTCTTCGATCCAGCCTTCCTGACCGCCGTCGGTTCGCACGCGCAGGAAGCGCCGTTGCTTCTCCAGGATTTCAACTCGATCTCCGTTGTGCACCGTTCCCAGTTTGTTGTACATGGTGGCTACGCGATCGCGCAGGCTAGTTTCGGCGGCGGAGACGTACATGTACTCGTGATGGGTCAGCTGGTGGCGCTTGCAGCCGATGGTCAGCATCAGTGACGCCAGCGCGCCAGCCAGAAGAACTCGATGGAGATGGGGAGGGAAGAATTTCACCGGGACACAGAACACTATAAACCAGCGCGCGACTGGCTCATAGTCGCGGCCAGGAAATAGCCGTAACCATGAAGAGAACCACCGAGACACCAGAAGCACCGGGCCGCCGGGTTTTCTCCTTGGCTCCGTGCCTCGGTGGCGAAGCCTTTCTACTCTTCCACTTCAACTTCTTCGCCGCGCTCGGCCTTGGCGGCGGCAATGATCTTTTCCTGCTGTAGTGCGGGAACGAAATCGTAGTGATGCATTTCCATCGAAAAGGTGCCGCGACCCTGGGTCATGGAGGTGAGATCGGTGCCGTAAGTCAGCATCTCGGCCATGGGAACTTCAGCTTTCACGATGGTCTTGCCGCCCTTGTTGTCCATGCCCTGAATGCGCCCGCGCCGGCTGTTGAGGTCGCCCATGATGGTGCCGGCGAATTCGTCGGGGATGGTGATCTCGACAGTCATGACCGGCTCCAGCAGCGTGGGCTTGGCCTGCTCCATGGCCTTGCGGAAGGCGATGCGGCCGGCCGTCTTGAACGAAAGCTCGTTGGAGTCGACATCGTGATAGGAGCCATCGTAGAGGATGACCTTGAAGTCGACGACAGGGAAGCCGGCGAGAAATCCGCGCTGCGCCGCTTCCACAATGCCTTTCTCGACCGCGGGAATGTAGTTCTTGGGAATGGCGCCACCGAAGATTTCATTGGCGAACTCGAAGTTGCCGCCGCGCGCCAGCGGCTCCATCTTGATCTTGCAGTCGCCGAACTGGCCATGCCCGCCGCTCTGCTTCTTGTGCCGGCCTTGCACGTCGGCGCGGCCACGAATGGTTTCGCGATAGGGAACTTTCGGAGCTTTGAGGACTACCTCAGTGTGGTAGCGGTTTTTCAGTTTGGAGACGATGACTTCGATGTGCTGCTGGCCGGTCCCGGCGATGAGGAACTCTTTCGTTTGGGGATCGCGGAAGAAGCGCAACATGGCGTCCTCTTCCATCAGCTTGTGGATGCCGTTGCTCAGCTTGTCTTCGTCGGCCCGGGTCTTGGGTTCGATGGCGAAGGTGATTGCCGGCTCGGCAAAGGTGACCCCCGGATACTGGATGGGCGAGCCTTTGTCGCCGAGGGTATCGCCGGTTAACGTCTCTTTTAATTTTGCCACTGCGCCGATGTCGCCGGCGTGCAGTTCGTTGACCGGGATCGCGGTCTTGCCTTGCATGGTCGAAATGTGAGCGAACTTTTCGGCGCTGCCGCGGTTGAAGTTCTGCAGCGTGGCATCGTTTTTCAGCACGCCGGAGTAAACCTTGAAGAACGAGATGCGTCCCGAGAACGGATCGCTGATGGTCTTGAAGACGAAGAGCGAGAGCGGCTCGGAGTCGGCAACCTTGCGGGTGGCGGGCTCGCCGTTGTTCGGCGTGGGGGCAGCTTTCACCGTGTCGCGCTCCGCGGCGGTGGGCAGGTAATCCACGACGAAGTCGAGCACTTCATCGGTGCCGATGTTGCCCAAGCCGGAGGCGAAGAGCACGGGAAAGATTTTGTCCTCGCGAATGGCATTGTGCAGGCCGCCGACAATGTGCTCCTCGGCGATGGTGCCTTTGTCGAAGAACTCTTCCATCAGCGAGTCGTCGCCCTCGGCCACCAGCTCGACCAGACGTTCGTGCGCAGCCTTGGCCTGCTCGGCCATGTTGCCGGGGATGGGGCCGACCGTGGCTTTGCCGTTGCCGCCCATCTCGTACGTGTAGGCCTGCATCTTCACCAAATCGATGACGCCAGTGAAACTCTTCTCGGAGCCGACCGGCAACTGAACGGGAACCACGGTGCGCCCGAAGGCCGAGGTGAGCGATTCCATTACGCGGTTGAAGTCGGCGCGTTCGCGGTCCATGCGGGTGCAGACGATGGCGCGCGGCAGAGCGAACTTGTCGCAGTACTGCCAGATGCGCTCGGTGATGACCTCGACTCCGCTGACGGCGTCGACCACGACAAGGGCAGCCTCGACGGCGGGCAGCGCCATTTCGGCTTCGTGGATGAACATGCTGAAGCCCGGCGTATCGAGAAGGTTGATCTTGGTCTTGCCCCATTCGACCACAGCGGTCGCGGCGGCAATGGACATCGCCCGCGAGATTTCCTCCTCGTCGTAGTCGGTGGTGGTGTTGCCTTCATCGACGCGGCCCAGGCGCTGCGTCGCCCCCGCGGTGAACAGCATGGACGATGCAAGGGAGGTTTTGCCGGAATGTGAATGCCCAACCAGGGCGACGTTGCGAATGTTTACGCCTTCGTAATTCTTCACCTAGGACTCCTTCATACGAGTGGCAATACCCGCGATAGACCGCCGACTCCCCACCCCAACAAGCCCGCCATAGACAGGGCGCTTGTTGGCGACCCCGGCTCCGCGCTGATGTCTCAAAGGCTAAAGGCCAATGTTGCACCCAACCTGTCCGTCACGGCGGAGCGCAGATCAGGAGCCGGTTGCACGCGTGAACCGTGCTTGTACAACCCCGAAGTTGCCAGTGAGGCAAAAGGGCGGGGCACCATGCCGGCCTGCGCATGGTGAAGCTGTAACAAACTTGAAATGCTAGCATACGCGCTTTGCGGGGCTCAAACCCGGGGGAGAGCCGAGCCCAAATCGAGTGGTGGGAGGGTAGTGGGTCAACTTCCGGATCGCCCGTCATCTGGGACTAATGCTGGAGCTATTACCATCGGCGCCGATCGCTTCCACTTTGCCGGTCGGGTCGAGGACTGGCGCGGTATTCCGAAGGTCGAGCCTAGCCGTTGCTCCCCGTTTCCTCTGGGAGTGCCTCAGTAGCCAAACCGTGAGTCCGTTTCCAGCCCCCGCCACATCGCACCCAGCGTGCAGATTTCCCGCACTGGGCGCACCTGTTTGCTTAGTGCCAAGAGTTATGTGGCTTATCGTGTTGGGGCGACTTTCGCGCCTGACCATCGACGGAGCTGGTAGTTGTTAAACAAACCCAGCCGGTCATATAGCCATTCGCTACTCCACCGCGTCCAACCGAAGCCTTTGCGGCCCCGGGCACGCATCAAATGCCGCCGTACCTTCTCCTCTACCCAGCGTTTGACCACTCCGAAACAAATACTCGAATGGCCGACCCAAGTAGTTCACCCAACCGCGCAGAACCGGATTGATTTTCGCAATCACGGTCTCGACGGGCCAGCTGACGTGCTTTCGGAAGATCTCCCTGAGCCTTTCAAACAGCGCTATCCGCTTCTTCAGCTTGGGTGCTTAATTAGTAGGGTCGCCACTTCCGCTGAAGGCTCAGTACACGCCGATATTCAAAACCCAGGAAAGTGAAGCTCTCTCCCTTCAGATCCACCATCCGACTCTTGTCCTCGTTGATCTCCACGCGGAGCTTGGCGAACTCCTCGCGCAGCCGTCTGTCTATCGCCTTCACCAGCCAGTCACTCCGCCGTTCAGCGTCGACCAAGATCACCAGGTCGTCCGCAAAACGTGCCTACTGGACGTTGGTTGACTTGCCCCTTCGCGTGGTATCGACCGCTCTCTCCAGCATCCGGTCTACCTCATTCAGATAGAGGTTACTGAGCAACGGTGAAATCACATCGCCTTGGGGAACGCCTTTCTTCCCAGTAGCTTTGAGAATCATCTTGAGCAAGTGCATGACCCCATCATCATGGACCCGCCTCGCCACTTTCTCTAACAGCAGCGAGTGCTGCACGTTATCAAAATAGGAGGCTAGATCCAAATCAATGATGCGGGTCTTCTCTTCGACGATCGCTCGGGCTACACGGGCTACGGCTTCATGGCCGTCCGCTTCGGTCGATATCCATACGACCCTGCTTGAAAGTCAGCTTCGAAGATCGGCTCCAGGATGAGCTTTAGCACTCCCTGGACCACTCGATCACGAATTGAAGGGATCGAAAGGACGCGGACTTTCTTGCCCCCATCCTTTGGAATCTCCTTCTTTCGTGCCTGCATGGGCCGATACGTGTTGGCAACTAATTCATCCCGAATCTGCACGAGAAAACTCTCCGCTCCGCTTTCTTCGATGGCTTCAAACGTGACCCCGTCAATGCCCGGCGCCCCGTCATTACTTCTCGCCATCTGATAGGCTTCCCGCAAAGTTCCCATCTTGCAGACGTGGACGTATAGTCCCCAGAAACGCCAAGACGGTTCTGCCTTCGCCTTGACATATAGACTCCTTCTCAGGTCCTGCAAACTAATGGGCGCTTTTGTCATCTCACCCTTGCCTCCCGTTTTGTTAGAGCCCTTACAAACAGCAGGGCCTCTTCGCTCCACGGACATTACTCCGCTTCCTCGCTACTACAGACCCGGCCGAATTCCTCTCGCCTTCCACCGACTTCCCGGTGTCACCGGTTATACGGCTTCCCTGCTCCGCCGATTTCCCGACGGGGCGAGGAGGGTCTCTCCAGTTGCTTAGCATGACCTTGTCACCGTGCTGTCCCCACCAACCCCGCCGAAGTGTTTCACCGCATCAGTCCTTGCGACGCTCCATGCTGCCTTCGCCCGAAAAGTGAGGGTTCGGCCTTCGGATTTCAGTACTTTCGAGGCCATACGGGTTCACTTGCGTTACGGCCCGGTGACTCGCTCGCCATCCTTGTAGATGGCTTCGTCAATAGGCTTCAGGAATCTCAGTTTCCTTCCTTCCTGCTATTCAAGCTACGGGGCTTGAACTTTTACCCCGGTGGGACTCTCACCCACTGTTCATGCCAGCCTTCGCTGGACGCACACTTCCCGGTGCCTATCTACCACCTCGTTAATTGAGGGTAAAGTAGTTGTGCTCAAAGAGAACCAGGACTCTGCGTCACTTCGATCATTTCGCCGCTGAGGACCACCATTTCAACAGGACATTACGTGTCACATATTCAAAAACGTGAAGATGAATAGGCAGGTCCGCCCTTCTTAAAGTCGCCCCCTTCCCACGATGTGCCAGAACAGTCGGAAACTCCCCACATACACCCAGGTCAGGTAGCCTTACACCCAGGTCAGGTCGCCTAATTGGCGGTGAACACATCGGCGCTGGGAAAGGAGTTCCATCATGGAGAGCGTTTGATCGATACCTATAAATTGTCTGTAGCGCCTTTGTCCAATTTTCATCATCCCAAGGAAACTGGAATCTCTCGGTTGGTCTTTGATGGGGTGGGTCTGGGCGAAACGCCTGCACAAAACTGACGAACTTCTTTTTGATGCCTCCCTTTGCTCGCTGCCATTCATTGGCTGCCGTTTCTAATGCGGAAACCATGAGCAGCCATGTCATCGATGGCTCGGATTCGGCAACCCAGAGGGCCTGTTGATACATTCGAGCGGATCGGACAACAGCAACTGCCTTTTTTTGTGATACATCCTTAAGTTCTTCAATTCTTTGGAGATCCTGGAGGTTATGTTGCCTAGATGCAGTCGAGGGAATTACGTAGTTTCTTGGCGTACGAAAAAACGGCTTGTCTCGGCTCCCACGCTCTGTGGGCCTCCCGAGGGGGTCTCCATGGACTCCAAACTCACGGCTAACAGAGCCAGCGCTTAGGCGTATCCCAAAGATAAGAGACGCAAGCGCAGCAAGCTCATCCTGCGCATAGCCACCGTGATATATCTCTGTGTGCGATTCGTCGTATGTGCGTGGTTCACGATGGGCTTCATAATCGCAGGCAGCGTATCACAAAACAATCGCGGTCCGAACTATGTCGTCTCGGAAATCCTCAGTATTCAAGAACGCATACGGGCCAAAATTTGCCTCCTCGATTACGAGGGCATCCGTGAAAAGCGGGAACTCCAAAACACGGATGGTTCCAGGCATATCTAGGTCGCCGGGTTTGAATGCCTTGAGGTTTGCTATGGATGTGGGCCATCGAGCCAGAGAAATATTGTTCGTCGCCAAAGTCCACCTCCTCTATTCATTGAGAAGAATAGCAGCCAAATAGGTACCGGCAAACAATAGGTCCCTATCGAGACTGCCCTGGCCGATGAGGCGAGGTTGAGCGCAGCTTTCCTCGCCGGGGCAGTTTCGATAGGGTCGTTTGAAGTAAGTCGCTGGTGTTTGCGACGGACGCGGTGATCTACCTATGGGATTTCGATCGGCACTAGATGGATTTTGTGGGTATTGAGTCGGCGAGGTGGGGACGAATCGTGCTATGCCGACTCTGGCTTCAGCGGAAGTGGAGGCCGGAGTGGGGCTTGCAAATGCACTTCGGGCGGGTCGTGGGCGCAGCCAAAGCGCACACCGGCTTTTGCGTGCGCTAGCACGACAGTGTGGAGGGCAGATAAGGACTTTGCGAGCGGTCAGTCTCTCATGAGCTGTCAACACTGCACCTCCTTGGCTGGGCCGGGGTCAGGCTGGGATGGAAGTAAAGCTGGCCGCGGGTGAACCGTTCGACAACCAGCATGAGGCCGGAGCAGGCTGGACAGCGCAGGCTGGGGGGCTGGGGTGGATCGGCGCATGCCGTTGCGCCGAGCAGAACGCGGCAGCGTTGGAGCGCAGCACTCCGTCTGCGGTTGGCGAATAGTCCAAAGTGGCGGATGCGACCCAGGCCACCGGGCAGGACGTGAAGGAGAACGCGGCGCAGGAACTCATGAGCAGAAACAGTCATGACCTTGTTCTTGCCGCCGTGGGCGTAATCTCGCCAACGGAATGAGACGCTGCCGTTTTCAAAAACCACGATTCGATGGTTGGAGATGGCGACGCGGTGGGTGTAGCGGGCCAGGTAGTTGAGCACATGTTCGGCTCCGCCGAAGGGCGGCTTGGCGTAAACCACCCAGTCGGTTTGGAAAAGCTGCCGCAGGAAATGGGAGAAACAGCGGGGAGCGACCAGATGCTGTTGTGAGCCATGAAACTGAAGCTTGCCTTGCGCGAAGTGTTGCTTCAGTCCAGCGACGAACTTGCCGCGGAAGACTCGGCTTAATGCGTGGACGGGCAGGAAGAAGCGGCGCAAGGAATCGATCCATCTGGAGCCGTCGAGAGCAAGGCCGCCGGCGGGAACGATGTAGTGAACATGGGGATGATGCTCAAGGTTCTGTCCCCAGGTGTGGAGCACGCCGAGGAATCCGATATCAGCGCCAAGGTGCTTGGGATCGCGAGCCAGTTCGAGCAT
>Ga0182016_10001383_pt1 | contig 29620 bp, 27 predicted proteins | sample 712S2MmetaG_FD_120491 | JGI IMG/M metagenome (GOLD analysis project Ga0182016, IMG submission 120491) | Permafrost microbial communities from Stordalen Mire, Sweden - 712S2M metaG | ecosystem: Environmental > Terrestrial > Soil > Wetlands > Permafrost | place: Sweden: Stordalen | collected...
CAGGATGAAGGTACTGCATGCTTTATTCTGAGGGTAAGCACTTACTGTACCTCAAATCATATATATCATGATCATTTTTCCTACGATCACCAGTTTACCGGGGTTTATTGGTTCTGAGGCATATGGACGAGTACACCAATTATATTTTGTCTTATTCTGCGATTCAATTTCAAACGAGTCAATCCTGGAGGAAAATAAAGTATCGTCTCATCCGTAACTCCCCCCACTGGGTTATCAACGAAAGTAGTCAAAGATCGAGGAAGGTTTCGGATCCCATTAATGGTAATTTTGTAGTTTTTCAGTAAGATCTAAATAAGTCAGATTGGGAGGCATATTGGGAAGCATGTCATCAGTTATATCATCATTCTCATTAAGATCCAGAAGAGTGATGGAGGACGGTAGATTTCTTAAAGTTTCTACACACATGTGAGTATTCGTGGGGAGACGCAAATGTGTCAAATATGGGGGAAACTTGTAATATCTATCGATGAATGTTTCACAATATAATGTTAGAGAGATTAATCCTTGAGGTAGAGAATCTAACATATTTAGGGGATACGGCGCGTTATTTCGCAAGTCTAAACTCTGTAGTGTCGATGGTAGTTTGATCAAGATATCAAAATCCAGAGCGCCCTTGTGAGTGCGGAAACAGAAATACTTTAGTTGCTGCGACACCGTGTAATCGAAATCATCGTGAAAGTTCATGAAGGTAGTGGTGTGTACTTTTAGGTGTTGTACACTGGGAATAGAGAGGAGACGCTTCAAAAGGTTATTAGGAATGGTATTAATATTGATGTCCACGTGTGTGATAGAGGAAAAATCCTTAGAAATCTTATAGCCTTCATAAATTTGCAGATTTTGATATCGTTCTCAAACGATATCATTTCTCCGCATTTATATATCTCATTCCTTATTCTGGTGCAACTTCGGACGGCAAAACTTATATCATTAATATTCAAATATGACGTGATCGTTCCCCATACCTAGAACAAAGATCTAAGAGTCGCCATTTACAGGTTGATCCGGTATAAATGACACATCAATTTTTTACACCTCATACGGGTTTATGCATCTTATAAGGTTTTTCTTACGGTACTATTCTCGAGATATCTTCTTCCGTATTCCATGAGTAATCATCATGAAGAATCCCTGACTTCTTCAAATTTAGACATCGAATAATCGCAAATTCTATGGTATCTATTACAGTACACAATTGATTCTCTATTTAGAGACTAAATAATTTATCGTAAACATTATTCCCCGTATACAAAATGACCCTCTATACTTTCGGAGTTATGCAATCTAGCGGTTCTCAAACCCCCGTAGGCTACTATCCTACTTACGACGCTTTCGCATCTGATAACGTGATTCTAGGCAATGGTACTCTCGGTACCGCTTTCCTAGCCATCAAGACCGCTACATACCATTGGGCTATGTCCATTACCAACACTTCCGTAGCTGCTGGTACCCAAAGTCTCTACTTGTATCATGTTTCCGGTGGTGTCCGCTCTACCGTGTCCACGATGAGATTGAGAGTTGGTTCCCAGAGTGCCTCAGGTTCTGTTAATGTTGCTGTTGGAGATTTCCTCTTCGCAGCCTTCTCCAGTGTCGGAGCTAGTACTTTCACTGCTCTTACCGTGGCCCTTGCTATCAATTCCGGAAGCCTCAATGTTGATAATCTCACCGTTGCTAATGCTCCCGCAGTTCCCAGCACCGTAGTATCCTCATATCTCTACACTACAGCTGGCTCCACAGACGTTACCGTTCCTGCAGGTGCCAACACCCTGCAATATCTCCTCATTGGTCCCGGTGGTCAAGGAGGAGTTGGCGGCGGTTATGGAAGCAATCTGTACTATTGTGCTGGTGCTGGTGGTCAAGGTGGTGTCAGTGCGGGAGTGATTAATCTTCCTGCATCTCCTGCAGTCACTGTTAATGTCGGTGCAGCGGCTACCGCAACAGCTCCCGGAAGCGTCAGCTATTTGAACGTAGCTGGAACCAGCTATAATACTACTGTCGTCGCTGGTATCGGAGGTGTCGGTGGTAATGGCGTTGTTCTTCCAACTGACGGTGGTGTACCTACTGGCGCTGGCGGTGGTGGTATGGGTGGTGAAGCTGCTGTGGCCAATCTCACAGGTTTCACTGGTATTCAGACTCTTTATAATGGTGGTAATGGTGGTAATGGAAGCACTACAGCCTCCGGCGGTGGTGGCAGTGCCTCCATGTATGGACTTCCTGGTCAGAACGGGGGAAATGCAGGGAGATTCGTCTCTAATGGTACTCCCTTCTATGGAGGAAGTGGTGGCGGTGTCCTTAGTGCTGGTAACTCCTCTACCGGTACTGGTGGCAACGGTCTTCTTATGGATGGTGAATCCCAAGCCATCAGCAGTGTTGCTGATGAAGGTGCTGGAGGTGGTGAAGGCATTCTAGTAAGTGGATCTTATACTACTTTGACTTCCGGCGGTAACGGCTACCTCGGTGGTGGCGCTGGAGGTGCTCTTGTTTTGAGTAACGGTGGTAATTCTAACATTGGTGGCGGCAGCGGTGGTGGCGGTGGTATCAGCTTCTCTGCTGGTAACTCAAATTATGGAGGCGGTGCCGGTGGATGTCCCGATGCTGGAGGTAACGGAGGTGCAGGTCTTCTACCTGCCCTGATTCCTGCAGTCATCACTAGCAACTACACTATTGCCTCTGGTCCTGCTACCGAATCTTTCAACGATAACGGTACCGGTTCCAGTGGTATCACCATCAACTCTGAACCCGCACAGATTCCTTATCAGAGCGGTACTGGATATGGTTCTGGTGGTGACGGTTTCGGTATCTATCCCTTCAGCGGTGGCGTTGGTGGTGCTGCCATCTTGATCTTCACTTCATAAATTCTTACACTACATTACAATACAATATAATACACTACAATATTGGAAGCAATTCCAATATTTTACTTAATACCATATTCATCACTTGAAGTATAGTACATTGTTGATAATACGAATGTCACCAGGATGCATTATCCCTCGATATACTCCATTTATACATATGTCACCATAAAATCCTATGGATATAGTTGTCCTCGTATCCGGAAGTATGTACAGTATACTGTCACCATAGCGCTCAATACTATAATTAGTACCAAGAATTTCCGAGATAATAAGCGCTTGTGACATTTTGATATAGCATATATAAGTTTTATATATCATAGTCTATTATATGACATATATACTATATATGTACATGTTATATTACTTAACTTTACATATATACTATATATGTGTAAAGTAGTATATAGGTAATATATGGGTAATATATGGGTAATATATGTAAAGGAGTGTAAGTAAGATATAACACATATAGTATAACATCTATAGTATAGTATAGTATAGTATGGTATAATATACAATAGTATGTATGTGGAGAATTAGAGAAGTATATATGGGTGATATGTGCAAAGGAATGTAAATAGGATGTACAGTATATATGGTATAACATACAATAGTATATAAAGAAGTAGAGAAGTATATGGGTAATATATGTAGAGGAATATAAGTAAGACATATATATATATAAAGAAGCATATATATGGCCCATATATGTAAAGGAATGTAAGTAAGATATACCATATATAGTATAATATATATATATGTAAAGTGGTATAACATACAATAATATGTGTGTAAAGAAGTACATATGGGTAATATGTGAAGTAATGTAAGTGAGATATACCATATATAGTATAACATATATGTAAAGTAGTATAACATACATACTATTGTATGTAAAGAAGTACATATCGGTAATATATGTAAAGTATGACAATATACCATAAATATATAGGTAGTATATGTAAAGTAATATAACATACATGTCGGATGTATATTCATACAGATATTATTCTATCTTGTAGCCTAAGACTCCAAGCTCGATATCATGTCGACTCGGTGCCTTCATGAGTCTCCGTATCTTACGCACTCCCAACAGCAAGAGTAAACACACTAAAATAGCTGCAGAACCATAGATATAATTGATATATTGTGGAGGAATCAATGGATGGAATACCATCACTTCATAGTTATTACCATGCTTAGCAAGATAATAAGTGCCGTGGCAATCTCCAATTTTGTAATGGGTTCTCTCTTCACTCCGACAGCTTACGAAGCACTTCGAATCTAAGTGTGCATGCTTTGTACAGACATCTAGCAGTTCCTGTGCCGATGTCCCTAGTATGAGGAGAAGTAAGACTATTATGTAAGACTGCATCTTATATATTATATAAAATATAATAGGATAATCAATTCTGGAATCGTTACACAGATACATATTGATTTTGTGACATATACATCCGAAATCGTCGCAGTCTGCACGCACATATTATCTTGTAAATGAGAAGTATCAGGAAGCATAGTACTGACATCCCCAATAATACTCCGCCAAACACTAGTAGACTTTTATCTTTCTTCATGTCCAGTATACGAGTTACATGGGACATTTCACATATTTTTGTTGTTAAGGCGCTAATTCATAATATTTTAAATCATATTTCGTAACCACATGATATCATGTGGATGATATTTACATATGGATATGTAGATATATTTCTGGGTTTACCGATAGATCTTTCAACCTACTTTTCAATGATCACCGAGCTTTTGCTCTTGTGTATCATGAGGTTCTTTAATAGAACGGCGACGGATTCGGGAAGTTCGTCAAAAGTCTTGATTTTTGCCTCTAGGGCTTCGATCTTGTTTTCTAAAGTGAGTATTCTATCCCATAAGAATGTAGCTTCGGAAACGGCAGTGCTCGTTGGTGGATTTAACGCTACGGACAGCGCCGCCGTCAAAGTTGTGATATTGTTTTCGATATCCAGTTCTTTCACGTTGGAAATCTCCCCGTGCTCTTTTGATTGTTCCGATGGAAGGACTTGATATCTGCTTCCGGCTTGTTCCGACTCATCTGACTCATCTTCTTGTTCCGACTCATCTGACTCATCTTCTTGTTCCGACTCATCTAACTCATCTTCTTGTTCCGACTCATCTTCTTGTTCCGGCTCGGCCGAGCCCTCGGCATTTGGTTCCTCGGTATTCGACTCTTCGGTATCAAGTCCCTCCACATTTCTCTCCCTATCTGGCTCCTCGACCTCATTAATCGCATCAACATCATATGATAGCACCATAGCTCAATACTTAATACTCTAATATTAAAACACTAATAATCTTATCATTTTTTACATTTGATAATCAACAATGGAATATAGTAATACATATCAGAGATATATAGTAGAAATGTAGAACAGAAATATAGGATAGAGATATGTATAGTAGTAATATATAGTAGAAATGTGTATAGTAGTAATATGTAGTAGAAATGTAGAACAGAAATATAGGATAGAAATATGTGTAACAGAAATGCAGAGTAGTAATATGTAGTAGAAATGTAGAACAGAAATATAGGATAGAAATATGTGTAACAGAAATATGTGTAACAGAAATGTGTATAGTAGAAATATGTGTAATAGTAATGTAGAACAGAAATATAGGATAGAAATATGTGTAATAGAAATGTAGAACAGAAATGTGTATGGTAGCAATATATAGTAGAAATATAGGGTAGAAATATGTATGGTAATAATACATAACAGAAATATGTATAGTAGTAATATATAGTAGTAATGTAGAACAGAAATATAGGGCAGAAATATGTATGGTAATAATACATAACAGAAATATGTATAGTAGTAATAGAATGGAAATACATAGTAGTAATATATATCAGTGTATATATATCTAGAGTTTTCGAGAATTAGACTGCTCAAGAACATCAGTGAGCGCAGTCACCAAAAGATTGAGTTGCGAGGGAAGGGTTTGCAACTTGGCTATATGGTTTTTAGCATCATCAAGCGCGACTTCTAGCATTGACATGCGTTCAAGAAGCTTATCCATTCCCCGGGGAGGTGGAACAGGAATATCATGAGCCAATTCCAAGGCTTCTAAACGCTCACTGAGTCTATCCACTGCAGAGGATGGTGGACTAGGGATAGTACGAGACAATTCCAAGACTTCTAAACGCTTTTGAATATCTTCCAAAACCTCGGTCTGCACGGAAGGACCAGGAGTTCCTATTGGACCATGTTGAAAAGTAACTCCCTTTGCACCAGTTGGACCAGGAATTACTGATTGACATTGGTGTGGTTGTGCTTTGGTAGCACAATCGCGCTCATGCAGAGATTCTATGGTAATTGGTCCCCCCGGTGTCACTGCACTTGTGGTAGTATTGGTGTCGAGTCTGTTGGTCATATTGGGTGGCAAACGGTGAATATCGACATCTACTACTTCTCTTACACGGCTAAGATCAATATAGTTTAATCCTGGTGGTAACCCGCCGGGGGTTTTTGGTGTACGTTCATGAAGATAAACTTCTCTCATCTCGGGATGAAGGTTGCATAAAAGATCGACACACTTGTCAGTAAGACTCTCGCACGACTCTAGACGTAATACCTGCAATCCGGGTGGCAAACGGTAAATATCGACATCTACCACTTCTCTTACATGGCTAAGATCAAGATACTTTAATTCTGGTGGTAACCCGCCGAAAGTTTTTCCCGAAATCTTGACGTTGTTCCGAATAGTGAGGGATGTCAAAGTGCGGGGAATATGGCGGATATCATCGTCTGATATCTCGGACATATGAGTGATGTAGAGTAATTTTAATCCGTTAAGGAGATTCTGAGAAATGTGCTGTGAACCTAAAATTGATAATCCTTCCAGGAATTGCGGCGGGTCCGTCTGCACATCACTAAGATTGCAACTGTTCACGGTGAAATACTTCAGATTGGGAGGTAGATTTTTGAGATCGCGCATGTCACACTCTTGGAATATATGTAAATGCCTCAATCCTCTGGGAAATATGGAGCACTTCACCTGCCCTTCCTGAAGCAGGTTTACCTTAAGATAAACGAGAGAACGAGGCAAATGGGGAATACAATATGTAGGAAGCGGAACCTCAACCTCCAGATGCAGCAAGGACTGGGGTAGATGTGGAATAACCAAAGGATCAATGCTCTTACATATCAGGACCATGGTCTTCTCGGGAACTACATAATCCATGTTAATGTGAATATTAGGCGAGATATGGAGAATTCCTTCCAAAGATTCAGGGACTAAATTCGGCATCTTTTCACGTATATAGTGGTCAAAATCCACATATTGATGTGGACGTAGAATTTCTGCTGTGAGATGAACTTCCTCATATCTCTCCTCAATAATACGTTTTATTTTCTCGACATCACTATTGGCGAATTCGCGACGGTCGGTTCCGACATCTTCTTTTGAAGTACATGTGCCAGTGTAAATCTCATGTCCTCGTTTCTCAATATATTCTAATATTTGTTCGCTTGAAGTATCCATGAGTTTTTGTATATATTATCGACAATTATATATTTAGATGATTAATTTTGTTGGTGTGTGACCGGCATTCCATCACACATATAACTAGAGTATCTTCCTCAAAATATTCTATAAATAGAATATTACGATGTGCTATCCTCAAAATATTCTATAAATAGAATATTACGATGTGCTATCCTCAAAATATTCTATAAATAGAATATTACGATGTGCTAATTAATGACGAACGGGATTTTTTGCATATATAGTCGCCAACGCATCTAATTTAGCATAGATGTCTAGTAAAGTAGCACCAACATCAAGTGCATGAGTAGAATCGACACCACTTATGGGAGCTAATCCGCGAATTTTTCTTACTGGTTCCTCGGACACTGTACCGACGGAGCCGGTGGTACAAGTACCAGAAGAATCTACGGATACTCCGGCGGTAGCACCGACTGAGCCGGTGGTACAACAAGTACCAGAAGAATCTACAGATGGACCGATGCCGGCAGTAGCGCCATCACTAGGAGCTCCAGATGTGCAAGTACCCGAAGGATCTACAGATGGACCGATGCCAGCAGTAGCACCATAACTAGGAGCTTCGCGATTGGGAGTGATCTTAGAGTCGGTGGAGGGGATAATTCCGACTCTAAGACCAGGGGACCTAGTTGCACCAGGTGCGCGAGGTGCGTGAGGAGGATAAGTATAAGTAAAAGCACTAGAACTCGAAGCTTTGTAAAAATCTACTGGGGGGCAGACAGTACACCTGCCCCGGTAAGTTACTAAATACTTCTGGTCTATGGGTATCGGATGATTCTGGGCTATGGGGGGTTGACTCACGATACCAGCGGGTTCCATGTTAGTATCCTCGGAGGCGGAAACGATATCAAGATTATGGACAGTAGGACCCAGCGCGTCTTTAGTTCCGGTAGAATGGGGATACTCCAAGAATACTTTAGTGAACGTTTTCAGGTCAATGAAAGCTGCGGGTATCTGCGTGGAGATGCGGGCATGGTGCTTAATATATTCAGGATTGTTGGTACACCACAAGGATACTTCGGTCAATCCACTAGGCATACTAGCAAAGGCTTTTGAAGTAATCCCTCGGGAACGGGGGATCCTTAAGGTCTCTAATCCTCGTGGTAAGGCTGCAATACTGAAGTTGCTAACTCCGGTAGCATTTTTAAGAGATAAATACTTCAAAGAAGATGGGAGTAGAGGCATATTTACGTCACTGAACTCTCCCGTACAGGTCAGAGCTGTCAACTGGGGCATTTCGGCGCTCAAGTATGCAAAGCTATGCATTTCCAAGATGCGAAGACTCTTTGGAAGTGACCTAACCCCCGAAAAGTACATATTGGGAATTGACAATTTGAGTAATCCCGGAGGTAAATCTCCAATGTCTGTATCCTCAAAGTAAGGGTCATCTATTATAAGAGTAAGTAGTCCTCTAGGAAGGTTCTTGAGAGTAGCCTTTGTTAAAGGTCTCTTGCTCCTTAACTTGAGATACTTTAGGGTACGAGGGAGTTGAGAGATATAGTAATCTTCACAATCCAACGAGATGGATAGAGCCTCCAAGAGTGGGGGAAGATAGGGAATGGCACAGAAATCCAAATATTCACCGTGACCTATGCACAAATGGCGTACGGATCGGGGAATAAAGGGAACTGCCTCCATAGAAATTCCGGAAGCTAAGGAAAGATAAATCAAAGAACTGGGTAGCTTCTTAATATGTTCCGCTGAAGGTGAACCATTGTATACTAAGGCTAATAAACCTTTGGGCATTGCATTAATGGTTCCATTCCAAATGGATACGATTTCGGGATAACGTTCGGCGATGATGTGTTTAACATCGTCATCATTTACAGTAGGATTGCAGATCCACTCTTGTCCGATGTTGACAATGTCGATGAGGGTGGGGAGTTTTGTAGTAGCCATAGGGAAACTAGGGTTTTTGTGATGTAAAATTATAATAAATGATTACGAATTTAGTTTATCTCCACGAGAAATTCCTCTCTAATGAATCTTCTGTATTTATACCCAAGTGTATGGGGGGAGATCTTATCGTTTATTAGTCTGTATGATCTGGTTCCACTAACGGTAGTAAATGTGCGAACACGCGGAATAACGCATCGCACCCTACACTAAAGGATTATTGCCGGCAATAATCCTTTAGTGGATGTCCGTACCTTTATGTGTTGGAGAAAGTACTTTGTACCAGTGTCGACTGTTTGATTTTTGTAGCTCATGATGATTATCCTTGGAACAAAAGCTATTTAAACGCACTGTGTTCCTTTGTAAATCTGGTCCACATTGACATTTCTTGGGGAGGAGATTCCTTACGAGACCGCAAGATCAAAGAGGTTAACGATGACGGAAGATGACGAGTTCCCGTATATGTTATCTTATCATTGTTTCATAAATCCAAAAAGTTGACACAGGAATCAGCTCATTTTTTGAAAGCATACTGCAATTGATACGAGGGTATATTTGCAATTTCTTAGTATAGATAAGTAACCGTCATTGATTGTTTAAATATCTAAATATATTACCCTCCTCAAATAAAGCACTCCCATGTCGTCAAAACATAAATTGCAGAGACGCAGTAAAAGTGCAGATTTATTGCAATATTCCTCCACAGGAAGTCCCATAGGTGCCATTAGTTCGGGACTCTTGCAAAAGGTCAAGTTTCCTCCCATAACGGAATCTCTGAAACGAAATGTTGCGGAGATGTCGGAGCCTACCGTACCTTTGTCAGAACCTTTGTCAGAACCTTTGTCAGAATCTATGGAAGAATCTTATATTTCCACTACTACTTTTAATGAAGCTTTAGCTCGCCTTGAAAAGAAAATGGATCTGTTGTTAGTCCATAGCACCCCGGCAGTTAGGATAGTCTGTACATTATTAGACTATTCTTATGACGAAAGATATGATATTATGTATAGGAATGCTAAGATAGAAAATAATGTTGTCATTATCAAGACTCCCACAGTTAATGTTAGCATCATATACGTGGACGATCTCTATACTGTCGATGGGGAAATCATATATGAAGAGGACCGTATTTCTATCTCGGGGAGATCTTTTCTCAAACTATCATCGGTGATGAAAGTTTTGGTTCGCCCCGAGCGTCGCTCCAAAAGGGTTCACTTCCTATAAGGAAATACAGTTACTACATAATATGCGATTTAGAAATACCTAAAATATTTATATCTCTGTGCATATCTCTACGCACAGAGATATGCATGGGATTTCTGCATCATAAAATTGATCGCATAGATTAATGATATCGGACAGATACAATCGCGTACCATGTGTTCTGTATCTAGAAGAGTTCTTATATTTTTAATCGTCGGCTGGGCCCTCTTTGTTTTTGGAGGAGTGGCTCTCGTAGTATCTATGGCCCTATGGCCCTCTAAGATTCATCTACTCGCCGCTTCGATAACATCACACCCGGTCGATGCCGACGTTATTCCAGCTTCGGTAACATCACACCCAGTCGATGCCGACGTTATCATCGCTTTGGTGGCCGTAACCCTTGCAGCAAGCGCTATCTTCATATGTTGTATCTCTCTATGTATAGTTGAAAACTTCAAAATCACTGAGGAGCGCCGTCGTCTCCTAGCTGATGTTTGAATCTTCGCTCCTGTTAATTGTATATTGTACATATTGTTATTTGGAACCATATATCTCTACTAGAGGAGTGGTAGCAATAGTAAAAATATTAGAAATACTAGAAATACTAGAAATATATTATCATCATACTGTCACTTAGCACTATATATCTCTACTACAGAAATATTAGAAACATATTATCAGGATATTATTATCATACTAAGATCGTATATTTCCATAAGGTAGCATCAAGAAATATATGGTGCTAGAAGATATCCTTCCAACAAAAGCATAAATTGTCACTTCTATGTGATTGTCCTCGCACGAATGCACGAACATCATGTCTATATTCGATGCTATTCATTAATCATCGTCTCTCTTGCAATAAGAGTACATATAATCCTTCATCAACTGTAGTGCTTGAGAGTTGATTTAACTCTGAGATCTTTGAGTCTTTTGGTACCACCGATGATACTGTCAGGAATAAAAGTAAAACCAGCATGCATGCTATTACGAAGTATATCCCATCGATCTTCCACGTAATATCTTTACAGTATAAACTCGCACAATCCTATGTCAGTGTGAAGTTGTAATTTAATATATCTTATATCATGTGTTAGGATATCACAATACATTTGTATAAATTGGTGCATGATTGCGTCACCATAGAATTATAGTTCTATAATCTAATAATATATGTGATACTCACATATGGGAAAACTGATCACATAAATAGAGTTTTTGAGGCGATAATAACCAGTCTCCTGCCGCAAACGCAATATGGACGTAAGTATCATTAGTAACCGACTCTTCATTCCCCTTTTGACCCTGTGTAAGTTACAGCGCGTAGAGTGTACCCCAGTGATGCAGATACATGAGTTGGCATCAGAACTGAAACAGTACTACGCCACTAATGAAGTCGCTCAAAAAGCCATGGAACAGATTATTCGCTGTAGAAATCTATGGTATGACAATTCCGTGGATGAGATCAATTGGAACGATTTGAAGTCCGCGGTCGACGTGGTAAGCTCACTTATGGCCGAACACAATCCTGGAAAGCCTCTGACCTCGCTGGACATCCAAGGGGCATCCATGTGGACAATGTGGAGGTGCATCATGCAAACCCTCGATGATATAGGGACCGCTTGCTTGTGTAATTATCTCCGTGACGCCTTCACAGAGCGGAGGTACAAACCCGTAGCCTATACTTCATATGCTAAGGTTCAAGCCGTCGTTGATACTGCGGCCAAGCAGGTAGCGGTGTCAAACAATCCTATCATTGTTGCGCCCAAACCCGTCCGCATGATCAGAATGTACGGGGCCGTGCTCATGATCACAATCTATGAGGAACCTTGTTTGAAAAGAGCCTCACCATCATCCATATTATTGAAGCAGGCCCTGCAAGCCCCAGAGTACGTTCCCTCGTTTTACAGGAAAAGCTCCCACAACCTACCTCGCAAAGTAAATCGTGAGAACCGAGCGTAGATGCTCGAACATATTTATAGAACACATTTATAGAACACATGTAATCACATACATATATAGTAAAATCGTACTATATAACAGCTTTCTAGATACTATATCTACCTATCATCATCAAGTCCCCGAGTGTTATTATATTTTTGTGGCTTTACTGTTATATATTATGTCCTATATAAAATATATAATAACACTCAGGGCCACAAAAAATATAGAATAATTCTCGGGGACTCGCTACCATAACATATGATCATATGTTACATACTATACTATATAACAGCTTCCTAGATACTATATACCTATATATATATACCTATCATCATCATCGAGTCTACGAGTGTTACCACACACCTTTTGTGGCTTTACTGTTATATATTATGTCCTATATAAAATATATAATAACACTCAGGGCCACAAAAAATATAAAATAATTCTCGGAGACTCGCTACCATAACATATTATCATAACATACGATAATATGTTACATACTATATAAAAGATATAGACCTTGAGTCTATATATTAATGATTATGCACCACAACAACGGTACCATCGAAATGGGAGCGAACACTATAGATGTCGATTAATCCGGCGTCGTACTCTGCACCAGCAATAGTCACAGGATCTAGTATTCCTTGCAGCGCACCTGTTAGAGGTACTTTTGGTTGAGCATTATCAGCGAGTTGCATTGCTCGAGTACTTATGATACGGGTCTTCTCATACTTGGTCACCATCTCCGTTGGGAAAGTGACGATGCTTGTGTCTAGGCTTCGGGACTCAGGAACGTTGTAAGGAAGAATATCCTCGACGAAACTATCAGAGAGACTCTCAGTCAGATTTGCCCTATTGTTAATGATGACTTTAGCAACATCCTCAGTAACCCATCCGGCATCCATGTTAATCTCCGTTATCACAGCATCGATATCAATGAAACTAGTGAATCCATTATCACCTACTGAGAGCATGGCCGCTGGATCGTAACCGTTATTATAAATGGTAGAGAAGAGTACTCCTACGGTATTTCTCACGGAACCATCATTTGCAATAATAACTCCTTCGAAAGCTTTCACCATACTGTGTTGCAAAAATCCGGTATCTTGAGTCTTCATAGCGGTATCTAACAAATTCTCACGACCACCTGATTGAATGTCGAAGAGTTCCTCTGGTGTCAATCCCTGATAGAAGGAGTTGGAAACGAATCCATGAGCTTGAGGGTTATTGTCATCGAGATCTTGGGTAGGTAGTCGTCTTCGTCCCCCAGTTAAAGGAGATGCTAGAACTTCACCAGCTAAGAATTGCTGACCCACACATGCGATCATCTGTCCAATGTTAGCCACCGATCCTTTAGTACCTGCTCCTCTCTCAGTCATAACTGAGATGGCATTGTCTTTAGTGAGTGTCTTGCTAGCCAGTTGAATACCCAGATTTTTAGCCGCGTCCGCCACCAGAGCATTGATCTGTCGAGTGCGATACATCTCATCGGTGTGGTCCTTCTGTTTTCCACCCAGGGCATCAAGTTTGACATATATGGAAGCTAGTTCTTTTCGTACAACCACTTCAGCTTTGTTGATACGTTCTCCGGTTTTCTCATCTTCACCCCACATAACACAGTCGGCGATACCGATAGTAAAGCCGGACTCCATCAGCCACTTGTTGGCGATACGAGGGGCATCGGTAAAGAAATCACAGGTACGTTCAATACCATATTTTTTATGTAACTCCTGAATGATGGAACGATGCGAAGTACCGACATTACCCTTCTTAATGAGACCAGATATCAATATACCTTCCCGCACCCGGACGTCTCCGCGAGTGTAACAGAAATCCGCAGGTAACATGGCACTGATTATAGCATTACCTGATCGGGGGTGAACTCCATACTTCTTCAAACGATAGGACAAGGTATCAACATCACTACGATTAGTAACCATAGAGATCAGCTCCTGGAAGAGATCATCACTAATAATGACACCCATGGACCATAAGTAGAAGGTGGTCACTGCATTCATCACCAGACCCATAGTAGGTTTATTCTGTTCTGGTGACATGATATTCTGTTTAACATTTATGAGATACTCCACCTCAGCCTCCACTTCGAAATCCCGAGGGTTCCACAAGTTGTTCTCGTCTCCATCGAAATCACAATTCATGGGTGTAGTATATGACAAATGCAAACCTATGGTATGCTGATCTTTCAAGACCACATGATATCCCATCATAGAAACCTTGTGTAGAGTGGGCTGGCGATTCACGAATATGCGATCTCCTGTTTCCAACCATCGATTGACCACATCGCCAATCTTCAAGACATAATTCATGTCCACAGACCAGCGCTTGTATTCTCGTGTTGACTTTACCCACACGTTAGTAATGCGTCCTCGTTGTGCTAATTCCTTGAGATAATCGATATTGGTAGCATTGACACTTACTCTCTTGGTGATTTCTTTATCCCAGAACATGGGGATACTGAGTTCTCCAAACTTTAATGAGGGATCGGGACCGGCGACTGTTCGTGCGCAGTAGTCTACACGCTTGCCCATCAGCATACCACGAATGAGGGCATCTTTACCTTGCAAACGCTCTACAATGGAGACCATTGGCTTGCCGCCGATTCTGGTATCACGGACCTTGTATAAGAGTTTATGAACCATATCATAAATAATACTGTAGTCCTCATACTTAGATTCTGGTTCTTGGCGGCGGACCTTTCGCGGTTTCTTCGTACTGGAGGCTATTTGCCGAAGATTGTTGGTGTTGGCCGAAAGAACCTTAGTACTGAGATTTATATATGCCGTGGTAATCATCTCTTGATGCTCCACTCCTTTCACGATCTCCGGAGGACGGGCATGTTGTGGAGGAACCAGAATACCCGGCATCATTAAGTTACGAGGGTGATTATCTCGAGACATCCCGATAAATTCAGCATCTTCATTAGAGATATGATTAAGAATATCGTATACCTGTTGAGGATTAATCGAAGTGCTGGTTTTACTATCTTTACTGTCCTTAGGCATCTCCTGATAAATTATTCCCGCAGCCTTAATCTTCTTCATATCGCCAGTGTCGATTTTGAAATTAGGAGTGCATCGTGAGATGCTTCCACCATCAAGAGGAGGATTCTCGCAGATGCATGCCATTCCCGTTGCATGAATCTCCAAGGCTTTCAGTCGCTTATCGAAGGGAAGATTGAGGTATCCTCTATCAAGGATGACATCTCGGTGAATTAGCAGCTTACCACAACAATTACAAAAGATCTGCAAGATAGAAATAATTTCCCCGATAGTACCGGGATTATAAATGGGACTATTTTTAGGAAAGGGGAGATAGCCAAAATGACCAGGACAGTTTACGATGTCGCATTTAGGACAAGGATCTTTTATACTTATAATACCCATCTTCGGGTCATTGATTGTTCCCTCAACATTATTTCCCACTATTCGCGAGATGATTCGTATATCGCTACCTATCCGCTCGAGTTGATCGGGAGCGTATAGGGAAATTCTAGAACCACGAATCATCAGTTTATTCAGTCCACCCTCAAAGTTAGCGAAGTCAATCAGGCGTTGTCGAGCGGCATAACCGGTGATCCGTGGATTGGAGATGGGAGGACGCGATAGGGATACTCCCGTAGTGGCACATATCATCTCATTACTGATGGGGATAGCTGAAGCCGGAACTTGACCATATCGGGCACTTGTGGAAGTAGGATTCCTTGCTGTCGGAACTGGCACAGTGGGCAGGGGAATGGCACCTGAAGGTGGAAGCAACGACATTAGAGACGGTGTTAGAGACGGTGTTAGAGACGGTGTTAGAGATGGCGTCATGGGATTACTAACCAAATCAGAAATATCGAAAGGTAATGCCGAGACTTGCAGGGGTACTGTTCGCGGATTTGGTAGAGTTGAAAGCGGCGGCACGGTTCGAAGATTTGGTAGAGTTGGAGCAGTCAGCGGGATAGTCTGTGAACTTGTCGTAAATGCCGTTGGGGGAACGGCTATTTTTAGACCTCTGGGGGGCAGTTGAAGACCTTGTGTAGGTAGTGTAGGTAGTGTAGGCAGTTGAAGACCTTGTGTAGGCAGTTGAAGACCTTGTGTAGGCAGTTGAAGACCTTGTGTAGGCAGTTGAAGACCTTGTGTAGGTAGGGTTGGCGGGGTCGGCGGGGTGGGTAGGATAGGTAATGCCATCGGAACTCTCGATAACCCTGGTAATGTTGGCGGAACCAACACTGCAGTCCCTCTGGGCAAACTTAACATATTCATCTGTCCAGGACCATTTGATACCGGAAGTTGAGGGAATCCTCCATTAGTAGAAACGGTGCTCGATGTTGGTAACGTCACTGGCAGGGTAGACCTAGACATGCCTTTGTGAAGTAGTAACAGTGCTATAATTACGAATTAATCTTGTATTTTTGCTCATTAGAAAAGTTTGAACCTCCACAAAACTGGATCAAGTCGGTGTATATATTAATCAAAGTGAATCCCTAACGGAAGTAAACTAATATCATGAAAACGGATTATGAATGGGAAATTAATCATCTATAACCATATTAAAAATAGTATATTAAAATGTCGACAACTTCCGCAGACACATCACAGGATGATAGATATGACCGTGATAAGTATATAAACAAATCACATGCTCATTCTTTTACCTTGGTGTTCGCCGATACTACCACGACCATTATGTCCGTAGATGATAAATATACCGAGGGGCTGATGGCACGAGTGGTGGTTGATAGTGCCGGTATTAGTAGTATTACCTTGCAAGGAGAAATATTATATAAGGAGAACTCATTACGATTATCGCGAAATATTCCTGTGGATCATTTGGAGATGATTTCCCCGTTATTAAAACATTATGATCGGGATGATCTTCCCGCTAATATGTACGCGCATCTTCAAACTCTCTCAGATGAGGAGATACTGGGACATATTATGGAACACGAGAAGTATTGCAGTGTCGACCATAAGAATTTGATCTACTCCTTCTTAGCGGGGGTCACCGCCTACACCATCATATTATCTTTGCTGGAATGCTCCATATGTGAAGCTGTGTGGCCTTTCAAATTCATGCTTCCCCATGGGAATAACCAGATAGAGAATCTGTATTCGGGAAATGCATTAAGGTATTTTTCTGTACCCTTATCTGCAGTGTACCGTACCACCACGGGAGTCATCAGTCAATTGTGTTCTTACGTGCAATATTTCATTAACGTTTGGGACGCCGTCTTCTTGGAAGGACCGGAAATACCCCACAATTTGTATTCGCGCCTGAGTTTGGATGTTATGGTTGGAGTTACTAACCACTCTAGTACTCTTATTGAGGAAATGGTGACGGAACGAGGACGATGGCAGAAAGAGCTAAAAGCAACCACGGAACAGCTCATAGATAGATTTAATGTGGAATTACGCCGACAGCAGCGAGAGATTCATAATCTAAAAGAACTTCTATATGCTAGTAGAGGTAACGGTGAAAGCAGAACAATGAAGAAGACCACGCTCATATCGGATGAGAAATCATCGAAGACAGATAGCGTATCGAAAAACATGCCTCTTCAGTCAGAGGATAAGCCATCAAAGACAGACAGCACGCCGGTAAAGTCGGAGAATTCAAGTGAGGGTAAACCTGTGGACACACATGAACTTGTAAAAAATGTTAATAAACACTCTTCAACTAGCTATGAACCTGTCTTAAAATATGTCAGCGACGAACAAATGGTGATAGATTCTCAACCTTCAGAACAGAGGGATTCCTTCAGAGAATATCATCCGCCTCGTCCCAAATATAAAGGTAGTGATATCCCGCAGGAAGCCATATCTGATACTATGGAACATCATATAGAGCATCCTAGAGTGGAATACTTACGGGGCTCCCGTTATAATAAATTAATCCGCAAATAAAAGTGCTTTAATTATTAAAAATGGATTTGTGGATAGATAAAGGATCCTACCAGTTAAGTACCGCTCCCCAAGGAAGTGAAGATTGGCTGAATTTGCGAAAGAAACACCTCACGGCATCTAATTTTGGCGCTGCCATTGGTCACAGTAGCTTCACTGATCGGGGAGTCTTAGCTCATGAAATTCTAGGAATTAAGATTAAAACTTTTTGGAATCATGTCACAGCTCGATTGAATCACGGACATATTTACGAACCCATAGTTAGGGATTGGTATAGTAAGACTTATGGAGTGGAAGTGTATGAGGTGGGATTGGCGGTACCCAAGTGGGATGAGCGTCTGGGAGCATCGTTAGATGGTGATATGGGTGAAGGTATGATAGAAATCAAATGTCCGCAAACCATGTACAAACCTCTAATACATAAGATCGCTGGAAGTACTGAAGATAAGGAAGGAAAGGAAGAAAAAGAAGAAAGGGATATAAATGGTTATCCATCGGAGTATGCTCATATTTGGAAGACGCACTATGATCAAATGCAAGGGGCCATGAAGATTTGTGATAAGAAATGGTGCGATTACATAGTATATTCTACTACCGATGCGCAAATCTATCTAGAGCGGATTTCTTTTAACACCGAGTACTGGGATAAGGTGATGTATCCTGGAATAAACGAGTTCTTTACCGAATACGTGGAACCGGTACGGGTACAATATAAGGTTTAATATATATGTTAGAGTATATATTGTAGATGGTTATGAAAGACCGCAAGTGAATTATCCGGCCCCATCATATGTTATATATTACTGAGGATAATATATACGTAAAAGTATAAAGGGGTAATGTCCCATTATAATTTATTTGTGGCGGTCATCATATGTTATATATTACAGAGGATAATATATATGTAAAATGGTAAAAGGGGTAAAAGGGGTAAAGGGGGAATAGGGAATGGGACATCATAATTTATTTGTGGCGGTCACCATATTATCCTCTGTAATATATGATATATTACAGAGGATAATATATATGTAAAAGTATAAAAGGGGGTAAAGGGGTAAAGGGGAATGGGACATTATAATTTATTTGTGGCGGTCACCATATTATCCTCTGTAATATATGATATATTACAGAGGATAATATATATGTAAAAGTGTAAAGGGTAAAGGGGATAAAGGGGGAATGGGACATTATAATTCATTTCCGGTGGTCACCATATAATATATTACAGAGGATAATATATGTAAAAGGTAAAGGGTGAACAGGGCAATGCGATACCATAATTCATTTCGGGAGACTAATACTATAGTATTAGTTTTCAGACGACCATGAATGATCATATCTTCACGGGATGATAAATCGCTAGTTCTCCCTTTTTTACCGATTCCTCATACAAAGGAATATTGTGACGAGATTCTTTAGGATCCCAAGAGTATCTTCCTTTCTTTAATGAGTTTAAGAACTTATAACTGTGAGTAAAGCTTTCTCGTATAATCAGACTATTAAGGATGAGCTCATCCTGAGCATTCTCTCCGCTGCTAAAGATCTCATGGAAGCGTTTCATGACACAATTAGAAAAACGTAATATCTGCACGTAGGAAGCGTATCTCTCGTCTTCTGCGAGATTATTCCCCACGTAGGTTCCGAACCACCCCCAATCACGTCCCTTCTTTTCAATGGGATTAATATGTAAATAGTCGGATTTACTTTTATATTTCCAGATGAGGCTACTGTTTCCGGAGATACCTACATCGTATTCAACTGTCCAGTAGTATTTATACTTTGGATATTTAGTGTAGAAGAGCCACGTGGCCCAGTGATTGGAGGGCCATATTCCCTTATATCCTACGCTATACAAGGATTTCAGATCCTTTTCAGCAAAAGAAAATACGTTGAAAGTATTAGGAATAACTATATTATTGTGCTCATCATGTAGAAGAACGTAGAAATCGAGTTCTACTTCGACCACTTCCTTCTGAATTTTAGTGGCGTAGGCAGCGATGGCAGAGGTCCATTTAAAGGTTTTAAAGAGTACTACTTTCATTTATATTTATATATTGCCCTTTTAAGCTAATATATCATTTTCTACCTCAGGGGTAAAGTGGCATAGGAGTTCAAACCGTATTACCACATGTATGACTCGCCGGTAATACATCGGCGTTCAAACCGTATCACCTCATGTATGATACAAGGGTTACGCAACATGGGCTGCAAAGTGGGTGGAAAAGAGAGGATGATAGCTTCCTTATAACGCGCATACATATTTTCATCGGACTCTTCATCGAATGAAGAGTCCGATGAAGAGTCTGATGAAGAGTCCGATGAAGATTCCGATGAAGAGTCCGATGAAGAGTCCGATGAAGAGTCCGATGAAGAGTCCGATGAAGACTCCGAAGGTTTATAATGATCGTTCCAGCGAATATGTGGAGAACAGTAAGTGAAGTGCATCAATTTTTGAGGCAGATACACGATACAATCGTTCGTAAGATGACGATCCTGCCCAATAATTAAGCACTGTAATCCTAGAGGCAAGTCTCGCACCCCGTCATTGGTCAAGTCCCGACCATCGATAATATTAAGATATATGAGATTCCGAGACAATTTCCTGACACTGTCGTTATTAAATCGCGGATATCCTATAAGTAGAATCCTGAGATGGTCAAGATGTGATAAACAACCGTCTGTGAGTTTTTCGGACCATAAGTACAGGGCGGTCAGACTTTTAGGGAACTGTGCTACTTGAGTATCGGTAAAATTACCTATACTATCATGGACTAAATAGAGGTAATTTAGGTTCGTCAGCCCCTGAATCCCCAGCTCACTAAAACTTTCCCATGAATTTTTGGAGGAGCTCTCGAGCTTTTCTACATGCAAATGGGTTAAGCCTGGAGGGAGCATTTCGAAGGTACGTTCGTGACGATGTACCACAATGATACCTATGTGAAGATAGATTAATCCAGAAGGTAATTTATTGGCACCGCACCAATAACGCATGTGTAGCGAAGTCAGAGACGAGGGCCACGAAAGGTCATAACAATAGTCATCATATCCGGGGAATCTTAACGACGTAATGCTGTCTGGCAGCGCCGCCCAGTCACTAGACCTAGAATCGTATTGTCCATGCGAACTGAAGCTTAGTAACGAGCTCTGTGAAGGCATAAGTTCACCTATGGATACTCCTCGCGAAAGTTCCCATCGTGTGCGAATGGAGAAGTGTCGTAGCGAGGGCTGATGCAAAATTTCACTAATATGATCATTATCCCACGATAAACGTTCCGAACATTCCTCCAGATTCCGCTGTCCTAGGATAAAAGTATCTAGATATTCAAAGTTCTTTAACCAAGATACAAACTTTCCAGGAAACTTAATCGAGTGGGGCAATCTGCAAGTAAGGGTTTCGTTCCGTAATTGATGCACACAGATACGTTTATTCGATGAACATAGGGGAACCACATCGTCGACATCCAGGTAGGTATTGATGCTACTCCAAATATCTCTCGATAATATCGACAACATGATTTACTATTGCTATATATGATTATATATGATTATATAGATCAATATTTTGAATATTCGTCGATAGTATTGGTGACAGGATCGCCTTAGTATCTATGTCATGAGGAATTTAGTAATATTATTAATCCCAATAATAGCGATGTATATCACGCCGCATTATTTTCATAATTTCATCCCTTATCCTATCAGTATTCCTGAAATTTAGCATCCCTATAGCTAGATAGTGAAGAGAGAATATCACCATTAACCTCTCTTAACTTCGGAAACTCTAGGGATAATAGATTTACTTGCCTATTGGTAATATGTAATTTTTCGAGACCTTTGGGTAAATCAAAGAAGTCTGGCAAATCAACACTGCAAAAAGTAAGAGTTTTCAGATATGAAGGAAGATTTCTTAAATGTTCAAATCTGAGGGAACAAGTATGTGAGCAGTAATATTCACAAGTCTCACAGAAGTGATGTATCTCTAAATTCCTTAAGTATTGTGGGAGTTCTGCTAACATAGCATCTGTTACGACGTTACATATTTGCATGACAAGGCGAATACAAAGACTCCTTAGATGTAAGGGTAATCCTCTGAACGTGTTAATATGGTTAACATCTCGACATTCTAGGCGTTGTAATTTCTGAGGGAGTTTGGCAAAAGGAACTTCATCAATATCTACACATATAATTGTGAGGGCTTCCAGATTCACTGGGAGATAGGATACATCGATATAAGGATTTACTACCATAGTAAGATCTGTTAATGTTTGAGGGAGAGCTTTCAGGGTTTCGGTAGTAACGTAATCGTTAAAGGAGAGATTAAGGATTTGTAGATGACGGGGGAAAATGTATTCACCATTGAGGTAAAAATCCTGTACGATCATATTGGTGATGACTCCACATACTTCTAAGTGAGTTAGGGAAGGCGGTAATTTTTGTAGAATCCCTGATACGGTTCCACTGATATCATAGTAATGTAAATATAGCAATTGCTGAGGAAGATCGAGCAGGGATTTCTCGGGAATCCTTTTATTTATATTCAGGTATTTTAAGGTACGGGGAAGAGCTCTGACTATTAATGATATTAAATCATCTTCTTCTCCGTCATCCACAGGTAGGAAATCAACCTTCAATTTAAGTAGAGGAGGTAGACGCTGAGACTGCGCATAGGACAGTGTATATACCGTGAGAGATTTTAGATCTGGAGGTAATGCCGGTAGATTACTGAAACTATTTATTCTAAGATAGGACAGGCTTTCGGGAAGGATTTCGGAGTTCTCCGGTCCCGCATAAGTATTGATTACCAGAGTAGTTAGATTCGGAGGAAGTATCCTCCCTGCGGGTAAAGTTTCGAAGACCAGTTCCTGTAGACCACAAGGGATAATTTCTACCATACCGGTGAATTGAACAGCACTATCATAGTATACGTAAACGGTATCAAGATTGGAGGAAGATACAGCCTCACCTATGTCCTGGCATAATTGAAAAGTCATGTTACGGATGTCAAATTTCGTACTTAGTGATATGGTATGAGTTAAGGAACGCAGGAAGTCCAGGAAATCCCTAGCTTCAATAATCAGGGGTTCATTAATATTAATAACATATATACACCGAAATAGGTCTAACCATTTGGAAAATCGATTCATAGTTTCCGGAGTAACGTATTTTTCTTTGGATTCGTACTTGCTATTATTCACTATAATGACATGTAAATGTTTGTGTACGGTAGTGCGAAGACGATGATCAATGGACAAAAGAAGCTTCACCTCCTCGGTATCGAGGTATTCCCCTACTATTGACCACAGGTCGGGGTGTAAAGTACATAGAACCATTTCTTACTTCTTTCACAGTGTTTAGGGCGTTGATGGGATATTGTGGAAATCTAAATGATTGTTTGTACGATCTTATATATGTGGAAAACATATATTTAATTTTAATGATCAATGATTCTGTAACCACTTCTTGGCGGCTTCATAACCGGTATTATAGAGAGCGAGTTTATTTTCCGGTGTTTCCTCGAATTGTGTGGGAATGGAGTTCCCATCATAATCTACGATAATGGTTCTATCCAAAGCCAGTTCATTAACAGGATTGTTGGTGAGGAATTGCGCGGTCAAGAATGCAGATATGAAGTCGAGTACATTATTTATCTTAACATTATGTTTCGGAATAGAATAGTCTACCCCCACAGCGGTACTCAGATCTCCGAGATAAGTTAGAGGGTATAGTAGATCGGTTCCCCCATCAATATAATAATGCCCGTTGTATAGTACGGGGGTAAAAATGATGGGTACAGCATAACTCATACGGGCCGCCTTAGATAAAGGTAAATCTGGAGTATTCTCCTTATTGAGATAAGTCACGGTTCCCCCGGTAGAGAGATTACAACACACGAAAGTAATATCGACAGGAAAATCTGCAAAGGTAGCATTCTTAATGTGGAGTTTGTTTTCTATATAAGATTCTATCAAAACGTCCAATGCATCGGCATTAAACAACCCATAGTTTTCAACAAGACTCTTCACATCGGTCACCAATTGGGTAAGTTCATCTATGCATAGGGTTCCTGAACTACCAGTGATCAGTGTGGTGAAATGTTGAGACATCATAATCTCTTTACATTCCGCGGGAGTATATCCCAAGGCTTCCATAAGAACATTGATAGATCCCGCGCTAGTACCAACGAACTTGGTAGGAGCATAGTTGGGACTTTCAGATAGAGCTTGGTACACTCCCAAGGCGGCACATCCTCGAAGAGCACCTCCTCCATAAGCGACCCGTGTTATTGACATTTGATATAAGGAAATAAAATTGAAAATGCTCTTTCCCTACATTCCCTATATTAATCGATTTAAACTTGTGGAGTAATAATATAACAGATGCAGTAGTGTCTCATCTTCCTCATGCCTTAACCTATTTAAACTTGTGGATTAATGAGAAGATAACACATCCGGGACTTCCGCATCTTCCTCGCTTCTTAAACTATTTGAATTTGTACTGCAATCAAAATGTAACAGGTACCGGCGTTCATGATCTTCTACCATCCTTAAACTGTTTGTATTTGGATATAATAGTAAGATGACGGTTTCGCTAGTTGATGATTTCACTACATCCTTAACCTCTTCACATGTGGATTACGTACAGAACATATCCCATGAACGAGTTGATGTTTTTTTCAAAACTCCTAAGGATCTTAGGCATTATACCTTCAAAAGGTATAACGTTTCGCAAACATTCAAGAACTATATTATATTACCTCTGACCCTTTTATCGTTTATTATATACTATGGACTGATAAAATAATATTCCTCGAACTCTTTACACTTTATTATACACCATACCCTGTAATGTATAAAGTAACACAATCCCATAAAATAATATATACAAAAATATAAATACATGGGATTCTTTGTATATAGTATTATATGGTATTATATAGTATTATATAGTATTATGTGTGAGTCACATATTATTACCTTTATTTCCTTTATATATATCATAGTTTGCTTAAAAATACCGATGATATGGTGGTTAAAATCACAAGATGTGATAATTTTGATGGTTATAATAAAGGAATCCCTTCATACTAAATAAAATGATACTTATCTTTTTTCTGAGATGAAAAAGATGGCGGCTACCCAAAATGCGATTTTTCACAAAGGGAAACCTTTATATTATACCAGGAATTCCGTTGTAAAAACACCATTTATAATCGTTTGTTGGGTAGAGGTCGGAATGAAGGTCATCTAATTTTCGTGGATTCACAAGATAGATCTATATAGATGAATATTTTAGCACTTCCTATATCTGTATACTAGAAAATCCCGCTATGTAAAAATATATCTACATGAAAAAGATGCTTCAGATAAATAGATGGCGGCTACCCAAAATGCGATTTTTCACAAAGGGAAACCTTTATATTATACCAGGAATTCCGTTGTAAAAACACCATTTATAATCGTTTGTGGGGTAGAGGTCGGAACGAAGGTCATCTAATTTTCTTGAGGAGAAAAGATACATCGAAATATTTCGAATATGTAGTAAATGCTAATATAAAGATATGGAAATCACCGTGCTCGGAAAATACCTGCATGAAAAAAATGCTTCAGATAAATAGATGGCGGCTATCCGAAAGGTAATTTTTCACAACCAAAAACCTTGGTATTATACCAGGATTTTGGATGCGGAAATGCCATTTATTATCGTTTGTGGGGTAGAGGTCGGAGTGAAGGTCATCTAATTTTCGTAGATTCAGAAGATAGATCTACATAGATGAATATTTTACCACTTCCTATATCTGTATATTAGGAAATGCCAATATGTAAAAAATATCTACATGAAAAAAAGATACTTCAGATAAATAGATGGCGGCTGTCCGAAAGGTAATTTTTCACAACCAAAAACCTTGGTATTATACCAGAATTTTGGATGTGGAAATGCCATTTATTATCGTTTGTGGGGTAGAGGTCGGAACGAAGGTCATCTAATTTTCGTAGATTCAGAAGATAGATCTACATAGATGAATATTTTACCACTTCCTATATCTGTATATTAGGAAATCCCAATATGTAAAATATATCTACATGAAAAAAAGATACTTCAGATAAATAGATGGCGGCTGTCCGAATGTCATTTAAACAGTTTGTGGTTGGATATAACAGCGATTCCATAATCTGAACAATTTTATATGTTTAAGTGCAGAGCACGGTCTCAAATCATCATTACCCCCTAATGCCTTGAGGGTATTCAGCTTACCTAAAGATATTATGCTTACTGATAATGACCTCTGCAACCTTCCATCACACTCGACCTCTATGGATTTGATGAGTAATAATGAGATAACGGATGACGGAGGCCGTCATTTTCCATCATACTTAACCTCTTTGGATTGGGGTAATAGTAATATAATGGATGCAGGAGTTTGTCATCTTCCTCATTCCTTAACCTATTTAAAATCGCCACGTAGTAATATAATAGGGTGGTTCCTCATTTTCTAGCATTCCTGATATCTTTCAGTTCGTGGAATAATAAGATGTAGGGTGGGAGCCGTTCTTCTTCCTCGTTTCTTAGCGTCTTTGGGTTTGGATAGTTGCACGGACGTGTGTAATAGTGCGCCCTCATCTCCAATTTTACAGTATGCTAACATGAAGAGATATTCGGTATATCTTGTTGGTTGCATTACTCCATTAACTGATCCTCAAAGTGGAAATGTCATCAGCATTGTCGTCGATGCCGTTACTTTTTTTGTATGCTCTATATGGCGCTGGGGGCGACCTACAGGTATTCGGTATCAAGTTCTTATCATCTATCAGCACGTCATACATTATCCCTCAATTTATTCTAGTATATGTGGAGGTGGACACCGATGAATTTACATGAAGTTGGGAACAAGTTTAGAGTACCTAATGAGTCGCACACCTCATCTCTCGAATTATTCCAGTACATGTGGATATCGATCAATGATATTTCTTCTATAACTATAAGAAATATGGTTTACAAATACGGTAATCATTATGTCTCCATCGATCATATGGCTCGATAATATGGCTCGATGATATTTCTCCTACAACTACAAGAAATATCTTTTTATAAATGCGGTAATCATCATGTCTCCATCGATAATATGGATAGATGATATTTCTTTTATAACTATAGGAAGTTATCTCCTTGCGTCTCCGTCGGTAATATGGTATATATCTTGATGATATTTCTTCTACATAGGACATCATCTCCTTCCCCATCGATAATATGGTATATATCTCGATGATATTTCTTCGACAACTATAAAATATCTCCACCTATAAACATGGGTAATCATCCTCCCACTGCTGCCAATATCGTGTATCTCGATGAGAGAGCTATAACTGTAGATGTTATCGGATACGATGCTATCTTAAGTCAAAATGGTAAGCATATCAGATTAGTCGTTCATGATACTCCAGGGGGTATGCCCGCCTATCCGGGATTAGTGTATCTGGACCATCAGCCGCGATTGATGAAGCTGGTAGGTTATATTGGACTTCTTGTACCCGGAAACATATCTGTGATTGTAGATCGAGATCAGTAGGTACTACATGTTATATATTCCTATAATTTTTCATATATTACAGAGAGTAATATGCGTAGTCGTGCGATTATTTCTAGTATACTCACAATGTTGAAGTAGATAATAGATGTCAGCTCTTACGGTATTTCACTCCGATATTTTACTACGGTATAAGGTAAGATTTGGGGTAGAGTATTTGGGAAAGTGTTAGGTAGAGTGTTAGGTAGAGTGTTAGGTAGAGTGTTAGGTAGAGTTTTGGGTAAAGTTTTAGGTAAGGTGTCGAGTAAGGTTTCGAGCGGAGTATCACTGTAAAAACTGATCATCCATTATATCGATGAAGATTATTAAAATGTCACAAGTGTATTCCGAGTATGGTCAAAATCGAACTTTTGAAAAACGCGAGGCGATCGCGGCCAGATATTTCCTTTATCTTAGTCCTAGGATAAAGGAATATTTCCTTTATCCTAAAACTGCTACTTTATCTGATGAACGGTTTCTAGCTACCTACTCTCTCACGAGAGATGAAGCCAATCTACAAGGATTTAGTGCGCTGAGTTCTCGCATAGTTTCTAATATTGAGATTTTGCAGTGTGCATATGAAGAATTGATACAGCAAGCTCTCAAGATTATTTCCGCGAATTTTAACACCCACTTTTATCAAGAATACGATACTTTGCGCATATATGATAATGGAATACCGGTTCTTAAGATAGAGAATATCTTCAAAGACGATTCGGGCCGATCCTTTACTTTTGATATAGGTTCGTATTACGCGCACATAAAAGAGGAATTCATTCGTGTGACATCCATGTCGAGCAGGTTGAGCGGGTCTAGCGAGTCGAGCCCATTGTTGCTGTGTTACGGCACGGTAGTACTATCTGCCCTCATACTAGGAATGATGTATCTACATAAGTAGAGAATTTAGATATAAAAGTGATAATGTAATTGCAAATAATTATGATAATAAGTCATCGTTGAAATAACTATCCAAACTACCCAAACTACCCAAACTACCCAAACGGCCATTGACGAAATTCGCAAGCACCTCGTCAAATGGTTCGAAGCACAGTATGTCGATGTATTTGATGCCGCCAATCTCTTCACCTCTTTTGAGTTCGCTCATGTTGATATACAGAATGGGGTGTTTGCAATGCGTCTCAAGCACACAAGATCAAAACTGTACGACGATCCGTACGAAAGATTTGTAACTCGCCAGCAAATGACGACTCCTGAAGAATCTACTGCCGACCCTGGTACTTTAGTAGCCCTGTACACCAATGTTCCCTATGGTGTGGAAATATGTACCACCATTGTCGACGAACAATGCATGGAGCCCTTGAAAATAATGGAAGAGACTGAATTCACAACAACATACCCGAGCGCTTTTAGTATCTTGGATCACACTCCGTAATGTAGCGTCATAGATTATATCTGGTAAAGCATGTCCAGAATCTTACAATACATGCTGTGAAAATTATATGGTATCCTATACTATATGACGTCAAACTGATGTGGAAACGACACAGCGACCATTTATATCAAGACGTATCTGTAGGGATCTATTCTCCACTATATTACTACACTATTACACTACTACACTACTACACTACTACACTACTACACTACTACACTACTACACTACTACACTACTACACTACTACACTACTACACTACTACACTACTACACTACTACACTACTACACTACTAC
>Ga0182016_10001384_pt1 | contig 29590 bp, 30 predicted proteins | sample 712S2MmetaG_FD_120491 | JGI IMG/M metagenome (GOLD analysis project Ga0182016, IMG submission 120491) | Permafrost microbial communities from Stordalen Mire, Sweden - 712S2M metaG | ecosystem: Environmental > Terrestrial > Soil > Wetlands > Permafrost | place: Sweden: Stordalen | collected...
AGCAGTCAACCGCGGCAGTCGCCGGGTAAAAATCGGCGCTCCGCAGTGACCAGTAATGGATTTAACCATGACCAAAAAACGGTTCAGGGAGAAATTACCCGGTTTTGCAGCAGCCTGTTAGGGAAACAACCACCCTTCGCGGTCACCCCAATACCAAATTCTTTGCAGTATTGAACGTGGATACTACTGAAGACTTGGGGGTGGATTTCTTAAACACGCAACAAATTAAAATCCAGATCAAAGGACTTGCTGGATATGCCCAGCTTACTTTGTGCTAGGCTTGTTCGTGTTGGACGAGATCTTTTCTGGAGTTTTCGTCACGGATTGGTTTCCGGGTTTTATGGCAGGCAGATCAACAATAGCAGGTCGCGCAATAACGCTCATGATTTCGCGAAAGCTCATTGCGGTCGCAGAACCATGCTGATTAACGCTCTTGGCTATTTGTTGGGTGTCGCTCATAAAAACCAAACGGTATTGCGCTCGCTTGCGTAAGCGCTCAAGCAACCGTCTTCCTAAATGTAGCAAATCAGCCATAACTTTCAAGTATTATCTATTAACACCTGTTAACCGTTTGGGTTGCGATAAGCAGGAATAGGGCCATAAACACGGTCTTTTCCCGCCTTATCGGTTTGACCTATCCCATTGATAAAAGTTTAAAGATTTTTCAGACCAAAGGAATGGGGTGTTCACCCCATTGGGATTCAAAACGTACCACTACCGAAAATCATCGCAATCTGGCTCGCCTCAACTTCCGGCGGAACCCCATGTAACACAGGCAGATGCAGCACGAACCGCGATTAAAATAGTCTAATGCATAATCTATTTTTTAAACATTACAATAATGATTCTGGAACGCTCAAACCAATCCAGATTCCGGATGGGCGGCCCGTCGGAGGAACTAACCGCGCTTTGGAACATCCGACGCCTGCGGGCGGTGAGCAATGAGAGCCGAGACCTGCGCCGCCGCAAAATCAAGGCCGACCACGATCAATTCTGGCTGGACTCCGGTGGGCGCCTGGAAACCGGGGGTAATATCGCATTTCCCGTCTTTTTTTCTCCCCGCGAATCGGCCACCATCAAGCCGAACAAACGGGCGACGTATCGCCACCGCTGCGAAATGCTGGCCGGGGTGGGCAGCCAAATCCGGCAAAATGCGGGGTGCTGGCCCGGCGATTTCTTATCCGTCAAACCATGCGCGACGACTCCTTCAGGGAATTTGTGCTCGACCAGTTGAGCGCGCTGCCGGACGTCCGGGCCCGGGCGATGTTCGGCGCGCACGGCCTGTATCAAGGTGAACATTTTTTCGGCATTCTGGACGAAGGCCGGCTGTTCTTTAAAACCGACGCGGCATCGCAGCCGGTTTATGTCGCCCGCGGCATGGAGCCGTTCACTTACAAATCGAAAGGCCGCGGGTTGACGATGAGTTATCACGAAGTGCCGCCGGACGTTTTGGAAAATCCAGCGGAACTCGTCATCTGGGCGCGGCGCGCGATCCAAACGGCCGCGAACCGGTCAAAGTCACCGGCCAGAAAAGCGAAGCGCCGATAAGACAGGGCGAAGCACCCGCCTCAATCCTTTTATGCTTTCTTTCCACCGGATGCCGAAGCAACATCGCGCCATGATTAAACGAACCCTGATATTGCTCGGTCTGGCTTTCAGCCTCATGGGCGCGCGAGCCGACCTGGTCATGCAGCAAAACATCGAAAGCGCGATGATTAATGGCGTCGTTACCACGCAAATCAAAGGCGACAAAATCCGCGTGGACATGCCGGCCACCCCGCAAGGGGCCATGAGCACCATCATGGATTTGAGTTCGGGCGATTCGGTCACGTTGATGCACCAGCAGAAGCTGGCGATGACGGTTCCTGGCACGCAGATGAAGCAAATGGTCGAGAATATGAAGGCCTTGCGGGCCACCACCGGCACCAACGCCGCCCCACCCCAATTCCATGACACCGGCAAGGCCGAGAAAGTGGGCGATTTCGACACGGAAATTTACACCTGGTCAACTCCGGATGGCGCCAACCAGACGGTTTGGGTCGCGCGGAATTATCCGAACTACGCGCACATCAAGTTTCAAATGGACGCGCTGAACAATTCGCCCATCTCCCAACTCTCCAAAGGCGCGGCGCCGGATATCAGCACGCTGCCGGGCATGGTGATCAGGACGCAAATGGAAAGGGACGGACAGAAAGTCATATCCACCCTGGTGTCAGCGAAGGAAAATTCCGTCGACGCAGCCATCTTTCAAACCCCCAAGGATTACAAGGAGATGGGCCAGCCCGGTCCCGGGGCGGCGCCAAACCAATAACTGCCGGCATCCGCGCCGGTTCAGCCGCCACCGTGAAAAATAATCTTTTAATCGCCCTTTTCGCTGCGGCATTGCTGCTGGCCAGTCCACGCCTCTTCGCCGCCGGAACCAATGATCCCACCGTTGAACTCAAGGCGCTGGTCGCCTCAATCAAGGCCGACATCCAGGCCGGCAAGACGACGGAATCGGCCCTGGGGGATGACCTCAAAAAGTTCGACGTGCTGCTCGCGGAACATAAAGGCGAAAAGACGGATGCGGTGGCGGAAATTCTGTTCATGAAGGCGACGCTTTACTCGGAGGCGTTTCAAGACACCGCCAAGGCTGATGAGTTGATGAAACAGCTTAAAAGCGAATTTCCAGGCACCACGCTCGTCGCGGCATTGGAACAACAGGAGGCAACGGCCGCCGCGGCAAAAAAGATGCAGGACAGCCTGGCGGTCGGGGCCAAATTTCCCGAATTCAATGAAAAGGGCGTGGATGGCAAACCGCTTTCGCTGGCCGATTACAAGGGCAAGGCGGTGCTGATTGATTTCTGGGCGACCTGGTGTCCGCCGTGCCGGGCTGAAATTCCCAATGTCGTGGCCGCCTACAAGAAATATCACAGCCGGGGTTTTGAGGTCATCGGTGTCAGCCTGGATCAGGACCAGGACAAGCTGTTGAGTTACACCAAGGGACACGACATGGTCTGGCCGCAATTTTTCGACGGCCAGGGCTGGCAAAACAAACTGGCTGTGAAATACGGGATTGAATCCATTCCGGCGACCTATCTCCTCGATACCAACGGCGTCATCCTGGCCAGCGATGTGCGCGGCGAAGCCTTGGACCAGGCCCTCATCAAGGCTTTGCCGAAGCCTTAGCGCGTGCGTCTTGGACCGCGGTGGCGGATTCCGGCGACGGCTTGAATTCAAAACTCCGGCTTGCCTTTCTTCCAGCGGCGGCGAAAAATGACCACATGCTCCAACGAGCCTTTTTGTTGTTCGCCATCGTCCTCGCCCCAATGATCGCCCGCGCCGATTTTGTCATCCAACAAAAGTCCGAATCCAGGACGGCAGGCGTGACGTCGAGCGAGGATACAACCACCAGAATTAAAGGCCACAAGGCCCGGGTGGACCGTGTGATAACGGAGCTTTCGGCGACGGGCACAAACACTTCGGTTTTCAGCCGGATCATGGATTTGGATACGTTCGATACGTACGCGTGGATGTCCAAACAAAAAAAGATGATAAAATTCTCCGGAGCACTGGTGGCGCAAATGGCAGCCGCGACCACGGCGCAATTAGCCGGCAAAGTCAGGCCGCCACCGCCCCAAGACTCGGGTAAAACCGGTATGGTGGGTGGTTACCAGACCGAGATTTACAACTGGACCAATATCACTGGCGTGAGCATGAAATTGTGGGTCGCCCGGAACTTTCCAAATTATAAGGAAATTACCACACAACTTGACCGGCTGAGTGGACCTCCGGTGACCAGAGGTCTGACCAGTCTCGATTTTTCCAGGCTGCCGGGCATGGTCATGAAAGTTGACCGGTTCCGTGGCGGGACAAATCTAAGCTCCTACACGCTCATTTCGGCGAAGGAAGAGCCGGTGGACACCTCCGCCCTGGTAATTCCAACGAACTATCCGATACGGGATCTTCAAAAAGAAACAGATCAGGCGGCAAAGATCCAATCAACGCTAAAAGCCGGAACCCCATTCCCCGGTTTCAGTGAAAAGGGCGTGGATGGCAAACCGCTTTCGCTGGCCGATTACAAGGGCAAGGTGGTGCTGATTGATTTCTGGGCGACCTGGTGTCCGCCGTGCCGGGCTGAAATTCCCAATGTCGTGGCCGCCTACAAGAAATATCACAGCCAGGGTTTTGAGGTCATCGGTGTCAGCCTGGATCAGGACCAGGACCAGTTGTTGAGTTACACCAAGGGACACGACATGGCCTGGCGGCAATTTTTCGATGGCCAGGGCTGGCAAAACAAACTGGCCGTGAGATACGGGATTCAATCCATTCCGGCGACCTATCTCCTCGATACCAACGGCATCATCCTGGCCAGCGACGTGCGCGGCGAAGCGTTGAACCAGGCCCTCACCAGGGCCCTGCCAAAGAAGTAACGCCGGCGTCAGTCCGTTCCCGTGAAGCCATCAGGTGCTCGCGCTGGTGTAACGGCGCACGGACACCCGCCAGAACCACTCCGAAATCAGCGCGCAAACCACGCCCATCCCCAAAAGCACCAGCCAGAGCGCCGGCGACGTCAATTTGTCCGCCAGCACGCGCACCGGCACATTCGAGACCAGCAGCACCGGCAGCACAAACGTGAAAACGATTTTGAACACACCGCGGAACGCGTCGTCCGGCATCCGCGCAATGTTGAACAGGTTGTAATAGCCCCACACGATGCCCTGGGCGCGCACCGTCCAGAAACTGATCGCAGCGAGCATGAACATCAGCGAGTAGTGAATTAAAATGCCGACGGCGCACAACCCCAGGAAGCCGAGCAATTGTCCCGCCGTGGGGTGCAAATCCAATTTTCCCGCGGCATAGACCATGACGGCGACCGCAAACGCACCGTTCACAAACGCGCCGAGGTCCACCTGCCGCAGCGAGACGACAAAGCGCGTGTTCACCGGCAGCATCAGCAGGAAATCCATCTTGCCGGTGCGGACGAGTTCCGACAGGTTCACGCAGTTTGTCAAAAAAAACGCCTGATAGGTTTGCTGGATGAAACTGCTCGCGCCGACCAGCAGCACCACCTGCCACTGCGTCCAGGTGCCGATGGAGTTCGTGTGCAGATAAAGCACGCTGATAAAACACAGTTGCAGCGCGAACCAGAGCAGTTCGACCACAATCCAGAGGATGAAATTGCCCTTGAACGACATCTCGCGCGTCACGGAGGTTTTCCATAACGCAGCGTAAATGGCGCCGTAACGGACGAGGGTCGAGGGTCGAGGGTCGAGGGTCCCGGCCACAGCTCCCCGCCCGGTTTGCTCTCGACTCTCGACTTTCGACTCTCGGCTCATTTTGTCATCCTCCAAACGCGCCATAATGCCGGACGCCGCGTTGCCACATGAACCGCGCAAAGCCATACCCCGCCAGCACCCAGCCCGCCTGCACCAGCATTCCCCGCAGCAAATCCGCGCCCGCGATTTTGCCCATGTAAATGCTGACTGGAAAATACATCTGATAGGGAAATGGCGTGAAATAGAGAAGGTGCTTGAGGGTCGGCGGCAATATGTCGAGCGGGAACATGTGCCCGCTGGCCAGATATTCAAACGCGAACAAAATGAAAATGAACGTCGAAACCTCCAGCACCCAGAACGCGAGCAGCGCCATCGCGTAGGAGATGAAAAACTGCAGCAACGCCGTCAACAGGAGTGAAATCAGAAACACCCCAAAGGCCGCCGCGCTGGGCGGCAGGACAAAATAACGCCCGAAACAGGCGATGAAAATCACCAGCGGCACGACCGCCACCGCCATGAATGTGACGCGCCCGGAGATAAACAGGCACAGCCGGTACCACAGATAATCCATCGGCTTGAGGAGAAACTGGCTGATGTTCCCTTCGCGAATGTCGGCGGCGATCTGCCAGTCGTCTTCGTTCACCGCCGTCAGCACGTCCACCACCGCGACCAGCAGATAATAGGAAATCATCTGCGCCAGCGTGTAACCGGCGATGGCCGACCCATTGCCCGCGTAGATCGTGCGCCAGAGCGACAGCATGGCGAACAGCGGGATGAAACCAAACAGCGTCCGCGTCAGATAATTGACGCGATACGTCAGGTTGTTTTGAATCCCGATGCCGATGACGTGCCAGTATTTTTTCATCCCGCTGCGAATGTGCCGGAAATCTAGCCGCGTTCGGCCGATTTGCGAACGGAAAATTTTTATTTGCCGAAAAGCGCGCGTAACTTTAATGTCACTCCAGCAACCGGCCAAGGAGCCGGTTTATTAAGGAATTCCAAAACCTATGATAAAAAAACCGCTGCAAGGCGTGGAGCTGGACGGGTTGGTCAACGGCCTGAAAAAATTGTCCCGCAATCTTTGGTGGGGCTGGGACCAGGAATCCCAGGATTTTTTTTATGAGCTCTCCCCGCGCGGCTGGCAGAATCTTTTCCACAACGCCGTCGCCGTCATGCATGAGGTCTCGGAATACGAATTGCGCGTGCGGTTGCAGGACGCCGACCTTGAGTGCCAGGCGCGCGGGGTCCTGGCCAGTTTTGAGGCGTATCTCAACGACCAGAACACCTGGGGACACAAAAATGCGCCGCACCTGCACAAAAATCCGGTCGCGTACTTTTCCGCCGAGTTCGGGTTTCACGAATCCCTGCCCATTTCCGCGGGCGGCCTGGGGATCCTGGCCGGTGACCACGCCAAATCCGCCAGCGATCTCGGCCTGGGTTTCGTCGGCGTCGGGCTGTTTTACCGCGAAGGTTATTTTCAACAGGCCATCGACAGCAACAACTGGCAGACCGAATTCTACAATCTGATTCACCCGGAAAATGTGCCGCTGGAACCGGTGCTGGGCGCGGATGGCCGGCCCGTGGTGCTGGAGGTGGAGATTGACATGAGCCGCGTCCTCTTCCGGGCGTGGCGCGTGAACGTCGGACGGGTGCCGGTGTACCTGCTCGATACCAACCTGCCGGAAAATGCCGAGCATTACCGCGATTTGACCACGCGCGTCTATGGCGGGGACCGCACCATGCGCATCATGCAGGAAATTTTGCTCGGCATCGGCGGCGTGCGGCTGCTGCGCAAGCTCGGCGTGCAACCGTCGGTCTTCCACATGAATGAAGGCCACGCGGCCTTTCTCACGCTGGAATTGATCCGCGAAAAAATGGCCGCCGGAAAAAACTTTCCCGACGCGCTCGCCGCCACAAAAGCCCAGTGTATTTTCACCACCCACACGCCGGTGGAAGCCGGGCATGACCGCTTTGCCCGGGACCTGATGGACTACGCCTTTCAGCTGTTTCACACGCAGCTGCCCTTGCCCTTTGCCGACCTGATGGGGCTCGGCCGCGTGCAGCCGCAGGACGAGCAGGAACCGTTCTGCATGACCGTGCTCGCGCTCAAACTGTCGCGCGCCGCCAACGGCGTGAGCGAATTGCACGGCGATGTCAGCCGCCAGATGTGGCGCGGCCTGTATCCGAAAGTGCCCGTCGAAAAGGTCCCCATCGGTCACATCACCAACGGCATTCATCTGCTGGGCTGGATGAAGGGACCCGTGCGGCAGTTCTGGCGCAAGAAGCTGACCGAAGGCAAAAATCCCGCCGCCGCCGACTGCCGCGAAAAATTCGGCTCGGACTGGGCGGCGGCCGTCAATTCGTCGGAGTTCTGGGGGAAAATGACCGACCCGGAATTTGTCTCCGACGAGGAGCTGTGGGCGCTGCGCTACAAGTTGCGCCGCGAAATGATCGAATTTGTCCGCCGCCGCCTGCTGCTCCAGAATCAGCGGCTGGGCCCGGGCGATTACATCCGCTTCGACCATCTGTTGAACCCCGACGCGCTGACCATCGGTTTCGCGCGCCGGTTCGCCACCTACAAGCGCGCCCCGTTGATTTTCCAGCAGTTCAACAACATCTTGAAGCTCGTCCACGACCAAAAGCGGCCCGTCCAGTTCATCTTCGCCGGCAAGGCGCATCCGCGCGACGACGAGGGCAAGCGGTTCATCCAGCAGATCATCCATCTCAGCAAGCACAGCGAACTGGTGGGCTATCTCGTGTTCGTCGAAAATTACGACATCCACGTCGCGCGACAGATGGTTTCCGGCTGCGACGTCTGGCTGAACAATCCGCGCCGGCCGCTCGAAGCCTCCGGCACCAGCGGCATGAAGGCCGGCTGCCACGGCTGCTTGAATTTCAGCATCCTCGACGGCTGGTGGCGCGAGGGTTACGACCAAACCAACGGTTTTGCCATCGGTGAGGATTCCCAGCCGGACAACGTTGAGGAACAGGACCGCCTGGACAGCGCGAACCTTTACCGGACGCTCACCGAGGAAGTTGTCCCGATGTTTTTCGACCGCGACGAACAGGGCATTCCCCGCCAGTGGATTCAACGCATCCGCCGCGCGATGACCACACTGGTCTCCCAGTTCACCACCGACCGCATGGTCAAGGAATACGCGCAGAAATACTATTCGGAACCCTGAAGCGGAGCCGGCCGGGAATTTCAAGCGGCGCAACCGGAACCCGCCAAAAGCAGTGTCCTAAAGTCAGGTAGGGACGGCGCGCTGCGCCGTCCGCGCCGCGTTTAGCGGCGCAAAGGGTGAGCTGTGGAATTTGGGTGGTGGATCTGATTCATTTCGTCCGCTGCTGCGCGGGCGAGGACATCGCAGCGCGATGTCCCTACCACTAAATTGGGACACTACCCCGCCAAAATCGTATTTGACATCCCGGCGACCTGCATTGTAACCATGTCGCGAAGCTGGGTCTCAACCTGACCTACGCAACAAAGTGAACTCCATAATCAGAGAAAAATTTATGAATCGAACCATGAATCGTCAACTCACCCGGATCGCGTGTTGTTTAATGATAATGGTGGCCGGCACCCTGGCCGCCAGGGCAGATGACGCTTCAGCCATTTCCGCAACCACAAACGTGACCACGACCACGACCACAACCACCAATGAGGCCACCAACGCGGTTGAAACCGCAGCTGCCGACACGAATGCTGCTCCAGCCATTTCTACCACCACAAACGTTACCACGACCTCAACCTCGACCACCAATGAGGCCACCAACGTGGTTGAAACCGCAGCTGCCGACACGAATGCTGCTCCTGCCATTTCCGCAACCACAAACGTTACCACGACCTCAACCACGACCACCAATGAGGCCACCAACGTGGTCGAAACCGCAGCCGCCGACACAAATGCTGCTCCAGCCATTTCCACAAGCACAAACGTAACCACGACCACCACCGAGACCACCACTGTGTCCACCAACGCGGTTGAGACCGCAGCCGCGAGCCCAATTCCAACCGCGCCATCGCCGGCGGTGGCGTACCAGCCGTTCAGCCTGGCGGCGGAAGCCGGCTCAACGGGTCTCGGCGGCACGGCCGGCTGGCGCTTTGCCGACCACTTCGGTTTGGAGGGTGGCATGGACTACTTCAGCTTTACCTTGAACCGATCCATCAGCGACATTCCCTATTCCGGGCATTTGCGCCTGATGTCGGAGCGCGCGGGCTTGGACTTGTATCCTTGGAAGGACCATTCATTCCATGTGAGCGTCGGTGCGTATTTTAACCAAAATCGTCTCTCCGGCACCGCCACCAGTGACGGCACCTTGACTGTGAATGGCGCCTTGGTGCCAGCCGGTGACTCTGTGAAATTGGTATACAAGCAGCAGCCGATTGATCCCTATGTGTCCATCGGCGGGAATGTTTACTTCGACAAGGCCCGCCACTTCTCAATCGGCACCGAATTGGGCGCGTTTTACCTTGGCAACCCCAGAGTGAGCGTCAGCACCACTCCGGCCGGGGTGGTGCCCATGGCCAATTTGAACAGCTACCAGCAACAGGCCCAGCACGACCTGAAAAAACTCCCGGTCTGGCCGATCCTGAAGATATCGTTTTGTTACTCATTTTAATTGCAGCCCGGCTTGTCCGCAGGCAATCGCCGGGGCTGTCACAGCGCTGGTTCGAACCCGGGCCGCCGCGAAATTAAGTTCAATTCATTCCTTGAACTTTGTCGCCCGGCGCGTAAATTTGCCGCGCTCAAATTTTTATGAATTACAAAATTTCTCATCGCGCCGCCTCCTTGTCGCCGTCGCTCACCCTGGCCATTGACGCCAAGGCCAAGGCCATGAAAGCTGCCGGCGAAGACGTCGTCGGGTTCGGCGCCGGCGAACCGGATTTCGACACGCCCCAATTCATCAAGGACGCCGCCGCCCAGGCGCTCGCCGCCGGGTTCACCAAATACACGCCGTCCAGCGGCACTCCGGAACTGCGCCAGGGCATCGCCGACAAGTTCAAGCGCGAGAACGGTCTCACCTATAAACCGTCGCAAATCATCGTTTCCTGCGGCGGCAAGCATTCGTGCTTCAACGTCATCTTCGCCACCTGCCAGGAAGGCGACGAAGTGCTCATTCCCGCGCCGTACTGGCTCAGCTATCCGGAAATGGTCAAGCTCGCGAGCGCCAAGCCGGTGATTTTGCAAACTTCGGACCAGACCGAATTTAAGATCACACCGGCACAACTCCGCGCCGCCATCACGCCCAACACCCGGCTGCTCATCCTCAATTCGCCGAGCAACCCGACCGGCAGCGTTTATACGCCCGACGAAGTCAAGGCCCTCGGCGACGTCTGCGTCGAAAAAGGCGTGCTCATCATGAGCGACGAGATTTACGAGCACCTGCTTTATGACGGCGCGACCGTGAAAAGCGTCGCCAGTTTTTCGCCCGCGCACCAGGAACACACCATCATTGTCCACGGCTTTGCCAAAGCGTGGAGCATGACCGGCTGGCGGCTGGGTTTTCTGGCCGCACCGGAACCGATTGCCAAGGCCATCGACGCTGTGCAAAGCCACAGCACCAGCAACCCGACTTCCTTCGCCCAAAAAGGTGGACTCGCCGCCATCAACGGCTCGATGGATCACCTGAAGCTTTGGGTGGCGGAATTCGACAAGCGCCGCCGGTTTGCGCATCAGAAATTAAACAGTATTCCCGGCATTTCCTGCGTGAATGCCAAGGGCGCGTTTTATCTGTTCCCGAACATTTCGAAGACCGGCCTCAAGAGCACCGAGTTTTGTGCCCGGCTGCTGGAAACGGAGAAGGTCGCCGCCGTCCCCGGCATTGCGTTCGGCGCGGACGATTACATCCGCCTCAGCTACGCCACCGGCATGGCCAGCATCGAGAAGGGATTGGACCGCATCGAGAAATTCTGCAAGACCCTGGTGAAGTAGGCAGGGACGCCGCGTCCACCCTCCGCAGCTGCTACGGAGGACGGGCGGCGGCGTTCGCGCCCCAAGCGGGCACAAGATTCCGGCGGCCCTGCCGCCGGGGACAGCTCAGCGCGCTGTCCCTACCTTCAAACGGATACGATACTAGTCGGTGAGACCATTTCCAATGGTAGGGACGACCTGCGCGGTCGTCCGGCCGCGCAGCAGCGCGGCCCTACCCCTCCGTCATCCAATTCGGTAGGGCGGTGCTGCCGCGCCGCCGGCTTTCTTTGATTCGATGTTGGATGTTCGGTGTTGGATGTTGGGTGTTCGATGTTCGGTGTTCGGTGTTCCCCGTTTTCCAATTCCCGTCACTTGTCATGTGTCACCCGTCACCCACCCGGCTGGCATCGGCCTCCGGGTCCTGCGCCAAAAATCCTCCGCCGTGGAGAAACCGGATCCGGTGTCAGGTGATGACCGTTGAAAGTCTCTTATAACGCACGAAATTGGTGGCCGATTTGGCCGCGGTGCAATCACCGGCTGCATCCACGTAGATGCCCTCGATCCTGGAAGAGCCATCCCCCTCTTGAAACAGGGCCCAGCAGTTCAGAGGCATGGACAATTCGGCGTCGTCATCCATCTTAAACACGGCAAACCAATCATCGGCGGGAATAATTTGTACAATTTTTTCGTTCATATTTATGTGTGATCACAGGAATATATGGCTTCCCGGGTGCGGTTGTCGAACCGCATTCAATGGCTTGGCGCAAATCCCTGATGGTCCTCGTTCTCGTCCTTCGTCCGCCGCATCGCGACCTTGATTTTATTGCAGCCGGAACTGGACAAGAATTATCCGGCCGTGAAAGCGGCCACAATTACACCCTGATTCATTGCTTGCCACGCAGGTATGATTTCCCCAACCGGAACATTGCGAATCATGAATTTCGAGTTCGCGGTTTTCACCGATTCAAGGCTGTATTTCAACCACCTGCGCCAGAACTGCCGTCGGATTTTTCCCGGCAAAGTGATAGGCCGGCTCGAAGATCATTTTTCGATCCCCCGCCATGAACCAGAGCCTGAGATTGCCGCGATTGATGTCAGCCGGCGTGGCCATGGCCTCGATGGGCCGGCTGCTGTCGCCTTTGCCGCTGGTGGTGGCGGTGCCGGTGATCGCGACAACCTTTCCCTGATTGATTTTGGCCAGTGACTCGTCCGAAACGACGATGGCCAGCATGCCGTTTTCGTTTTTTAAGAAGTAGGGAAACACCGTGATCTTATAACCGCCCGTGTAAACGCCATTCGTACGCTGGAGTGCGCCGATGGTGAGGGTGGCCTTGCCCCCGTCCACCGGCATGGAACTGGGACCAATCATGAGGGTCAGATTGGTTGAAACGGAGTTGGTGGCAGGGGGTGCTGCGGGGTTGCTGATGGGATTCATGGCCGATGAGTTCGTGGCCGATGCCCTGGTTTTCGCCAGCAACAGCGCGAACACTTCGTGATAAAGATTGTCCATGTCCACACCGATGCCAACCAGCGCATGGGCGCGATCGGGATTCGGCTCGTATATGCCGGCAACCACCGCCAGATGCCAGCCGTAATTCAGCACCTCGGTCTGGGTCAAAAGCAGGGTCAGTTCAAATTTGTCGCCGGTCTGGCTCAGCAATTCCTTCTCCTTGGTTGACGCAATCGCATCGCGCGTGGCCCCTTCACCCGGCGGCAGCCAGATGTCGTCCAGCTTGATCGTGGGGTCGTCCTTGGCAAATTGCTCCAGCAGGGTCGCTCCCGTGGCGGAAGTGGTGGCAATTTTCTTGATCAGTTTTTTGACCTCAGGATCTTCCGGCTTGATGAAATGCAACCGGCTGACGTCCTTTTGATCGTCCAGGAGTTGATGGAGCAGACTGTAGCAATTGTTCCGCGTGGATAGCGACACATCGTTCCCGGACGAAGGCATGGCCTTTGGCGATTGGCAGCCTGTCAGAACACCGGTGGCCAATAACATGGCGGCGCACCATGTCTTCATGAGTCTGGCCGGTGGCACAATATCACACGGCTTTGCGTTTGAAACTCGCGCGGTCGTCCGCTTCGAGCCAGTCGAACATGCTGGTCTTCTCCGGGTCCAGCCCGAGCTTCTTGCATTCCTCGGTAAAGAAAGCCCGCTTCTCGGGATTTTTCATCATGCTGCCGGCCTCCACTTCATCCGACCAGGCTTTGATTTCAGCCGGCGTTTTCCTGGTGCCGTTGGCCAGCAGCCAGGTGCCGACGTCCTCATAATTTTTCGCGGCTTGAACGGCGGTCTTGAATTGCGCGCCGGTGATGCCCTTGAAACAGAAAAGCATGTTGTCCAGCGGACAATCGTAATGATATTCGCCCAGTTTTCCGGTGATGCTCGCGCGGCATTTGTCGGTGGTGCGGTCGGCGATGGCGAATCCGCCGGTGCGTTCACGCGGACTGTGCGGCGCTTGTTTGGTCAGGTCCCGGTCAATGATGGGTGTGTTCATATTTTTCATATTTTTTGGGGTGTGATTGTATCAAAACGTTATTTCTTCATGGCGGAGGCGCGTTGCTTAAGCAGGATTGCTTGGCCGCCTCGTTTATTGATTGGTGCTGGCTGGCGCGTTCGTTTTCACATCCGGCAAACTGTTGGTCGCCGGCGCATTGATGGAGGCATCCGCTGCATTGGTAGAGACGTCCGCTGCGCTGGGCACGCTGCTCATGCTTGAATTGGTGGATTGCGTGTCGGTTGAGCTGCTCGGCGAGTTTTGATTGCAGCCCACCAGCACGAATGCGGCCAGGACTGGAATCACCAATAATGGAATGATTAATTTCATAAGTCCGTTGAAACTATGGCACGGGCCCGCTCGTTACCATGGGGTATAACCCTACCGGATTACGTTGATTCCGACTCCGGCCAACCCCTGATCGTCCTTCGTCCATCGCATCGGCTCTCCTTTGATTCGATGTTGGATGTTGGATGTTGGATGTTCACTCTCTCCATCTTCGAGACGCCAGATGCCAGACCCGAATTTTAAACCGCGAACCACACCCAACACGCGAACGCATCTTCCTCTCCTCGCAGTCCTTCGCCCAGGTAACGGGAGAAGGTGGTCGCAGACCGGATGAGGGTTGTCGGGTCAAAACAAATTTCAGCGAGAGGAGGGCTGGGATGCGGAGTCGGATTGAATCAGGTGTTCACCCCATAGCCAGGGAAAGGTTTGCGCGCGTACTATTTTGTCGAATATGAAAATCAAACAAAAAAGTGAGTTGATGTTTGGCCGTTTCATTACGGGACCATATCCGGCTTGGCGGCTAGGAAAGCCGTTGCGGATTGAGGCCACGGCCTGCCCGGTGACATCGCACACCTTTGATTTCTTCCATGCAAGACTCGCCCGCATGAGCACCCTGAATGTTTTGACCAACCGTCTCAAGCTCGGACTGGTCATTGCGATGCTGACCGCCGTGACGGGATGCATCGGTGTCGTGGGCGATGGCGGTTATTATGGAGACGGAGCTTATGTCGGTGGCTGGTGGGGCGGCTGGTGGGGCGGTGGCGGCGGCTATTATGACCGGGGACGCGATGTGCATGGTTATAGTGCCCGCGGAGCCGCCAGTCGTGGAGCGGCACATGGCGGCGGCGGCCATGGTGGTGGTGGCGGTGGGCACGGCGGCGGCGGACATGGCGGACACTGAACCACGAAACCGATCGCACCAAATATTTCAAATTAATCTCTATGAAAATTTCAAAACTGTTGACCTTCGCACTATTGACGGCAACCGCGGCTGTTTTGCCCGCAAAACTTCAGGCGACGGAGCCGGATGCAACACCGGCAAATCCAGCCATCACGGAACAATTGTTTGCCTCGCCGGATGACGCCGTAAAGGCCTTGCAAACCGCCGCCGAAGCCAAGGATCAAGCGGCCTTGCAGACAATTTTTGGCCCGCAGTTTTCCGAGCTTTTGACCGGCGACAAGGTACAGGATGCGAATAATGCGCAGCGGTTCGCCGCCGCGATGGCGCAGGGCTGCCATCAGGTGAAAGAAGGAGATGACAAAATCACACTGGAAGTGGGCACGAACAACTGGCCGTATCCGATGCCGTTGGTGAAAGCGAATGGCCAATGGCATTTCGACACGGCGGCAGGCAAGGAAGAGATCATCAATCGCCACATCGGCAAGGACGAACTCTGTGCCATTGGCGTCTGCCGGACCTATGTCATCGCGCAGCGTCAGTATGCCGGCGCGAACCCGGCCAGCGCCGGAGTCAAAAGTTATGCCCAGAAATTCAAGAGTACGCCCGGCAAAAAGGATGGCCTCTACTGGCCGGCGGCGGAAGGCGAAGCGGCCAGTCCCTTCGGACCTTTGGTGGCGGAAGCCCATGCCGAGGGTTATGTCACTCATAAAAGCGCGGGGCCGCATCCTTTCCACGGATATTATTTCAAAATTTTGACCCGGCAGGGCCCGGCTGCGCCCGGCGGGAAAACGGACTATCTGAGCCACGGCATCTTGACCGGCGGTTTTGCCCTGGTGGCTTACCCGGAACACTGGGATCAATCCGGCATCATGACTTTTATCGTTGGCCAGGACGGCAAGGTGTTTCAGCAGAACCTGGGCAAAAAGACTTTGCGGATTGCGGGAGCGATGAAGGAATACAATCCGGATGACGAATGGACCTTGGTGCCGGACGAGGGAGTCCTGGACGCGGCGTCCGAGAAATGACGCCATCTGCGATCTCCAATCTCCCATCTCCGATCTCCCATCACAGGCAGTATTTTTCCAAATGCCGCTGGTAGTCTTCCAGCGCGCGCGGAATGTCCGGGTTCTTGAAAATATCGAACACCCCAAAAGACGGGAGAATGTCGTAACCGCAGAATTTATAGTTGGAAGTGATGGGGAGGAACAGGTCGGCCACCCCCTTGCCGCCGTATAAGAAGCTGCCGGGATTGTCGAATGTTTCGCGCGGCGCATTCCAGGTTGCGGAGATCATGAACTTCCGTCCCTGCATCTTGCCACCCGTGCCGTACTGCTTGCTGGGGTCTTTGCGTGTGCGGCCATCGCCTTCGAGCAAAACTTTTGAGGTCAAACCGGCATTGAAGACCTCGTCCACGTATTTTTTATAAATCCACGGCGCACCGAACCAGTTCACCGGCGTCTGCAGGATGACGAGGTCTGCCGTCGCGTGTTTTTGCACCTCTTCCTCCGGCTTATAGCCCCGCTCGACAAACGTCTCGACCACCGTTGGCACGCCGAGCTTCGGCTGTCTGCGCTCCGTGAAAAACGCCTTCGCGGCGTCCATGAAAGTGAGGTTCAGCCTGCCCTCCGACCATCCGGGATAGTTGAGGTGCGTGTTGATGATGAGAATTTTCATTGGGTTCCCTTAAATCCTTTGATACTGCAGCTTCGTATTAAGTCAAGGCAACGGCCTCGCAACGAATCTGGCCGGGTCCCGGCTCGAACTGTCCGGCGAGAAATTTATTGAATTCATGCACGCCCGCTTCCAACATGAATGAAAGGGGAATCCTTCGCCTTGATTTATGTCCCAGTCCCACAACAGCATTCTGATCATCGTCATCCTTGGCGCGCTGTCCACCATCAGCCCGTTCGCAATCGACATGTATCTCCCGGCGTTTCCCCAGGTTGCCGCCGCCCTGCACACGTCCACCGCCCGGATATCACTCTCACTCGCCAGCTACTTTGCGGGCATGGCGGCCGGACAGCTTTTTTACGGCCCGCTGCTCGACCGCTTTGGACGCAGGCTGCCGTTGTATGCCGGACTGATTCTCTTCATCGCCGCATCCATGCTCTGCCTCTGCTCGCGCACCGTGGAATGGCTCATCGCCATGCGCTTCGTGCAGGGACTCGGCGGCTGCGGTGCGCAGGTCGCGGCGATGGCGATGGTGCGGGATTTTTTCCATGTGAACGAAACCGCCAAAATCATCTCGATGCTTATCCTTATCATCAGCGCCTCGCCGTTGCTCGCGCCGAGCGTGGGCGTGTTTGTGGCCGTGCATCTCGGCTGGCAATGGGTGTTCATCGTCCTCTCCGCGTTTGTGGCTTTGATGCTGTTCGTATGCTGGTGGCGATTGCCGCAGGGACACCAGCCTGACCGCACCGTCTCGTTGCGGTTGCGTCCCATTTTCCATAACTACGCCCTTGTGCTCAAAGAGCCGCAGTTCCTCATCTATTCGCTCGCCGGCGCGTTCGCCTTCTCCGGCCTGCTCGTCTATGTTGCCAGCTCGCCCATCATCTTCATGGAAGTGTATCACGTCAGCCCGCAGCAATTCGGCGCCATCTTTGCCGGACTGGCCACCGGTTTCATCGGCAGCAACCAGATCAACATTCTGCTGCTCCGCAAATTTTCCAGCGAACAGATCTTCCGCGCCACGCTGCTCGTGGAATGTCCCGTGGCGACACTGCTCCTCGTGGGAACCGTCTGCGGCTGGTTCGGCCTGCCCGCCACGCTTGCACTGTTGTTCATCTCGCTCTCCAGCCTCGGCCTTGCCTATCCGAACGCCGCCGCGCTCGCGCTCGTGCCGTTCGACCGCAACATCGGCAGCGCCTCCGCCATGCTCGGCTTTTTGCAGATCGGCATCTCCGGCCTCGCCTCCGCGAGCATCGGCATTTTTGATTCCCACACCATGCTGCCGGTGACGCTCGTCCTGGCCGCGACCTCGTGGATTGGTTTTGCGATTCTGCTCACCGGCAAACGCCGCATCCACGGCCTGCGCTACGTGGAGGAAAAGGACGCCAACCTCCTGCCGGATTGAATGCCAGCCACGAGCTTTGACACGGATTTCACAAATTCAAATGGACGGAGAATGTGATGCCCTGCTCGTCGAGGATCTCCTGCCCCAACTTCCAACCCCTATCTCCTAACTGCTTTTGGCAAATTCCGAATTTAAAATGTGCTCATGCCGCCAAGGCCGAGAGCCGAGACTTCCAGATTGCTTAGTTTGCGCTTTTGTATGATTGAATCCTTTGATACCGCAGGTTTGCATTAAGTCAAGAACTTGAGCCTGTTGGCAATCGAGCGTTAGGAAAAATCTTAAATCAATTCACGCTGCTCCGATGAAACCGAATCACCATATAGTCATGCGTTCCCGTAAGATGAAAACCTTCCCTCTGGATTTTTTCGGCGATTCCCGGCATATGTGCGACACCCCATGGCACCACAATAAAATCCGTTTGCGCCAGCCGCGCCTTCAATTCATCCAAAAGATGCTGGTTACGCTTTCCCAACAAATCATTCTGGACTTCTTCCATCAAATCCGGGGGCGCAGGATACAGCAGCAATTTTTGCAGTGTGTCCGGCTTCAAGCCCTGGGCATGGATTTGCATCACCAGCTTAAGCAGAGCGAGCGTGTTCGTTGAGAAGATGGACACATCCACATCCGCCCGCACCTTTTCGCCCCGCTCCGGTGCAAACGTCTCATGCTGCTCCGCCAGGCCGAGTGCGTTCGCCATGCGCTTGTAACTGATGCCATTGGTCAGCAGATGATTTTCATCCGTCACCCCTTCCATCAAAATGATCGAGTTGGTTGGAAACGTCTGCGAAATGGCCCGGTAAAACGATGCGTCCGCCACATGCGACATGGGAAACAATTCCACCGTCTTGCCGTCATCACGCACATATTTTCTCATCTGCACCGTGATCCCGGACGGATGCAGGGCCATGAAACCGTCGCTGAAATGGCTGACCGCCGCCGCCGTGCAAAGCACGAGATAAACTCCCGTGGCCGGCAGCAATATCAACAGGTTTGCCAGCACAAAGACACACAGGTTAAGCCAGCTAAACCCCCGCGCACCCAGCCGCTCCACCGGCACCAGCGGCCAGCGCAGCTTCCACCCGCCCTGAACCCGGAAAAGAATCCACAAACCCAGCACCACTTGAAACAGCGAGAATCCCCACGCCACCCACGGCAAGCGGCCAAAACAATAAATCATGAAGGGAATGCAGAGAAATGGAGCCGCCGGATTAAACAACGTCACCGGCAGAAACAACCGCTTGGGAACCATCGGCGTGAGCGCCATCAAAACATAAACCACCAGCCCCAGCAGCATCGCCAATAACACTACCATCAGCCGGATGCCGGCCAGCAGATGCAGGTTGAATAATACCATCAACGAATCATCCGCCAGCGAGACGAACGCATCGGCCAGAAAAAGGCCGAGGCAAATGCTCAATACCATGGCGAGCATCTGCCGCGCGGACCAGGGCGCGGATGTGGCAGCCAATGGCGGCGGAATATTATTATCAGACATGGTTCATTTCACCTGACGGCATGATAGCCGTGCGCAAATAAGGCCTTATCACGATGCAATTCTGCTCACGGCTTACTGGCTTGGGTATTTTGTATTTGCATAATAACAAAAACGCTTGATTTTTGTTTCAACGGCGAACTTCCACGTTTTGCAATCACTGCGTCAATCTATTCATTAGCCGGATGGTAGCTGAATCAGCCTATTTCCACACTGGGTTGAGAAATTCTCATCAAGCCAGTTCCAATTGTTCCAAAGTGTTCCGCCGAAACTCCAAACCGGGCACGGGGATTTGCGGTCGTTCCGGAAATTCATCATAGGTGCGCTCGTCCAGTTCCCGGCCGGCTTGCTTTTTGCGGACGCCGCCCCATTGTTTGAAAAAGAAGGCGACTTTAGCGCTGTGGCATTGCGCGCGGATGTTCCGCACCCAGTCGGCAGCCATTGGCCGCGCACCTGGCCCGCTTTCGCCGCCAACGATGACCCAATTGATGCCTTTCAAATTGATTGGGCCGAGATGTTCCAGCAGCAGTTCGATGCTCAAGAAACGGACTTGCGCCGGCGAGTCGCGGAGCAAATCAATGCGCGGTAATCCGTGCCGGCGGTTTTCCACGCTCACGCCCCACCAGATGTGCGGCTGCTCCACCGCGAACTTCAATTTGCCTTTTAGCAATTTCTGCATCCGGTCGGCGCGCTTGGTCAGAACCTGATAGGTGTGCCAGTTGGCGGCCTTCATCACGCGCGCCACTTTGACGATGTATTCATCCGGCACGCCGGGATGAAAAAGGTCGCTCATGGAATTCACGAAGATTCTTTGCGGCGTTGACCAGCGCAGCGGGTCGCCGAGTTTTTCCGGCACGAGGCGCAGATCAAATCCCTGTTCAAACGGATGGCCGGGCACGCCGCGAAAACGCTCGGCAAAGGTCTCGGCGTAGCAATGCAGGCAGCCGGGGCTGATTTTGGCGCAGCCGCGCACCGGATTCCACGTTGCATCCGTCCATTCGATTTTTGAATTGGCGCTCACGAGTTCAAATAATAATCCAGTCTGGCATAAAGGGTAGGACAAATGCAGTCCATGCCTCACAAAGGCAAATCCCGCTGTCCTTTTTCATCAATCCTCAATATTTTGTTCCAGAAATCTTTGGCGCGAGCGTTGCGGCTGAACAGTGTAAAGCGATATAGCGGGTTTTGCTCCGGAACCGAAATATGCTGTGTGCCGATGAAGCCCTCGTCTTTCTGGAATTTTTCGCAGAAGTATTCGACGGCCCGGCGGCCAAATTCACCAAAGTCGCCGGTCTTCCATTCGCGCCAGCTTGGGTCGCCCAGAAAATTGTCGAGCGCCGTCTGGTTGTTGTTGGCATTCAGATATTGCGGCAGGTTGCGCACGATTCCGAGGCGGTATTGAATGGTAACGAGCAAATCAATTCTGATATTTCTGGCCAGCATTTTCATTGCCGACATCGGCACCTCCGAGATTCCTATCGGATCAACAAAAACCACCGCCAGCGTTGAGTTGTTGAATTTCAACCGACGGTCCTCCACGACCTTGATCCAATTTTCGGTGAGGATTGTAACCTTGTCCGCCTTGGGATGATTGGCAACCCGCTTTTTCAAGGCTTCCGCCAGTTCCGGGTTCTCCTCAATCAAAATGTATTCCGCAAAATTATGATTCAGCGCAACCAAAGGCGAGCCGGGAAATTCTTCGTTTGTTTTCTCAATCTTGCATCGGCCAGGCCCGGCCATGACATCTACATAAACCAGCTTGAATTATTTTCGCATGGAGACGGTGGTGATGCCGCAATAATTATTCAGGTAATGATGCTTGCGTTCTGCCCAATCGCCGCTCTTGCGGACCGGAAGCCCATCCACCGCAGAAAGATTATCTGGCATAAATTTGAAGCCGGGATTTGATGACTGGTTTTCTAAATACGCCCATTTCCGAACCGAGTCGAAAACATTTAGACGCAAATTGAATTGGTGAAAATTCGTGAAATGGACTCGCTCGCGCCCACTCGCTCAGCCTTGCGGCCTTCGTCCCGCAAATGCGGGACAAATTCCTTTCGCCGTTTCCCAAACGATTCAAGTCGTGTCAAAGCCCTGTTAGATTTTCCTTCATTTCGGCGGAAAACTTTTAATCCTTGGGCATGGATTCAAAACTGATTCTCGCAGCGCCGCGCGGGACATCACTTTGACAACAGGAAACCGATTTGCCGTAAAAAATTGTCCACGGTTGGCTTCCACGTTGTGACATCGTCAAAGTATCTGTGTCCGTCATCGCCATAGGGTGGCGCGGCTACGAATGTCGCCTTTCCGCCTGCGGTGGTAAAAGCGTCAAACAAACGGTGGGCTAGTGCCGGGCCAAAGAAGTGATCATTCTGACTATAAATCCATAGCTCCGGCAGATGCTGGCTGTCCGTTCCATAACGGTTCGCTGCGTAGATGAGATTAGCCTCATTGCAGACGGTGTCAGGCCCGGTCGAGCCGCGTCCGCCGGCGAAATTGATGACTCCACGCACATTACCTTTGGTGGCTGCCGCCAGCGACGCCCAACCACCCGCCGACACACCCATCAAAACGATTCGTGAAGCATCAATGTCCGGACGTTTCGACAGGGCGGCGACGGTGGCATCAATATCATCCGCGCTCGTCAGGCCGGCGTCATAGTAGTCCGGGTGTTCGCACGTGCCAAACCCTTCAACCCATTTGCCGTTTCCGCCATAGCCGCGCCGGATCGGCACCGCCACCGCCACGCCGCTGGCGACGTAGGCCCTGGCCTGCGTCTGAAGAGTCTGCGCGCCAAAATGGACGCGATCTTCGGCGTTGCGCGGACTGCCATGCGATAAAATCAGCAGCGGAAAGGGTCCGGCGCCGGCGGGTTTGTAAAAGTAAACTTTGATCTCCCGGCCCAGGACACTGACGTTGTTGGTGGAGATTTCAAACGCGCCAGCCTGTTCAAAACCGGACAAAGCGAGAAATAAAACCATCGGTGCCAAAACGCAGCGCAGGTTCAAACCGATGGAATGAAATTTTTGCATGGAGTGCGGTGCTGCGATTTCAATTTGTCAAACAGGCCGCCGCACCTGCGCGCAGTGTGCGCGGGAAATTTAGCGGCGTCAACCGGCGTGATCTGCGGGTAGCGGTACGTTTTGCGACTTTCGGTGGGGCGAGCGTCCTCGCGAGCCGGCTCGTCAGCAGCCTCGCCCCACCAAAAAGTACCACTACCGATCTGCGGTTCGCCTCATTCGGCGTTCTGCTGAATTGTTTTTCCCGTTTAACCCTCACCTGTCCTGCGGACATCCTCTCCCGCTCCCGCGAGCGAGGAAACTTGCGGAGAAGGAATTATTTTGTGGGACGTTTTCCCGGCGTAGGTCCGTGCCGGACAGGCCACGTCCCAACACCGGGCTGATTGATTTAATCCCGTTGGGATTTTCAGCGTATTTGAATTCGCGTCAATCCGTGTCAGCCAAATCTGTGTTTCATCTGCGTCCATCTGTGGCACACCCCATCCGTTTGATTTTTCTTCATTTCGCGTCAATTGACTCGTTCGCGCCCGCTCGCTCGGCCTTGCGGCCTTCGTCCCGCAAATGCTGGACAAATTCCTTTCGCCGTTTCCCAAACGGCTCAAGTCTTGGGCATGGATTCCAAACTGATTCTCGAAGCGGCGCGCGGGACGCGGGACGGCGGCAAAAAGAAGGCTGAATTCTAAGAGCTAAATGCTGAAGGGCGTTACAGCCCATCGCGGAAATCAGCTTTGGAACAGCCTGGCGAGATTGGCCAGCGTGTGCAGATCCTTTTGGTATTGGGGAGCGCGGGCGTCCCGCCCGCCACGTTCGGCGTCCTCGCCGGACGTCTCTTCGCTCACCAATTCATCCGGCGGGACGCCGGCTGATGCGACCGGGACAGTCGCGCTACCCCTATTGCGACCGGGACGGTTGCGCTCCCCCAGCCGTCCAACGCTTCGAATTTAACAAGGGAAATCTGAAATCAGGAAAAATCGGTTCATGGTTTCCTGTCTTTCTCATTCAAGTAATCAAAACCAGCACCCCGGCGTCTTCCGTCTTTGCGCTGCTTCGACGCGACGCGTGCCGGTTCACATTCCAAAGGAGAATCCGCTAAACGATGGTCAATTGGACGCTGCTCTCGATGATGCCGGCGCTGATGGCGTAGCGGGTGAGTCCGGCGGTGTCGTGGATGTCGAGCTTCTGCATGACATGCTCGCGATGTTTCTCGACGGTCTTCATGCCGATGCCGAGTTCCGCCGCGGTTTCCTTGTTGGCCTTGCCTTCGGCAATCAGTTGCAGCACTTCCATCTCGCGCGTGGTCAGCGAGGCGGCTTTTTTTGCGAACCCGCCCGCGCGACCGGGCGCCCGCGGACGGATGCGCTCCTGACGCCGGGAGATGATGGGGCTGAAAAACTTTTTCCCCTTGTGGACTTCGCGGATCGCCAGGCACACGTCGTGGGCAGTGGCTTGTTTGAGCAGAAAACCCATGGCGCCGGATTCGATCGCGTTCGTCACATAAGCATCATCACTGTGCGCGGAGAGCATAAGCACTTTGGTGGCGGGGTTGGCTTTGAGCATCTGGCGGGTGGCCTCCAATCCATTGAGCAACGGCATGGCAATGTCCATCAACACCACGTCCGGATGAAGTTTTTTCACTTGAACGACGGCTTCGCGACCGGTGTGCGCTTCGCCGGCGACTTCAAAATCATCCTCGAGTTCGATCAGGTTGCGCAATCCCTCGCGCACAACTGTATGATCTTCCACCAGCAAAACAGAGATTCGTTTCATAAAATTTCGATGCTTGGTTTCAGCGGCCGCCGTCAGCGGCCCCCGCGCGTGAACCTGCCACGCGGAATGCTTGAGGCTTCGACAGCGAACCGCGAATCCGCAACATTATCAACTGACGGCTTCAGTCTGTATATGGGGTGAACACCCCATGCATTGACTGCGGGCGGCAGGATTTGCTTGAAGAAACTTTCGACGACCGTGCCCGGCCGTCGCGGAAGCTACGGCGAGGCGAGAAGTTGAGGGTTTAATCAAGAAACCGGTTTCCGTGATCATCCGTGGTTAAACGATTCGCCCGATTTGGCGCTTGCCGTTTTTCGCGCGGTGCCTCAGGTTTGGATTCTTGGGCCGCAATTTGTGTCATGAGCAAACCAACACCCGTTCCGCGTAGAGGCCAGATTTGGGAGGTCACTGACGGCTGTGAAACGCAGATTCATTATCTTTTTACCGCGCCCATCACCTTCAACGGTTCTGGCAGGCTCGCCGCTGGCGAGCGGGTTTGTATCATGACCGAGACCGCCGATCCGCAGCCAATCGTGGTGAGTTTTCTGCCGGTTCGCTATGATGAGTTGCATGACAGTCTCGTTCCCCCCGACATTCGCGACACGCCGCGCTACCAGAAATACCTGCTCTCGGTGACAACAGGATACTTCCACGAACATTTCAGACTTATCGAGGATTTGGTCTGAAAGGGGTCAGTCCCGCATTTTGAAACATCTTCGCTCTTGCTGGGCGGTAGCAAAAGGAAGTCTCCCGGCCTTCACTGAAGCTATGGCGCGGCAAGGAAGACTAAAGGCTGAAGTTTACAGGGAACATCCAACATCCAACATCGAACGCTCAACATCCAATGCCGGCACAAAGGCTGAAGGCTGAAGGCTAAAGGCTAAGGGCTAATCCTGAATCATTCCGATCGTCCTCAGCCACGTCTCCACCAACTGTGGCCAGCCTGTAATTGGAAATTTCGTGGGCCGCAGCCCAAACCCATGCCCGCCCTGCGCATATAAATGCATCTCCACAGGAACGCCGGCGTTCTTCAGCCCAATGTAGTAAACCAGCGACTGTTCGACACCATCCACATGGTCATCCTCCGCCTGTAAGATAAATGTCGGCGGCGTTTTGCTCGTGACCGGGACATTCGGATTCAACTTAAAACCCTCATCGTCATTCCACAGATGTCCCGGATAACAAGCTATCGCAAAATCCGGGCGGCAGCTTTCCCGGTCTGCCGCATCCACCGCCGGATATGAACGCCTGTCAAAATGCGTGCTCGTTGCCGCCACCATGTGTCCGCCGGCCGAAAAGCCGATCACGCCAATCTTGTGCGGATCAATCTGCCACCCGGCGGCGTGTAAGCGCACCAGCCCAATGGTCCTCTGCGCATCTTCCAATGCCAGCGGTGATTCCCAATATGGCCCCACTTTCTTGAGTGGCACGCGGTATTTCAACAGCACCGCCGTGATGCCGTTGGACGTCAGCCAGTCGCAAATCTCCGTGCCTTCAAGATCAATGGCCAGACAATTGTAACCTCCGCCGGGAAACACGACCATCGCAACGCCGGTGTTTTTCACTTTCGGCAAATAGACCGTCATCGTGGGCTGTGAGACGTTACATGACGCAACCCATGGCACGCCGTTAGGCGACACCACGTTCGTAACATACTCCGGTCCGGGGACAAGCTGGGCCCGCGCATCGGGAACCGCCCCCGGCCATATCGGCACTTGCGTATGACCCGGCGACGGCTGCCAGACATTCGTCTGCGCGCGCAGATCGCCGCACACAAACATAACCCCAAGGACAAAAATCAACGGCTTCATCATGAAGCGTGAGGAAGGCAGACCGGGTGGGAGCTGTCAAGCCCAAGGCTTTTTTCGGCAGTGTTCCAATTTGGTGGTAGGGACATCGCGCTGCGATGTCCTCGCCCGGTACCAGCGGGCGAAATGAATCACGTCCCCACCCAAATTCCACACATCTCACACCCAGCGCCGCTGAACGCGGCGCGGGCGGCGCAGCGCGCCATCCCTACCTGATTAGGACACCACCGCCTTTTTCGTGAAGGAACCAGTCCCGGATTCTGAACCATCTTCGCTCTTGCCGGGAGGCGGCGGAACGAAGTTTGAAGTTTACAGGGAACATCCAACATCCAACATCGAACGCTCAACATCGAATGCCGGCACAAAGGCTGAATTCTGAAGGCTAAACGCTAAAGTCAGGGCCGGACTGAAAATCACATTGGCATTCAGCGTTCAGCCTTTTTCCAAGTTATGGAGCAACGGGCGGGATTGGCCAGCGGGGACAGATGCTTTTACCCGCGCCAGGTGTTATTTTATTTCTTCAACCTTGCCTGAACCCAGCAGCCGGTAGGGGCCAGTATACTTTAATCTTAACTCTTGATCCTTTGTTATCACAATGGCTTTGTTGTATGCCCGGCCATAAGCGACATTGTCACTTTCTCCCGGTTGTGACGATGCGGCATAAAACGTCAGCGAGTGATTGCCCGCATTCAGTTTGATGGTGACATCACTTTGCTTGGCTACCACCAGCGGAGCATTGGTGTCTATTTTGATGGCATATCGGTCAAAGGAGATCTGGTAAGAGGGCTGCCGCGTTTGTACCGTCAAGGTGCCGGCATCCGCTCCCGGCGTTGACACATCAAAACTGGATTTTACGACCGTGGGCGGAACCGTTTGATTTGCCGCCTGCTCAACCAGCAGGCTCGTAACGCACCCGCATAAGGACACAAGCATTAATCCACTGACCAAGGTAAACAGGCTTCGTTTCATAGACATTTTCTCATTTGTGGGTCGGTTAACGGATGCAAAATTATTCTAATATAACAAGCCAGTCCACAATATATTTTTAATGACACGTAAACGGGGCAATACTCAGGAACCAAGGCTGAAGGCTAAAGGCTAAAGGCTGAAGTTTACAGGGAACATCCAACATCCAACATCGAACGCTCAACATCCAATGCGGGCATAAAGGCTGAATTCTGAAGGCTAAACGCTAAAGTCAGCGCCAGACTGAAAATCACTTTGGCATTCAGCGTTTAGCCTTTGGCCTTTTTCCAAGTTATGGAGCAGCTGGCGAGATGGGCCGGCGGGTGCAAATGGTTTTGGAATTGGAGAGCGCGGGCGTCCCGCCCGCTGCGTTCGGCGTCCTCGCCGAACGTAGCTTCGCGCACCGATTCATCCGGCGGGACGCCGGATGATGCGACCGGGACGGTCGCGCTCCCCTGCTCCCGCACTGCGGGATCCGGCGCGGCCACCTTCAGGTTTTACTTCCGGTCGTCGTGATGTTCATCGGAAGACTTCCAATTTCTCGGGTATTTCCGAAGCATCTCCGCATGATGGTTTGCCGGGGAATCATGGAAATCCATCCGGACATGCGGCGAAGCCATCAGCACGCCAACCGAGACACCCCGGGGCTCCGCTTGCATGACCCAGGCGCCATTTTCCAAATTGGCGTATTGGTGCCGGTAGCTGTTGTAATAGATGCCGTAATTGGGGTAATAAACGTAGTCGTCCTGCACCACCACCGGCGGTGCCACCACGACCACAGGAGGCGCGACGACGATGCCGACGCGCAGCCCGTCAGCGTAACTCGAGCTTTCGGTCAGCGCCACCAGCAGCACCGCACCCATAAGGAATACAAGACGTTTAGTTTTTAAGAAATGCTTTTTGTTTTTCATGGGATGACACTAACCGGAGACACCCGCCGGCGCCATGGGGTGTAACCCTAAGTACAATTCCCGCCGGAAATTGATTTAGCTTTGCGGCGTGGAAAGTTGCTCGAGATTCGCGCCTTCACGCTGCAGCACGACGGCTTCAACGCGGGGCACGTACATTTGCGTTTCCGCAGGCAGATGCTGGGCGATGTCGTCGTAGCTGTGCGTTTTGTAGCGGTCGAGAAGCTTTTGCACCGTGCCTTCACCGGCGTTGTAAGCAGCCAGCGCCAGCCGCCAGTCCTTGAATCGGTCGTGAAGATATTTCAGGTACTGGGCGGAGGCGGTCGCGCTCGGTTCCAGCTGATAACGCTGGTCGCGCGGCCACAGGGAAAGCCCGAACCGTCTGGCCGTGTCCGGCATCAATTGAAACAACCCCGCCGCGCCCGCCGGACTCAGCGCCCGCCGGTCAAAGGCCGATTCCACTTCCGCGACCCAGACCAGATCCGGCGGCACCTTTTGCGCGGTAAAAATCGGCTTCAGCTCGGGCACATATTCCCTGGCCGCAGCCGACCAGGGAGTGACGGAAACTTTTTTCACCCAAAGCTCGCGTTCCTTTTGCGGTGGGGGATTGGGAACCGGCCGGAACGGCTGGTTGGTCTCAAGATTTGGCGGCGGGATCGTGAGCCGGATTTCGTCGGCGACATCGAGATAATCCATCTGCGCCTTGAGCCACGCGGCGTAGGGCTGGGTCGCCTCGTTGTTTTCCAGCAACGGCAGGACAGTCTGGGCGGTTTGCCGCAGGGCCGCCAGGTCCACCACGTAGTCACCTTGATAGCGCTGCTGCAGGTCGCGGAGGAATTGCTGCACCTCGGGGTCGTCCACCCGCGGCAGCGCGTTGAGAACATTGGTATCGAGATTTTCCTGCGCCCATTGCTGCGCGCCTTGAACCAGTTCAGGCAGGCTAACCGTGTCGTCCTCCGCGCGGGCCACGAGCAAACCGGCCGACAACAATGCAACAATGCATCGGATAATTTTCACAAGCAGATTTCAAACTACCATGTTCAGCCGTGTCGTTTTCCCTGGCAGGGACGCCGCGCTGCGGCGTCCGGACAGCGCAGCGCGCTGTCCCTACCCTCGCACAGCTGAAGCGGTGTGACGCGGACATCCCCACCGCTCAGGACAACTTCAACTTTTCCGGGCCGCCCGAATTTCCCTGCGCGGTCTCGACCAGCTCGCGAATGCGGCGGGCATCCGCCTTGCGATGGCCGCAGCTGATCAAGGGATCGCTGCCGCCGGACGATTCAATCAAGATGTCCGCCCAGAAGATTCCGGTCCGGATATGAACCGAAGCTACCTTGGCGATGTTGATGCTGATTTCGTCCTTGCTGACCCAGGAACGTTTATGCCGGATGACCGACCGGTCCGTCACCTCGATGATGGTGGGGAAAAGAAAATTACCGCGCGTCAACCGGCTCGCTTTAAAGGTTTCTGAAGGCACAATGACACTGTGATTCAGAAAGCCGGTTTTTTCAACTGCATTTAAAATTCAGGATAGAGCGAAGGGCGCATCTCAGTTTTGAGCCTTAGTCTGGCGGTTCAATCCCAAAGGAAATCTCTGCAAAAGTATTTGAACAAACTCGCGTGCAAACGAATCAGAAAGCCATGCAACCCCAACGCGAAAACCAACCGACTTTTTTCGATCTGGCCGTGCAACAACGCG